>MDSW01114457.1_pt1 | contig 18005 bp, 15 predicted proteins | sample 811171 | NCBI WGS metagenome assembly MDSW01 (sample SAMN05326641, study PRJNA326480) | marine metagenome | isolation source: seawater | place: Atlantic Ocean: North West | collected 2012
CATTTGATGCAGATGGACAACATAGAATTGAAGATATTGAAAACGTAACAACACCAATAATTAATCAGGAAGCTGAATTAGTAATTGGATCAAGATTTTTAGATGATAGTGAAAAAGAAGTTCCACAGTATAGAAAAGTCGGAATAAAAGTAATTACCAAAATTACAAATGCAAGTATAAAAGAAAAATTAACTGACTCACAAAGTGGATTTAGAGCTTATTCAAGAAAAGTAGTGGATGAATTGAATCCATCAGAGTTAGGGATGGGAATATCAACTGAAATTTTAATTAAAGCAAGTAGCAAAAATTTTAAAATTACTGAGGTACCAATTAGAATATTATATTCGGGAGATACATCGACCCATAATCCTATTTCACATGGATCATCAGTAATTCTTAGTACAATAAAATATACATCAATTGAACATCCACTGAAATTTTATGGTATACCATCAATAATTTTTTTCATAATAGGCATATCATTCACATATCTAACAGCACAGTATTATGCAGAAATAGGAAGACTAAGTACTAACTTAACAATTGTTGCAGCAGGAACAATTTTAATTGCAGTTGTACTTTTGATTACAAGTATTTTACTATACAGTCTTGTAAGTGTAGTTCGTGAAAAAAATTAATAACAATTTTGAGAAAATATGGTAAATTATTGGAATCTAATTAAAGAAAAATTATTGAACGAAAAAGGAGTTCTTTCAATTGGATTTTCAGATATTATTGGTGCAGGAATTTCTGCAGGATTTTGGTTTTATGTTGCTTCAGTAATTACTCCAGAAAATTATGGTGAAATTCATTATTTTCTAGGTATAGCAGGCTTAGTTCAAATAATCTCAATGATAGGAAATTCACATTCATTAACTGTCTATTCGGCAAAAAATGAAAATATTCAATCAACTCTATTTCTGTTATCCATAATTCCAACAATAATTTCTTGTATAATCATAGGTTTTCTTTTTAATAGAATAGATACAGGAATCTTAGCTCTAGGATATGTAATATTTGAATCTGTTAATGCTGTTACGCTAGGTAAAAAATTCTATAGTAAATATGCAAAATTAATAATAATACAGAAAATTCTTACAGTAATTTTAGGAATAGGTTTTCTTTATGGATTTGGATACGAAGGTATAATTTTTGCATTGGGATTAACATTTGTTCCGCATATGATTATTTTTATAAAAGAATTAAAAAATAATAAAATTCAATTTAATCTTTTAAAACCAAAACGGAATTTCATAATAAATAATTACATTGTCAAGTTATCAGGTGGATTAGGCGGTCAAATTGATAAAATAATTCTTGCACCACTGCTGGGATTTACACTTTTAGGAAACTATTCATTATCATTACAAATTTTTTCAATTCTTGTAATTTTTGCTTCAATTTCTTTCAAGTATTTGTTACCACAAGATTCTAGTGGAATTTCAAACAAGAATTTAAAAAAAATTTTAATTTTAATTTCAATAGGAATCTCGATACTTGGAATCACAGTATTGCCAAAAATAATTCCAGTATTTTTCCCAAAATTTATTCAAGCTGTAGATGCAATTTCAATTATGAGTATCGCGGTAGTACCAGAAACAATAACAATGTTATACATGTCAAAAATATTAGGTAAAGAAAAAAGTAGAATAATCGTAATTTCAAAATTATTTTCATTGTCTATCTTGATAATTGGTTTTATTCTAATAGGACCAATCATGGGAATTATTGGATTGTCATTAATCATGGTAATAGCATCTATAGCACAAACAAGCCTTCTAGCATTATCAGAAATTAAAGTGAGAAAACGTAATGGAACAGATTAAAGAAACAAAAAATACCATTACTTTTTTAGATCATTCTAAAAAAGCAAGAATTTCAGCTTTGATAATTTTGGGAGTGATTAGTATGTCAATAAAAATACTATTTTTCCCATCAGATTTACCATTTTTGGGAGATGCAGTAGGATATTTTTGGTATGCAAATGATATTTCAATTTTAGGACATTTCCCACCAGGACATATTTCATCTACAGTGTCAGTAGCACCCCCAAACAATGGATGGCCAGGATTTTTATCATTAATTTTTTCATTTATTAATTCAGAAAATTTTTTGGATTATGTTAACGCTCAACGTTTAACAAGTATGATAATTTCAACTTTAACAATTATTCCAGTATATTTTTTATCAAAAAAATTTATGAATAGTTCGTTTGCAATTCTTTGTTCTTCAGCATTTGTTTTTGCACCAAGATTGGTTGAAAATTCACTATTAGGATTAACTGAACCATTATTTTTATTATTAGGCATAACAAGTCTTGTTTTATTTTTAAATGAAGGAAAAAAATCTATTATTTTTTCATTTGCTATAGCTGCCTTATTTTCAATGGTAAGATACGAAGGTCTGTTAATCCTAATACCATTCACCGTAATCTATTTTTTAAGATTTAGAAAAAATAAATCAACAATAGTTAGATATGCTTTAGCCATGGGAATTTTCTTACTTGTTATCACACCAATGATAGCAATAAGAATGGAAACAACAGGTCAAGATGGTCTTACAAGTCATATTATTCATGGACCAAATTACTACGCATCAATGATGGAAGAAAATGATGACAATATAATATATCATTTTATTACAAAAGGAACAACATACTTAGTTAAACATCTTGCAATTATAACAATACCAATTTTTATAATTTTTATTCCATATGGTTTTTTTAGATTAGTAAAAAACAGAGATTATAAAAAATGGACCATGATAGTTTTTGGAATTACTTTTTTAATTCCAGCATTCTATGCATACTCAAGAGGCTTTGAAGATACAAGATATCTCTTTATTTTATATCCAATGATGTGCTTAATGGTTGGATATACAGCCAAGATGTTGGGAGAGAAAATTAGAAGACCAAATATTTTATTTTATTTCTGTTTAATTATGATAATATTTATTTCAATTTTATTTTTATTTTTTACCATTAATGATTTCGATAAACAAAGAGAATTATATGAAATATCTAAGGTAATTAATGAATTAACAGAAACAATTAACAGAGAATACAAGGGATTAATGTATTTGAAGTGGTCAGCAAGTAATATTCTGAATGAATTTCCAATTTTACATGGTGAATTATATGATAAAAATATTAAAAAAATAAAATATGTTGGGATTGGAGATAATAATTTTGATACTATAGAATCATTTTTAGAATATGGAAAACTACAAGGATTAACTCATTTGGTCTTGGATGGGGATAATATGGATGTTGAAATATTCAAAGAAGTATTTTTTAATGAAGATAGATATCCATTTTTAGAGAAAATATACGATTCAAACGTTAGCGGATTCGAAACTGAGGTAAAAATTTTCAAAATAAATTATAAATTAATTGAAAATTTAAACTAAAAATTTAGAATCTAAAGTAAATGAAATCTTTTGGATTTGTATCATAAAAGAAAATTATGCACGACATAATTAGTATAAGGAACATTGTCCAATGAATTAATTTTAAGTTCGATACTTTATCAATAAAGTTTGGATTTCTATATGAGAAATAGTGAATAATTACAAATAGTGTCATAAAAAATAATGGAAGTTTATGTTCTAAAATAAAATTGAAAGAATCGGTCAACACAAAATCAAAAAATATGAATTTTTGAATTGAATATGATAACATCTCAAGATCATGTATTCTAAACGCAAGAAATGAAAGAAATATAAGATATTGAGTAGCAAGAATTGAAATAATTTTTCCTAACTTTGATTTTAAAAAGGAATTTTTTTGAATAGAAGGGAATTTACTTCGTATGAAAGTTTCTATTCCAACATATGAGCCATGAATAAGGCCATAAATTACAAAATTTATTCCAGCACCATGCCAAATACCAATTAAAAACATCGTAACAAACAAACTTGAAACTATTCTGAGTCTTGATCTTTTATCATTCATAACCAATGGAAAAAATACATAATCTTTGACCCAAGATGAGAGACTGATGTGCCATCGTCTCCAAAATTCAGAAGGAGAAGTTGCAAAAAATGGAAAATTGAAATTTTTAGGTATTTTGAAGCCAAGAATAAAAGCAGCACCAATTGCTATGTCAGTATAACCAGAAAAATCACAGTATAGTTGTATACCAAAAGCAACTGTTCCTAAAATTATGGCAAAAGAATCAAGACCTATAGGATTAATAAAAATCTCATCAACAAACGGACCAATGTTATCTGCAAAAAACATTTTTTTAAAAAATCCAAATGACATTAATGTTAATCCAAATTTGAGATTTGAATTGTGAATCAGAGTTTGTTTCAAATTTTTTGATTTTATATCTACAAATTTTTCTCTGATTTGAGGTAAGAAATGTGAAGCTCTAAGTATAGGACCTGCAACTAATTGTGGGAAAAATGCTACAAATAAGGCAAATTCCTTAAGGGATTTTGAAGGTGTTAGAGTTCCACGATAAATATCAATAGTATAACTCAAAGTTTGAAAAGTATAAAATGAAATTCCAACTGGCAAAATAATTTCAAGAAATGGTATTTGAGAAATTCCAAATATGTTAGCAACTTCGTTAAATTGTGAAATTGCAAAATCAGTGTATTTGAAAAATCCCAATAAACCTAAATTTCCAATAATACTTAGAACTAAAAGTTTCTTTTTCTTTTTCTTATCATCAGTTAACCAGATATATTTTCCAACAAAATAATCTAAAATTGTTGAAAAAATCAATAATGTAATTAAGAAATTATTTGAAAAATAGAAAAAGAAATAACTTACAATTATTAAGAAAACATAATTAAAATTTCGATTACGTATAACTACTAAAAGACATATTACAAATGCAAAAAAAACAATAAAATCTACAGTATTGAATAACATTTTAAGTCAATTTATCAATGATTATTTCATAAATGTCATTTGAAAAAATTTCTGATTTAGTATTAAATGCAACATGATTATGATCTTGCCATATATTCAAATTCTCATATTTCCTACTCATATCAATAATTTCAATATCGAATTCATTTTTTAAGTCATTTAATGAATTTTGGAACAATATTTCATCTTTTTCAGGAATTAAATCTAAGAAGTATTCTTGTTGAGGTAAAATAATTAATAGAAATTCAATTTCTTGTTCTTGTACCAATTTTATGATGTTTTTAAGATGATTTAGCTGCTCGTTGGTTATGGAAAGATCTTGGTTAACTCTATTTTCAACAAATTCAGCAGTAATTAGTCGTAGATTTTCATCAGTAGTAATTTTTGTCTGATATTCATCAATATGTGAAAAGGGGGAATGTTCCAATTCTAATCTATCACTTTTAGAAGGAAATAATTCAGAATTACTAAATGAATCACGAATAAAATTAAGCGTAGTTTCTTTTGGATTAATATTTGAAAATTGATCGTTTTCATCAAATAATAATTGCGAAGGGTTAAGTTCTATTTTAGGGAGAAGTTGGAGGTTATCTTTTTGAGTTTCCCAGTTGTAACCGTTAAGATCATAGTATGTAATCGCATAGAGGATTAGTTTAGGATTTAGATTCAAGGTTTCATTTATGGAATTATATCGTTGTTTAGGAGTATCTGCATTGTATGCCAAATTAAAAAATGTAAAATTAGGATATTCATTTTTTAACCATTCATCAATTAAAATAGAATTTAATTGAGCTGCTCCACTTCCGCCTACCATTATAATTTTTTTAAACTTGGTATTAGATTGTTCAAGAAAAAAGCTATCTTCAGAAATGTCAGATGCTTTCGGTACTGGAAATATTCCATTAAAAACATAGAAAATGGATATTGATAATATCAGTGCAAATGAAACAGAAATTAGAATTTTTTTCATTTTAAGTGTCATCATTTTTGAGTAATAGATTAGTTACATCGTCATGAAAATATGGGGAATCGCCTGTACTCCAATACATTTTATCCTCTAGAAATGAATAGTTTGTATTAAAAAATTCATTAAAAATTATTCTAAATGTGTTTATGGGGGTGTTCATGTTTTCAAACGAGTCATAAGTTCCATCTGGGAAATATATTGCATTAAGATTAGACATTCTTTCAATAATCAAATCATTTGAAGGAGTATCCCAATCACCATTAAAAGCTGAACCTGTATCACCTTGAAGTATTATTATTGAATTAGAATTTTGTGTTAGAATTTTATCAAGTAGTGGAATCAATTTTTTGTTGGCAAATTTAATTTGATCAATATGTGCTTTTTTTGAATCCCAAGGTTCATCATTTAATGAATTTCCAGGAGTTACATTTTCACCGTTTGGTCCAAAAATATAAGGTGCATGAGGAAGCATTATGTGTGCAAAAACAAATTTTGGTGAAGAAAATTTTTCATCTAATAATGGAATTTCATCAAAAACACAAAGAACACGATCTCTTCTACCTTGTTCAACTAATCTCTCTTGAACATAACTAAGCATTGTTATTTGAATTAATTCACGAATTAAAGAATCACGATTAAATTCTTTGAATTCACAAAAATTATTATCAACATATGAAAATGCATTATTTGGCCCCCATAATGCACCCATATTGATAACATTGTAATGTTTTGTTTGTAAAATTTTCATTACTTCATTTTTACTTAATACTTCATTAAGTAAATGATAATTTTTTGAATCAATTCCTGCTTCATTGGTTAGATAATTGATATATTTCATATTCAGTGATGAACTAAGTGATTGAACAGTAGTAGGATAATTAGTATAGCTTGGTTCAAAAATGAAAAAATCTTTTTCCTTTATTTCAGATAAAAATTTGGAGTTATCATAATTAAAAAATTGTTTTAATGCAGATTTACTACCATATTCATCAAGAATGATGTAATAGATATCAGGATGAGCAGAATTTGATTCTAATTTTTCACTAGAAATATTTTCTTTGTGACTTGTTGAAAATACATCTAAGAAAAATTCATTTGAAGCACCTACTCCTAAAAATTTTTCATCCTGCTTATCATTCACATTAAAAAAATAATTTTCTTGAGATATACTTACACCAACATTAAAAATGGCAATCAATACAATTGTTATAGAAACCACAGTTGTAATTTGTGAAAAATTATTTAATTTTCTTTTTGTTTTTAGTAGAAATAGTATTCCTAAAATTATTGCTGTGAAGAATGGAATTAAAAGAAATCTATGTCTTCCTAGATCAATATCAGATATTGTCATTCCAGATAAAAGATTGTAGATATGTCCGTATGAAAAAAAGGCAACAAAGAATAGACTTACAAATAATCCAGATTTTATAGAATTTTTTGAGATTAATTTGGCAATAAACCAAATCAAAATACTAGAACCAATTAGAAATCCAAGAGGAAATATGATTTCTTGGAAGGGTAAAAGATGTATGTTTTGAGAATAGATAAAGATCACTGGAAAAATTGCAAACATTAGAAAATGAATATTACTGAGTTTTGACAATTTCTTACTTCAAACATATGCTCTGGTATTACCCTATAAAATATGCTATTAAATCCCATAGGTTTTACTTTGATAAAAAATTTATTCACCAGATTGTTTCTTTTGAGACAATTCTTCAAATTTTTCATAATCAATTTCAAATATTTTGAATTTTAATTTTTGAAAACCATAATCATTTGAATCAAACACTTTAGTAAGATATGTATAATTTTTTTCTGTGAAATAAAGTTCATCTAGAAATTCATGAAAACCAATATCATCTGGTTTCTCATTACTTAGGATATATTTCAAATTGTATTTTTTTCCAGAGTGAATTATCTCCTCTAAAGATTCACCTGTCACAGTAATTCTATTTATCATTTGACTCCTATCAATTCCACAATAATCACTCACAAAGTTTACTTTGCAATTTTTGAAATTACCTTTTGGATTATCAATTAACATTAACGCGTAGTAATCAAATGTATATCCCATTTCTCTTTGTAAATTACCAGATAAATTATTTATAGCAAAATTAGAAAATTCAATTTTTTCATTTTCTAATTCTAAATCTGGTTTATCATATCTAGCAGTAAACCAAACAGAAAGAAGAAGAATTATAAAAATAATAATAATTAATGAAAGATTTTTCTGCCTATCTGAAAATGAAAATGTACTAAGACCATAATCAGTAAATCTTTGTATTGGAATTGTTGCAAAAATTATTAAAAATGGAAATATAAAATACAAATATCTTTTTTCGGCAATTATAGAAAAGGTGAGAGTTAATGATAAGAGTGAAAGTATAATTATAAGCCAATTAATTTTTATAAATTTCGTTTTCTGATCAAATGCCCTTATAGAAAAAAATATTCCAATTGGTAATAAAATTATCAAAAACGGAAATAGTATTCTAGAAAGAGTCTGAAATACATTAGATATTCCTTGTACAATAAAATTTTCTATGAAAAGAAAAATACCATTGTTCCCTATGTATTCAGAAGCTGTTACGGGATTTTCTTTGATTTGAATACTTGTTAATTGTTCATAAGAACCTGAAAATACTTTTCCCGTATAAGCAAAATAAAATGGATCACCATATTGATCTGCCCTTTGAATTAACATAGGTGAAATTATTATCAAGAATAAGAAAAGACCTATTGAAAAATTTCGAATTGTTTTGGAATCTTTTTTTTGTGTTAAAAAATAAATTATTGTGATTATAATTAAAATCGATATTCCATTAAATCTAGTCCACCAGACAAATGAGGCGAAAATTAAAGATATAATGATGAATCTAGATTTTTCATTAAAAAGGAAATAAAAAGAAATTAAAATCAACAGATGGTATAATGGTTCAGTTAATCCAAATCCAGAATTATAATTCAAATGAGGTTCAAATGCAAAAAGACATGCAACCACTAAGGAATATTTTTCATTGAAAAATTTTCTTCCAAGACAATATACAACAGGTATAGTAATTGATGAAAGAGCTATGCCAACTATTTTTGATGTATTTGAATAAAGTAGAATATCATTTGAATCAATTAAAGAGAAAATTGGATAAAGGAATAAGGACCAACCAGTACTTCTATGAGGATGTTGTGAAAAATCACCATTTACATGAGCTATAGAATTCAACAAATATGATAATCCGTCACCAGTTAATGGAAGTGTAAAATCAATTGTGTGTAATTTTAAAAATAAAGAAATAATTACAATTCCTACAAGATATAACGAAATGTATTTTTTTTCATTTAGAAACTTTGTTTCATGTATTTTTTGGTTCATGGATCAATCAGTTTTTTTACAATATCCAATTAATGAGAAGAAAAAAGATGACCAAACTCTTTCAATTTTTATTTCTTTTGAACCAGTTTTTTTCATCATGTCAAATAATTCATTTTTATGTAGAAAATCTTGATCAGCATAAGGCCAATATTTTTCAAGTAAATTTAGTGATTTCATAATTTTATAGATAAAAAAAAGTGGAGAGTAGTAAGCAGGAACAAAAATTATTAGGGTTCCATTTTTTTTTACCAATCTAAACATTTCATTTACTGCTAATGAGGGATTCATACCTTCTAATCGAAAATGTTCCATCACTCCCTGATTAAAAACAATATCAAATTTTTCATCAGATATAGGCAAATGAAAAATATCACCTAAGATATATTTTCCATCTAATGATTGTTCATTGAATAAGAATTTACTTTTCTTCAATGCATTATATGAAAGATCCATACAAGTTAATTCAAATCCTAGTTTTGCTAATGTTGCACTAGCCATTCCCCCACCAGAGCCAGGTTCAAAGATTTTACCTGATTTTATTTTTGAAGCCCTTAAAATTGTACGAGTAAAAATTTTTGAGAAATAATTGTTTATTAAAAATTCTTCAAATATTGAAAAAAAGGATTTATGCTTAGGATCATACAAGTCATCCCATTTTTGATTTTTTATGCGATCCATAACGTCACCAATGAACGAATTCCTTTATGATTTGTTTACTAAGTGCGAATCCTGTTTCGAGTGGTTTCATTTTTGCTTCTCCACCAATTCTTTTTGGTTCTCTTCCATCTATTTCAATGACTTTCAAATTATACTTGGATGATTTAATACTCATTTGTTGTTCTAAAGTTAAGAATTCACCGTCAAGATTTAGATTATTAAAAACATCTTTTTTGATAATTTTGAAGCCAAATAGAGAATCGGTTAATCTTCCGCCAAAAAAGGTATTAACTAAAAATGTAAACATTCTATTTCCAAATGCAGTAATTAATGTATCATCTTCACTGACACCATTCTTTCCAAAACGAGAGATCTGTACAATGTCACAATCTTCTTCTAGCATTTTTTTTATTAATTTTGGTATATCGTTTGGTTCTGCATTTCCATCGGGACTAAAAAATAATATATTTTTACATGATGCATGATTAACACCTTCACGATATGCATTACTTAGACCCTTACCTGTTTGTTGAACTACTTCAAAGCCAAGATTTTTGGCTTCTTGAATAGTGCCATCTGTTGAATTTCCATCAATTAAAAACCATTCTTCAGCCCATGAACGATCTATCTCTGTGAGAATTTGTTTTACGCCAATTACTTCATTTTTTGTCGGAATTATTACAGAAGTGGTCATAAAGTGTGAAAAGATTGTATAATAATATAAATTTCCATTAAAATGTAGTTGAATTCTATTTTTGAGAATGCACAAACCAGTCTATTGTTTGTTTAAGACCCTCAATAAAATTAGTTTTTGGTTAAAAATTTATTTTTTCTTTAGCACGATTGTAACTAACACATCTTCTTGGTTGTCCATTAGGTTTTGAGGTATTCCAAATAATTTCTCCGTTATAATCTAGAATGCTACATATATGACTAACTAAATCATGGATAGAAATTTCTTCAGAAGAACCAAGATTTAATGGTGTTTCTTCATCATAATTTTTTGCCGCATCAATAATTCCTTGTGCAGCATCATCTACAAATAAAAAATCTCTAGTCGGAGTACCATCACCCCATACTTCAACTTGATCTAAATTATTTTTTTTAGCATTAAAAATTTTTAAAATCAGAGCAGGAATTACATGTGAACTCGATGGATCAAAATTATCATCTGGCCCATAAAGATTTGTAGGGATTACAACAATTGATTTAAAGTCATATTGCTCGCGATAGGCTTTTGATTGTACTAATAACATCTTTTTTGCTAATCCATACGGAGCATTAGTCTCTTCAGGATAACCATTCCAGATATCATCTTCTAGAAAAGGTATTTGTGTAAATTTTGGATAACTACAAATTGTACCAAGAGCAATGAACTTCTCTACTCCAGCCATTTTTGATTCATGCAGTAATTGTGTTCCCATAATTAGATTATCATAAAATAATTCACCTGGTTTTTCTCTATTTAATCCAATTCCACCAACATGAGCAGCAAGATGAAAAACTACATCCACATCTTTAACAACTTTTTTACAATTTTCGGTTTGTCGTAAATCATAATCACGTGAAGATGGTACAAATATATCATTATGCCCAAATTTTTCTAAATTCTTAACAATACATTTTCCAAGAAATCCATTACCGCCAGTTACAAGAATTCTTTTATTTTGTAATTCCATATCATAGCCAAAATTCAATTCCTTAAGGATTTTACTATTATGAAAGAAATTCTTAAGAAATAAAAGAGACAGATTATTGAACAGTTCAAAATGAATTTTAAGAACAAAAGAGTCTTGGTGACTGGAGGAGCTGGATTCATAGGCTCAGAAGTTGTCTCACAATTATTACAGAAAAAATCAATCGTAACAGTTTTGGATAATTTTTCATCAGGTAAAAGACAATATTTGCCAAAAACTAAACAGCTAAAAATTATCAAGGGAGATATTAGAGATGAAAAAATTACTGCAAAAGCAGTAAAAGATCAAGAAGTGATAATTAATTTAGCTGCTTTACCATTCATACCGGATTCATTTTTTCATCCAAGTGATTTTTTTAGTGTAAATACTATGGGAAGTGTGAATGTATTATGGAAAGCAATTAATGCAAAAACACCTGAACTTTTTATTCATATTTCAACCAGTGAAGTTTATGGTTCAGCCCAAAAAATTCCAATGGATGAAAATCATCCTACAGCACCACACTCTACATATGCAGTTAGTAAATTAGCGGCGGATAGATCAGCATTTACATTGCATAAAGAAAATGGATTTCCAACTGTAGTAATCAGACCTTTTAATTCGTATGGACCAAGATTTACTGAACCATACATAATACCAGAAATAATGAATCAATTATTGAGAGGGGTTAAAGAATTAACTTTAGGAAATGTAAGTACATCTAGAGACTTTACATTTGTTCAAGATACTGCAGACGGAATACTACGATGTATAGATAATAAGAAAGCAATTGGTGAAATTATTAATATTGGCTCAGGTACTGAAATATCAATTCTAAATTTAGCAAAAAAGATTTTAAAAATTTCTAAAAAAAAAGTTGCCATAAAATATGATGAAAGTAGAGAAAGACCATATGATGTTAATCGATTAATTTGTGATAATAAAAAAGCAAATAAATTATTAAAATGGAAACCAAAAATTTCAATGGCAGAAGGTTTGACAAGAAGTTATGACTGGGCTAAAAAGAATAAAGTTGTTTTCAATGCACCGTTTAGTAGATGGTATTACAAAAAAACCTAATCATCAATTTTTCCAGAATTTATTTTAAATGCACCAGTAAATTTTAATGCAAAAAATCCAACTACTACAGGATACCAGAGAGTGAATATACGAATAATAATTACTAAAGATAATGCCAAAGTTAATTCAATTCCATGGAAATTTAGTAAACCAGCTAGAGTACCTTCTGTAACAATTAATCCACCAGGAATAAAAGATGCAACTCCAAGTATCATTGAAGTAGCATAAATTGGTATGATTGTAAGAAAATCAATGACGTTGATACCTAAAGCCAAAAGAATGAAATAAACTGCAATTGATTCTATTATCCAGTATATTCCAGATAATGCAGAAGAAATAAAGAAGACTTTGAACTTTGTTGATTTCTCAATAATATCATAAGAATCCTCTAATGAAACAGAATATTTTGATAGGAATTTTATTCTAGATATTTGTTGTAGAAACTTTGAGAAAAGTAATTTTGAGCGTAAAATAAAAAAGATGAACGATAGTAATATTCCGGTAATAAACAATACCAAGGCACTAAAATCAAAAACCAATATTCCAAAACAGGAAATTATTAACAAACCTACAGCATTGTAAAATCTCTCTATTAAGATAATTGGAGCAGTAGTTTTTCTGGGTATGCCAAAATTATTTTTTAGTAGCTGTGATTTAAGTAACTCACCTACTTTTCCAGGCGTAACTCCAAGTGCAAAACCACTTAGAAAAATTTGAAAATTCATTTTGTGTGAAAAAGTTGCACCTGTATTTTTTAACAAAAATTGCCATCGCAAGTATAAAAATAACCATCCAGTGGGTAAAAGAATAAGAATAACTGGCAGATATTCAATTTGGAAATTTTCTATACTATCAGTAATTTTTGTAAAATCTGAAAAGATGAGAAAAGTTGCATATGTTATAATGGCTACTATTATGATTATGAAGAACCTATTATCAAATTTCATTTTTGAACAAAATTATTTTTTTATTATTCCAGAAAGAATGTGATCAAGTTCATTATTAGTTAATGATGGATAAATTGGAATTGAGACAGTTTCATGAGAAAGTTTTAAACCATTTGGAAATGAATTCTGCGGTCCTAATAGTTCCCAATCTTCGGTCGGAACAATAGCCTTCACATCTATTGAATTTAGTGATTCAATAATTTCTTTAGGATTTAATGTTTTGATTATTGCCCTAAACCGTACAGGTTTTAAAAAATTATGTTCTTCTTCTAATACGTCTAACAAATCTAATCCAGCCTTTTTATAATATTGAAAAATTTCTTCTCGTCTTTTTAAAAAATTTGGTAGTTTTTTTAATTGTTCACGACCAATAGCAGCTTGTAAATCAGTCATTTTAAAATTAAATCTATTTTTTGTATCATTTCTATAATCAAATTCTCTATAATCTCTAACTGCATCAACATATTCTTTATTTTTTGAGATAAACATTCCTCCTTGACCACCGGAAGTCATCAATTTTGTTGCATAGAAAGAAAAAATTCCAACGTCACCTTGTAATCCAACCATCATATCATTAACTTTAGCACCTAATGCTTGACAACAATCTTCAATAACCAAATTATCTACATTATCAATTTGTATGGGAAGACCATACATATGCGGTATTATTGAGATATCAGATGAAGATATAGAATTCATATCTATATTTGGAGAATTTGTTGTGATATCAACAGTTTTTTCAACTCCACCCGCCATTGCAACAGCATGACGTAAAGCTGAACAGACATAACCTGGAAAAGTAACTTTTTTTTCTTTGGCATTTAAAATTTTTAATGCTAAGAATAGTGACGATGTTCCGCTAGATAATGCAACAGCAGAATCATGAGGTAACCCCATATAATCACAAAATTCATTTTCAAATAATTCAACCTCTTTATCTTGAGATATTTGCTTTGAACGAAGAACTCGTAATGCTGCCTCCTCTTCTTCAATTCCAATTGTAGGTAGATTATGTGGTATCAACATTACATCATTTTTTTAGAATACAATTAAGAACTTCTATTAATTTTGTTTGCATAATAACCATCTTTAATTTTCATTGGATTTCCTATAACTAATGAATAAGGATTAATTTTTACACCGTCAACAATTGTACCGGCAGCAACAACAGAATGATGGCCTATATGAGCTCCACCTTTGACTACACAATGTGAACCAATAAACACATTTTCTTCAATAACTATATCACGTCTATCTATTTCATCTGAAAGACCAATACATTTTTGATGAGAATCAGCACAATTTATGGAGACAAAAGATGCAATATCACAATTATCACCTATAATTACTTCAGCATTATTTGCCTGAATTTCAGACATACCACCAATGTATACATTTTTTCCAATTTTGGGATTACCAACAATCCAAACTAATGGGTGATAAGGATTTTTCTTGAAATTTGTAATGGTGGCAAATAAATCCTCAAAATTTTTTTCATCAATCATGATAATCACTTTCTTGTAATAATCTACCTTTAAGAATATTTTTTGTTGATTTTTTACCGATTATAGTTTCAAAGTGTTTTGGAGATATTCCATTACCAGGTCTCCTTAAACCAATATTTTCAGAAGTAAACGATTCATTCTTTTTAATATCTTGTAGAACAAAAATACTTCGTCTTGCAAGAGTTTTCATTTTTTCTTCTTCAAGTGTTGGTTGAATTATAGATTTTCCAAGCATTTCAAATGAATCAAGTATAGAATCATTCCATACTTTTAGCTGCTCTGGATTTGCTGAAAACCAATGATCAGGTCCATCAAGGTTACAATCAAGAGTGAAGTGTTTTTCAAAAAATACTGAACCCATTCCACATGCAATATTTGCGGCAGTACATCCTATAGTATGATCAGAAAATCCAAGTGGCAAGTTAGGAAATTTTTCAGATAGAGTTTTGAATTTTAATAAATTAACATCTTTACTTGGTGTAGGATACTGAGAAGTTGTCACAAGTAAAATTGTCGGATATCCAGAAAAAGTTCCAACTGCGTCAAGTCCATCAGATATTTCATTTAATGTTGACATTCCACTAGATAAAATAATTGGTAAGTTTGTTGAAGAATATTTTTTTAATAATGGTAAATTTGTTAAATCATCAGAACCAACTTTTATTGCATCAATTCCAAGTTTTAATAATAATTCAAGATCAGAGAAGTTTTGAGGAGAGGATAAAAATGCAATTTTCTCTAGATCACATTTGTCTTTAATTTTACTCCATTCAACATCTGAAAATTCATATCGTGAAAACATTTCAAGCATTGATTCGGTAATTTCTTTACCTTTTGATTTGTAAGTGTAAGTTTGATTAGGATCACCACAAAATTCTTTTGCTTTGAATGTTTGAAATTTTATTGCATTTAACCCGATTTTTTTAGCAATTTCAATCATTTTGAAAGCGGTTTTTATATCACCATTATGATTGATCCCAACCTCACCAACTATGAAAGGTTTTGAATTTTTCTTAATTTCGTAGTTTCCAATATTAATTACAGTCATCTATCCTCACGATAATTTCCTTATTTCATTAGTTATTCTAATTACTCCTTTTCCATCAACTAAATTCATACATTTTTTTGACATATCTTCAAAATCTTGAGATTTAAAATTTTGTATAATAGAATTAAGATTCATAATATTTGATTTTTTTATTTCTCCAATATTTATTGCACATTTCTTTTTTGATACTGCACTTGCAATATCCTTTTGATCATTTGAAGTAACAAAAATAATTGAAGGTAATCCCAAGAAGCATCTTTCCCACGTAGTAGTACCAGCAGAACCGATAGATAGATCAGATTTTCTAATTAATTTTGCCATATTGTCAGTCTGTTCAATATACTCAAAATTAGAAAATTCTTTACAAAAAGATTTTATGCTTTTTTTATCTGAATGAGCTCTACCTACAACGACAAAGACTATTTTTTTAATATCAAGAGTTTTTAAATTATTTAAAACCGACAAAGTATAATTTTGATTATCTGTGCCACCAAATGTAATTAAAATTTTTTTTATAGGTAATTTTCTTTTTTTAATATACTTTTTTTCTTGTAAAAATTGTTTTCTTAGAATTACGTAATTGGGACCAAATAATTTTATACATTTTTTTGGGATAGAATTAACATAAAGTTTTTTCATGTTAGTGTGTAAATTTTGATCAATGATTAAATCACAATCATGTTTTCTAGTAATTAGATCATCAATAACAATAATTTTGTTGACAAAGGGTTTTATCATAGATTCCCACTTGTGTGATAAATTATAATTATCAACTAAAAGTAATGATTTTTTATTTCCAAGTTTATTAATAATTTTAATTGTCTGATTAGCATCAGATTTTAATTTAATAGTTGGTAAAGTTTTAGATATTTTTTTTAATTGAATTAGAGAGTAGTTATTTTTTCTAATTATAGAATTCAGATTTCCTTTAGAATTAGTTGTTAAAAATACTATTTTAAAAAATTTTTTCAGATTTTCCGCTAAAGCCAAACATCGAATAATATGACCATATCCAACATCACGTCCAGAATCAACTCGGATAAAGATAGTATTTTTCATTTTAATAAATTAAAATTTTTGATATAAATTAAAAGATACTATAAAATTAGTTGTTTTTGTTGATTTTGAAGGAAAATAGTATTCTGACGTGTTCTTTTTATGTTAATAAAATTGCGATTTTCATGTGAAAGTAACAGTTCATCAACCAAATTATTTTCCGTATCCAGGATTATTTCATAAGATATTCCTATCTGATGTGTTCGTCATAATGGATGATGTTCAATTTCAATTTGACATAACAAATAGAAATAAAATAATTACAAAAAATGGAAAATGGGAAAGAATCACAGTTCCAATTAAAAAAAATCAAACACATAAAAAAATTATGGATGTTGAAATTAATAATGAAACATCATGGAACACCGAAACTTTTGAAAAGTTATGTGAATCATATGATTCATCCGATTTTTTTCATTTTTATAAAGAAAAATTTGAAAAATTGTATCAAAATGAATGGGAGATGCTTTTAGATCTAAATATAGAAACATTGAAAATGACAATAGATTGGTTAGGAATAAAAATCAAAATAATAAAAGAATCAGAACTAAATGTAACAGGAGATTCTACAAAGAGATTGATTAATGTTTGTGAATCATTAAATGCTGACACGTACATATCAGGAATTGGAGGGAAGAATTATTTGAAGGAAGAATTATTTCAACAACATAAAATACAATTACAATATCAAAATTATTCTGTAAAACAATATAAACAAAATTTTTCAAAGGAGTTTATACCGAATTTATCTATTATTGACATTCTTTCTAATAATGGAGGAAATGAAAGTTTAAAGATAATTAAGAATTCAACA
>MDSW01078357.1_pt1 | contig 18004 bp, 22 predicted proteins | sample 811171 | NCBI WGS metagenome assembly MDSW01 (sample SAMN05326641, study PRJNA326480) | marine metagenome | isolation source: seawater | place: Atlantic Ocean: North West | collected 2012
AACATCCGGGTTAGCTGCAAGATACTGTTGCCCTTGCGTTAGGTTGGGATTACCCGCACTTGCCCCGGTTCCACCTTGCGCATTTAATATGCCTGCTTGTTGATTGGCATATTGGCGAAATAAATCCATGTCAACTTGACCAGTTGCCGGATCAATTGCGTATGCGTCTGCCATTGAAATCATGTGTTATTCCTCAATCTCATAAACAAGGTCTGTCCACCCATCGACCACGCTTAAAACGCCATCAACAACTTCATACTTGTGCGGTTGAAAATCTTCTGGTTGCTCAAGCCCCTCAACCACCGACATTGTTGAGTCGTTATCGTCAGGAAAAGTAAGCGTGTTATCGCCTTGTGTAACAACAACCTTGTCTGCTTCTAACGCGATAGTTGCACTGTCGGGGAAAAACTCACCGACCGTATTATCGCTCGTTCTTACTAACGCTTTCATTCTAACCTCACGCGATTAATATTTTGGTTGCGGCAATAGCTTTGCCAGCCGTGACGCTAACAAGCGGCGATGCTGTAGTTGCCAGCGTTCCATCATTTTGCACGAAATAGGTGCTACCTATTACTAAGCCTGTTTGAGCATCGTCTACATTGCCTGTAGTTTGTATGGTTGCTGTCTGACCATTCGTGTAAGCACCGTTTGAAAAGCCTAAGAAATTAGATGTTGTCAAATCAGTCGATGACAATTTCAAAATGCTACCAAAAATATGATTGCTGTTTGCTTGATCTCTATACGCGACCGCTAACCTATCAGCATTTGTGTCATAAATAGGGTCTATTTGATCAATATAACCAGTGTTCCAAGTTTGCGGAGTGCCAGCCGTTATAGTTGTACCCGATACCGTAACTGCCGCTATACGTCCATCTTGTGCAAATGTCGAACCAGCGTTGTCAGTGCCTTGCCATATACAGATCATTTGTTGTGTGTCGGGATTATGTATAATTTGACAGGCTTGGGCTAGTTCTTGGAAAAGCGAAACCCTACTTGTGTTCGCGCTGGGCGTAGTCCAGCCGTAAGAATTGCCTGACGCTGTGCCTACAATTATATGACCTTCACTGTTTAAGGAACTTAAACTAGCAAAAACCAACATTCTGTCGCTGTCGGGATCGTAACCTAAATCATGTTGATCAGCACTACCACTGTAAATCAAACCTTCTGTATGTCGGGTTAAAGTGGTTCCTGATGCAGTATAAACACTGTAGTGCAAATAACTACTATTGTTGCTGTCTTTGTAAATTACAAGGTGATGATCAAGTGTTGTATTATATGCACATTTGTTTTGCGTAACTACCCCATTTCCATAATTGCCGATACTATTAGTTCCAGCACTATTTGACGTTACTGTAAGTGCCATCACACCGCCAGCGTTGCCGACTGAAATTCTACGCCAGAAAACAACAACACATTGCTGGTCTGGATCATATTGGCAAACCATATTACCCATAGATTCAGTGCTGTTTAAGCGTGTAGCACCTACACTAGCCGTAAATGTCGTGCCACTTAACGAATAGGTTCTAAACGTGCCATATTGCGATACGGAATCCTCATACACAACCACAATTCTGTCAGCTTGTGCATGATAAGCTAACGACGAATTATTAGTGTAACCAGCATTAAATGTAATCGGTGTGCCGAAAGTAATAGTGTCACCGCTGATTGTGCCAGCTACTAACATTCCATGAGTGCTGTTTGAATTATCACAATAACTAATAACTATTTTATTTTGACCAGTATGAAAACAAGAGCCTGTAATCAACGTACTGTTAGTAGCTTGTATTGTTTGTTTGCTCAATTCCCCGCCAGCAACTCCTGTCGGCACTTTTACAGTACCGTCACTTTGTAAAATGACGGCTGAACCATCTGCTAATGTACCAGACGCGACCATCTCTACTTGGTTTCCTGATGGTGGTGCTGGGGCTGGTGCTTGAGACACCCAAGCGCCACTGCTAGCAGTCAATAGGTTGCCGTCAGAAGTTGGGTTGATTAGCGCCAAATTATTGCTGGCAACATCTCTAGCGCGGCTCATTACTCACCGCCCTCTGGTGCTGGGTCTTCCCAATAAGGTGACCAGAAATTGTGCGACACCTTTTTACAAAACTGTTCGATTTGTTCAGCATCCGAAAACGCTTGTCCAGTCATAGGATTCCAAGATGGTAAATTTAACCTAAACGTATTTACGCTAGTCTCACCCTCGCCTACTATTGTACGCAAAACATTACTAGAAGATAAATTATCAGCCACAGTGCTTACTAACTCATATTCAATTCCATCTTTTGTTATATTAGGCATCTCGCTCTTCTCCAAAAATTCTTAAATCATAATTTGCAGCAGTACCCGAATAAACAGCATCGCCAGCGCGTAGTGTAATCTTTACTGAAGCTCCAGCATCAGCATAACCGCTCATGTACGGAGGCCATGTCGTTTGCGTTGAAACGGTAGTACCACTATTCGAAACTAACGTACCACCATTAGGAACTATAAACTGTTGTCTATTTGTTCCAGACCCCCATACAAACCCCTCAAACACTCTATTAGCGGGTACAGTGTAAACAAGAGTATAGGTGCCGCCATAATATTGATGCGCTATCGTTTTTGCAGGTAAAGATGTCCCTGCCGCTCCTGTTTGCACATCATCTATCGGTGATAACATTGTTTTGATCCTTTCTACTGATCAGCTAATATGCCTGTCACACGTACTTTGAGGCTTGGTGCGACAGTATAATTCCTGCTATTAATTGTTGTTTGAGTTGGTGATCCAAAAGTTACAAGCAGATCAGGAGGATAGTGTGCAGAGATAGTTGTGTTAGGAAACATGTCTTCATGCGAGTTTGCTAGTGCCATGTTAATCTTTACACATTTGCCATCGGTAGGATTACCACTGTTATAATCTTTAAAAAACCAGTTTTTACCATCCATGTATGTTGGAGCATATGAGTAAGGGTAAGCATTACCCCAAAAAGAATAATAACTGCTATTTTGAAGAGGGATATAACCGTTATCACCGCTGTAACTTATCCAAACATTTGAAGACATATTGATTTCAGAGGCGCTATCTCTACCAACAAGTCTCAAACCGTAATTCGTTTGCCCAGACGACCAGTTTGGATCAAGCATAAAATTGCCAGAAGGCCGATCATCCCACTGCGCTTGCGTAAATGTCCAACAAAACCATTGATTGTTTGAGAAACAATACCATAAATAATAACGCTCTTTTTCAGGATCGTAAGTTAATCTTAATTGTGAGCGATTAGTTGTGTTTGCATAAGTTTTAATCGTAGAAGATATATTCCAAGCGTTACCTATAGTGTTGCCAAATGGATCAGTTCCATTGGTGCTTTGGCTAGTAGTATTTAAATACAACCACTTCGGTGCTGGCGTAGTAGAAGAATCATTTGTAAGTGTAGCTGGAATTTCACACATCCACATTACATCGCTATTTTGTGACCAACCCACTAAATAACGCCTATTGTCAGTATGGCGATTTTTATAAAAAGTATTCATGTGGTTGTCATAACTTGATCTTCCACTTATCGATGGAGAATCAGCCCAAACTTGCGTTTGACCATGACAAAAGTCTCTTCCGCTTCCCCCGCCCAAAGTATTAGCAGCCGCTAAATTAGTAGTTGACTCATCCAGATCGTACCATTTAATTCTTGTCGTGCTTGCTCCATCAGCCGCCACCCAAAAAATGTACCTCTCCCCATCGTATTGGGGAGCATCATAACTGTCATAATAATATCCGTAATAAGTACCGTCGGCGTTCCATACTTCAAAATAAGCGCCAGAAGAATTACCATTACCAAAAAGTATACGCAATTCAACGCCATTTGCATTGGTGTGTCTAATTATATGGTTTCCCATAGGGTAATTTTGCATACTATTATAACTACCGCCACTATATGTTACGCTAGTTTTATCTGTTGTTGTTTCTGTTGCTATACCTGAATCAAGAACACCATTAACGCTTGGAGTAAATTTTTCATGGTAAATTCTGCTGGTTGCAGAGCTTTCCCCGCCTTGAGCAATTTTTTCGTCAGTAAACGTTATTGTTTTAGCTACTGGGCGTATTGTAAGCGTTGAAGACGCATCCATTATTGCACTGCCTGATAAACCAACCCTGTCTTTTTTTGCTACTGTTCCAAGACTTGTAAATTCGCCAGACGAAAGCCCAGCCGTTAAGCCTAGTGTAGCCGTAGCACTAACAGCGTCATCATTATATCCTTGCGTAGCTTCTATGCTCTTAATGACGTAATGAGTACTCGCGTCAGTAGTAAGCACATTTGCTGCACTACCATTCTGTAGTTCACTTGTCGTGAAGCTCTTAAAGGCCAGTTGTTTGATTTCGTCTGCCATTTTTTAGTTCCTCTCGTTAGGCAAATTTCAACGTGGAAGCGATGCTTGATCCGGCTGGGGCATTTACCCAAGTCATCACTCCGTTGCCATCTGTTTGTAGTAATTGCCCTACCGTTCCAGTGTTACTTGGCAAAGTCAGCACGATATTTCCATTATATGCACTGTGGGGACTTGCTTGCAGGGCCGTGTAGTGGGCATTTGAAATTTCGCAATATAAACGGATCTGCGATTGACTGCCTTGGTTCTTAACTCGCAAAACACCGTTACTTATTGATTGAGAACCCATATCCAAGTCAGCTACCGCTGGGTTCTGATAATAACGGTTGTCACTTTGCGTTTTGGTGTACATATCAGCCAACGCGAAAGTGCCGTAAGCGACAACATCCACTGTGTCATTTACAGCCGCGCCAGTTGCCAGCACAATATTGCTACCACTGCTAACCGTTACATCTGTGCCGTTTACCAATTTTACACCGTTTAGGTAAACATCAACAAAATTAGGATTATAAGAAATAGCCCCTGTAGCTGGGAATGTTGTTTGGTTTGCAGTAGCTACATAGCTATGCCTGTCCACTGTGCCGTTTGTAGCTGATCCAGCATCTTCCCAAGAAGATCCATTATACACACGGAGTTTGCTTGCTGATGTAACATACGATAAATCACCTGCACTAAGCGGATTACCACCACCATCAGTTGTGGGGTTGTTTGTAGATATTTGGTAAGTGTTACCGAAACTATTAACGGATGTGAGGTTATTAGCCACTGTGTTAACAGACGTTATTGAACCACCAACATTGTTGATGTTTGTCGAGTTTGCATCTACATCAATGATGCTCTGTTTAAACGGATTAGTGTTCACCGCCGAAATATCACTGGTGATTGCTGCCACACCAGATATGTCACTTGAAATTCCAGCAACCGTGCTAAGATTATTTGTCGGGCTAATTTGACCAGCAACGGTCGCAATGTTTGCTGTAGATCCGGCGACAGTCGCAATGTTGTTTGTAGGGGATATTTGACCAGCGACACTCGTAATTTCTGTATTAGAGCCAGCCGCAGTAGATATGTCACTTGCGATCGCTGCAACGGTTCCTAAATTATTCGTTGGGCTAATTTGCCCTGCCACAGTTGTAATATTCGCGTTTGCACCCGCTGTAGTGGATACGTCACTGGCAATCCCAGCAACCGTGCTTAAATTATTCGTCGGGCTAATTTGACCTGCTACAGTTGTGATGTTGGCATCTGCACTAGCTACAGTTGCGATATTATTTGTCGGGGAGATCTGACCAGCGACAGTGTTAATATTTGTTACAGCACCTGCCGTAGTTCCGATATTTGTTTTCAACGGATCAGTGTTTACTGCCGTAACATCGGTTGATATTGCAGATACACCGCTTATCGCTGCATTTATCGCAGCCAATGTTGCGATATTATTCGTTGGGGAGATTTGACCCGCGACAGTATTTACGTTTGCTATATCAGTTGCCACTGTTTCCACATTAACGCCATCTGGCAGTGTCAGCATATCAAGGGTCGTGCCGTTAGTTGTCAGCAACCCATAAAACGCATTGCCTAATGTTGCAGTGTTAGTACCGTTTGAAAACGTTAATGTTTGCCCTGTGGCGTTTTCTATAAACCACCAGTTTTGCGTCGAAGGTATTGTAATCGTTGCCGCAAAGTTGCCAGTAAATTTAAGCTGTCGAAAGCGTATATCGTTTTCGACGTAATTTGTTGCAGTCAGCGCATACGTGGTGCCTGTCAGTGTTATTTCACGATAACCATGCAGCGCTTCATCTTGACGCTCAAAAACACCTTGGTTTAATCCGCTTATACCCCAAGTGTTCAAACCCTCGCCTAATGCGAGAAGTTTATATTTACCTCTTGTAGTAGGTGTACTCATAATGTTTCCTTAACTTGCTATGCCGCGATCTTGCACTCGCCGCCAGTTTGTGCCGTCACTGAAAAGGATGGTGCTGCCGCCAACTTCATCAGAACAAAAAACCAATCTGCCCGCTGGCGAAACAGCAGGTAGATCGTTTACACTTACGGTCTTTAAATGCGCTATGCCGTTTTGCCGGGTAAATGTATTTTCAACCGCCTGCATGAACGGCGTAAGAACCGTTACTGTTGCATTCGCCCACTCTGTCCAAGCAGGGAAGCCTCTAGGGTTTGGTATCATACTATTGCTACGCTAAGTGTCGGCGCGATTGGCGCTCCGTTGTACCTTGCGCGGCTATCGGCCCCGGCAAACTCTGCCGCCGCCCGATCATATAGACCGATAAAAACTTGCAGCCGTTCATCGTTGCCAAGAAACGGCGTTGCATTAGCGCAAGCACCATATAACAATACATCAGCGTTGCCGCTTGAAAGCATCCAATTAGTAGATGTATCGGTTGTGAAACTCGGCACTTTCTGCACATACACCAATGACGCTGTAAGGCCGCCGGGGAATGGCCCTACTTTCATTTTGTCGCCAACAATTGTAAAATTTACTGGCGTGCCACTGGCATCCGTTGTGTATGTTCCTTCAAATTGTGCAGGCGTTAAATACACTAACCTGTTTCTTGGCGTTCCCATAACGACAGTCCTAGCTTCTAAAAAGTCGCTAGGTAATGTCGCTTCATTATTTGTAAATGTTAAACTCGCTGTCGCTTCCATTAGCCTGTTACGAAATCGCGTTTCACGATTAATCATACCAAGCGTTAACTCTACAAAATCAGGAATATTGTTTGTTAAATCTTCCCGATCAAGCGTTGCCGCTATTGCGGTTTTTAACTCGCCGTAATTTGATAAAGGCATCTAGCTTTTCCTTTATTCGTTTCGCCGCTAGTTCAGGCGTCCAGTTATTTAAAACTGTTTGATTTCTGTATGCAGGTATATTCATCATTGTTTTGCACCAAACAGGTGCATTCGCGCCTAAAACTATTGTCGGTGTTCCCAGCGCGCCCGCCGTGTGAACAATAGAATTAGGAACACTCACGACTAAATCTAATTGGCTGACTAAGCTTGCGGTATAGTCGTAATCTAACGCGCGCTCTGTCAAAAAGGGATAAACAGTAACGCCATCATTTTCAGGGTAGCCCTCTACCGTATGTTCTAACGAAATCCAATCTGCATCAATTTTTTTAAAAACACTCATTAACTCTGACAGTTCACGCGACCTATCAGCGCCGCCATTGTGCGCTAACCCGCCTGTCCAACTAATTCCAATCTTTCGCTTTTTACCCATGCGATTTAACAGACCTGCCGCCATCGCATCTCTATCATCGCAAGACTTTAAATACGGCATCTTCCTGTAAGAGTTTGCATTATGCCTATATAAAGCGGGCAACGAAGCAATGCTGCATTGCGCAGTTGCTTGCACGCTGGTTGTATCATCTTGATACAAACTGCCGACTACTTTTGCTCGCGGGAATGATCGAGAAAACAAACCGACCAATCGAGGATCTACTTCTATAATTGCCTCGCCCTCGCAATCAGCTAACGCATCATGCAGGCATTCAGAAAAAAATATCTGATCTCCTAAACCTTGCTCTCCCCAAAATACGACCGCCCCCTGTTGCCCCGGCTGCCACTTGGGAAGATGGCGGTATCTGGCAACGCGGCCACCCTTGCCTTCACCTAAGTTCCAAAGTTTCCAGCCATTCCTATAATTTTCGCGCGCTAAATAAATAAACGCCATGTTTGCATCTAAGTCGTTTGTATTTGCTGCGGCAAACTCTTTGTCGGTTAGCTTTTTTTGCGGCAATAAAAACCAATTTTCCGCACTATCCACTAAACCTAAACTTAAACACGCTTGCCCCGCGCGGTTCATAACAGAAATGTCTTTGTCATCAATCTGATGCGCGCTTTCGTATAATTTTAAGGCTTCCTTATGCTGGCCTCGCGCATCACAAATAACGCCAAGTTGCACAAAAGCATCTGCTGTAGGCTGTGTCTGCAAAGCAGCTATAGCAAACGCATAGGCATGACCTAGCTTATCTATGTCAGTGTAAACTTTAGAAAGTTTTAATAACGCTTCCCAATTTTGACCGTTGGAAGCGATTTCTTCGTCTAAAACTTCTATTAAATTCATATGTGCATGGTCTTTCGCCCGATCTGGCCTGTGTTTATTCGCAGATATTTCCAATCGGGATCGTCTAATCTTTTTAATACACGCTCTTTATGTGTTTTGTCGTAAATGTTGAGCGGCGGGTCTTCTTGCATCCATTGATGAATTACACTGTTTGGTATGCGTGCAAGATGCCAAAGTTCGTTATGTTCGCCCTTTGCAACATCTTTGCCTTGCACCTCTTTATTTGTAGCCACGGTTTCCACCGTATGCTTATAAACAGTTTTTGTGAGCATTTGGCCGTCTGCTTCATTGAAAGCAAAATACTCTGTTTGCAATTCATTATCGTCAAGCACCCGCCACTTCATTAGGCTTTTCTCCGTACCATTGAACCGAAGCTTTTAGAAGCGGTTTTCTTTTTCATTTTTCGTCTAGCTGCGGCAGCCTGTTCTCGGCCTTTCTTGCTATACGAATATTTTTTTCCAGCTACGTTTGGCAATTCAATCTCCATAGAAAAGGGCGGGCCACTTAGCCCGCCCAATAGTTATTAAGAAGTAACGTTAACGATTTTACCCATCGCTTTTTCTTCTTCGACCAAAATACAGCCTTCCCACAATAACGTTTTCTTTTCGTTATCGCCTGTCTTGGCAAGATCGTAAGTTCGCCAATCTCTCAATGAGTAGAGAGACATATATTCGCTATCAAGAAGCAAACAGTTCTGTGGTCGGTTAAACCTTGATGGAATAATGTTGATTTCACCGAAGTCACTGACATACAGATCAGCAGCAGCTTGTATTGAAGCTGGTGCATTTCCATTGCCATCTCTATACAGTGAAGCAATACCACTAAACGCGGAGGCAGCTTGTTTCGCAACAGGTCCAACAACGAGCATATCTGCTTCGCCGCCTTGCTCCCATACGGACTTAACTAGCGACTTTAACATTGTTTCGCTAAAAGCGACTGCTGCGTTTGTTGGGTCGGTAGGAGCAACAGTGTCGCCGTTTGCAAAACCGGGCGTAGTCGTGCCTGTCTGCTTTGTATTAGCGTAAACAATGTTGGTAGCAATAGAAGACTCTAATCCTGCCATTGTGTCACCGTTTGTTGCATCGGCAGCGGATGGTTGGTTTTGCGAAATAGCAAATTCCAAATCGCGTTTTGTAGCTTTTGCGCGTTTTGCCATTGCATAGGCCATTTGCGATGCGTAGCCATAATAGTTAGCGCCCTGTTCAGCAGTGCCGGAAACAGATACAACAGACTTGATTATTTGCGTTCTGTTTGCAGTCCTTACAACGGCTGGTTCTGCTGTTGCTGCATCATCATCACCTTCAATGTGCTTATTAGTGGCCGCAACTGGAAGGCTGTCAGAAAGTGTCTCAACATACTTAGCTGTTGCTGACCGCTTCTTAGCCATTGTCTGAACAGGTGTATCGGTTGGAGAGATCATAGCGATAATTTCGCTTACATCTGGTTTAACGTTTGTCCTCGACGATACGAGAACGGTATTTGCTGGTACTGCCATTGTGGCGTACTCCCTTTCTAAAAGTTAAAAGACCTCATCAAAAGCAGAGGCAATATCCTCTCGCTTCTGTGTTTGCTGCACACGATCTAACTTTTTCTGGAAGTCGTTCCTCGGATTTTTCTTTTTGGCAGTAGAACCGGGTTTTAACACCTTGTTCCGCGCCTGTACCTTCTTCGCTTTTACAGTACCAGTACCTTTTTGCAACTTATGCTGCCGACTTGCTAGTACAGCGATATGCACAAGGCGAGCATCAGAAATTGCACTAACATCATCTTGCGTTAAACCCATTTCATTTATAAGAAATGACGTTGCCTCGGCGTTTTCACGTTGCGCCACATCAGCATCCCGCCACTCTGGCAACAGTTCCGTAATTCTTACACGTTGCTGCTGCATATGACGATCCATCTGCTGTTGTATTTCTTGTTGGGTCTGCGCTTCTAGTTGTTCGCGCTCTTTCTTTTTCTCTTGGTATTGTATGTACTCGTAATTAGCGGTATCAGGATCATCCTCAAACCGTTGTTTCCAATCGGGTTCAGCGGGCATTAACGCTTTAATTTTTTCAAGTTGTTCAGCCTTGTATTTAGTAAAATCAGCGTATGCCTTCTGTAACTCTTCACTAAATCGTGCGTTTGCCTGTGATTTTTTTGTATAATCACTCTGGCGCATATAAGAGGCTTTTGCTTCTTCGGCCGTTAACGTAATCACTTGTCCGTCTGCATCTGTAAAAGACACTGATCCGGGTTGACTCGGTTCGTCTTCTGAAACGTCTGCTTCTTCATATTCTTCCGCGTCTACTTCCGAGGCTTCGGCGTCATCAGCTTGCGCTTCTTGTTCCTCAACTTCTTCAGTTTCCGCAACTACTTGTTCAGCTTGTTCTGATGTTTCATCAGAGGCTTGGACCTGTTCATCTGGCATTTCAGATTGCAACAAGCCCTCAAACGCTTTTTCAACGTCTTGGGTTTCTACACTCATATTTCCTCTAGGGTGTTTGTTTCAACGTGTCCTATAAAAATTTTTGACCGTTTGCGATTTCAGCCGATAACTTAGCTGCAATCTTGCCGTCAAAAACATTTTGCGCGAGATGGCGTTTTACCATCCGGCACACTTCTATGCCGACAAGCAACCTAACCTTTTCTTGATCATCACTTGCCGACAATGCTCGATCCAACAAGGACCGCTCATATTGTTCAAAAATATCTTTAAGTAGCGGGTTGTCGAGTAACGCTTTTGCATCATTAGCGCGCCACTCTACATCTTGATCTTCCATCAAGCGCTCTCATCAATTCCAGCTAGTCGCGCCTTTATAAGCTCTATTGCTCTTTTCTTTCCTATAGGTTCGCCTGTTTCTGGATTAATTGCCTCATGCAGAGGTATATTTCTTGCTGCATCTCCCTCACCTGTCGTTTGATCAGAATAAAGATTGAGCGCAAACTGACCAGTTGGCCTTTCTTTTAAATCGAATGTACCGTCATCTTTTGCGTCAAAATATTGGAAAACCGTTTCAGGACTTAGCATGCCAAAATTTGCTTGGTTCATGCCTAGCTGCATCTCCATCAAATCAGAGATAGTAAACGCGCCTCGCCCACTCCCTGTTTGCTCGGCTTCTGGCTGCCTTGGCGCGTTAGGATCAGCAGTGAATAAACCGCTTGGTTTTACAAGACGCGGCATCATTGTTACTGGATCAATTTGGAACCCTTCTAGCATTCCACCTGCAAAGTTAGCGCGTACTGGCGCGAACCGCTCACCCTCGTCACCTAACAGACCAGTGCCGCCGTACTCTGGCCTGAATATTGTAGCGTCGATGAGTCCGGGGTTTACCGGGAATACAGGAAATCCACCTATTGTCCTAGCCATTCTTTTTTTCCTTCTTTACCTTCGCTTTGCTCTTCGGCGTCTTTTGTTTTTCAAATACTTCGTGCAACCGCTCGGCAGCAGCTTCAAAACTTGGTTTTGCCATAAATCTTAATCCGAAACGTTGATATTACCTTGTCCATCAGGTGAACCTGCGGCCATTTTGCTACGCTCAAGTCGTTCCTCTGCCTCCAACTCGGCCATGCGATACCTATGCTGCGCTTCCATCCGCTCATATTCCAATTGCAGCTTGTTTGCTTCGACCTCACGCTTCACCTCTGCATCTAATAGTGCGTTTTCACGCTGTTGCGCTGCCTCTAGTTCTGCCTTGAACCTTGCAATTTCAGCATCTTTCTGCGCTTTCAACGTGTCAATTTCAGCTTTCATTTGTGCCTCGGCTTGGCTCTGCTGCATCTTCGCTTCGTTTTCTTCGCGCTTCATTTCCATCTCTGCCTGCATCTTCATCATTTCAGGAGATGGCCGCTGTGGTTGTTGTGCTTGCTGCTGCATTGCCATAGCTGGATTGTCAAAAAACAAATCCGGGTCTTGATCAGCAGCTTCGGCAAGTTTGCGCAGTGTATTGTAATACTTCGGCAACGGCGCCATTGGGTTGTTAATACCCATTTGATTTAAAATTGCCTCTTGCTTGCTCGCTATAAAGTTAAGTTTACTTACAACGTCATTTCGCGTCCCAGCACCGAGGCCAGTAGCAACCTTAACATCAAAATTTGAATGCCATGTGGAAGGATCTATTGTTGTCCATTCCTTGCCAGTTAATCTAACTACGCGCTCTTTGTCCTGATGGCGCGTTATGTAAATTAATGCGAGACGCATCAACCGCACCCAGCCAGTTTCACCAAAGTTGCGAATAACCATCTCTAATCGGCTTTTTGCAGCGGCCGCCATTTCATCAACGCCGCGTGCTGTCTCGCCAGTTAATGCCCGCCCATCAAACCCAGTGGCTAGGTTGTTCATTCCTGTACGGCGCTCGATCATCTGATCAATAAATTGCAACATCGGAAAGGCTTGCGCACCTGTCCAAGTCGAACTCATGTTCACAATCGCCTCTGCCGGATTGCCATTTACACGGTAGATACTGCCCGGAGACTCGCTCAACAAGTCATCCATTTCAACCATACTCGCGTTCACCCCTTTATGCGGGAACAACGAGAGATACAGACCATCCATCATCGACCGTAACAACGCTGTCTTCAAACGCTGCAAGTCTTTTGTCAGATCGACCATAGAATAACCAAACAGACGATGCGGGCGGCGAACTGCCGTCAATTCTGCAAATGGTAATTCCTCTATAGGTTCGTTTTCTAGTATTTCGACACTTTTAGCGCCGCCCACAGTCGTTATTTTGCGTAATTGCGACCGTCCTGTATCGTCGTAATCCGCTTTTAAATAGCACTCATAAACCATCACACGCCGCTGCATCGGGTCGATTTGGCTGTTCTGGTTAGGGTAATTGATCGTTTCAAGATCGTTCATGCGCTGTCGATACAATTCATCGAAATCTTCATCATAAGATGGCGCCGACATTACCTTATCTTCATCATACCCGGCCGCTAACAAATCCTCGACTGCTACAGGCTGCCTATGTGCGCAAAAATACCATGTTGGATCGTTCTCATCTAAGCTGCGCGCTTCAGGGTTAACTAACATCTCTTCCGGCGGTACAGCATTCCAGCGAAGTCGCCGCTTGTCTATCGTGCGCTCTATCGTAACGTCATGGTATACGGCTACCTCTTGCCCCTCTAAAGCAGCACGCATAGCGTCTTCTTCGTTTAAGATCATCTCTTTCGACTCGCCGTATGATTTTGTCGAGACGATCTCTATATCTTCGTTATCGCCAAGAATGTTTAACTCAACATCCGTTAGGCCAGTGTAGTTTTCCTCTTTGACCTCTACTGTCGTATCCCAATATATCTTACAGAAGCTTGTGCCTGTAATCAGCGCCGAGCGAAACCAATCTTGGCAAATCTGGAAGCCGGGGTTATCGACGAACAAACAGTGATTTACATATTGCGTCACCTGCTCGGCCAGTTCTTCATCATCCGGCGTTTGTGGCATAAACGCAGCAGCAGGTTCGCTGCCCAAAAATGTGCGCGTGATAGCAGGCATCGCCATCTCCACCACCTCAAGCGCATCACGCGACTGAACAGCAGAACGGCCCTCCACTAAGTTTTCTAACTCGCCGTCATACTTGGCTAAATTGTCTGTGCGGTTAGCCGATAGTTCATCCGCGTCATATCCCAAACTTTCAGATATGTAAGCGCCGATTATCGAAGCTAACTGATCATCGTCCATTTTTTCCATAAACTAGCTTTTCTTTCTTGGCGGGTCGCATTGGCACAACTTCATCTCAACCAGCGACGATATTTCCTCTAGCTTTGCTATCGAGTCAGACAAACGCGCAACCTGCGCGCCTAACTCGTCTATGCGCGCTTGCATTTTTCTGTGATGCGCTAAATCGTTCATACTATCCAACTCCTATCACGTTGTTGTAATACAGCGTTTGGCTTCGCCATCTTGAATGTCTGGCAAGCCAAACCAAAAGCATCCGCAAAGTGCGAGTGAACGTCATGCGCTGGCGTGCGCGAAAACATTTTTTTGCGCTGGTCGTAGGCATACTTGTAAGCACGCAAGGACCGCAGGCAATTATGAAACTTATCGGCATCAAACCACATCTTATCAAACGCCATACGCGCGGCGTTGATGCGATCATCTACAGGCGTCCGGGGCATCACAAACGGATTGATGCCTAAACTGCGCAATGTCTCGATCCGGCTTGTGCCTGTCGATAACTCGCGCACCTTAATGTCATGCGGAAAGTAAAACTTGCCATACGCATATGGCTTTTCCCGCACCTTCTTCACATAGTAATCAAGACCTCGGCCAGTGTCGCTAAAGCAGTCGATCCAGTGTATCTCTTGCCCGCATAGCTGGAAAAAGACCAACGTGGTCGCATCACTTACACCTAAGTCAAACGCGACATGAACCTCGGCAGCGCGATCATAAGGTACGTTCGTAATACGCCCCTCTTCCGCTGCTTCCTGTATCTGGTTCTGCCAGATCGCGCCTTCCTGACTCGCGCCCCAATCACACTCAAACTCTTGCAAATACTGATTTGGCGACATGGACCGCCGAGCATCTTCCAATTCGTCGGTGGCTATGATCCCTGTCTCGCTCGCCTTGTGCATCCTCGCAAGCCAATTAGGTGCAGTCAAAGCGTGCTGGTACAACTCATAAAACGCATTGTCTTCACCCTGCGGCGTACCAATCATTATGCTGAACGAGTCAGGGCGGTCTGTCATCGCCGGACGTAACACCTCGCTCCATACTCGCGGATGTAACTGCGCAACCTCATCCATAACACAGCCGTCTATATAACCACCGCGCAGCGCATCGACATTCTCGCCGCCTGCAAGCTGTATCCTCGCGCCGTTTGGCAAATCACAGCGCAACTCGCTCTCGTTGAACTTCGGCTTCAAAGGCCGCGTGAAATCCTTCAGGTACAACCACGCGATCTCCTTCGCTTGCGAGCGATAAGGGGCGATGAACAAGTATCGCGGGTTCTTCAACTTGTTTGTCATCGCAGCGCGGATCAAATGGTTGATCGAAAAGCACGTTTTGCCAAATCGTCTATGCGCGCAGATAACATTGAAGCGGCGAAGTTCATTGTGTAACTGCCGCTGAATTGGTCGCGGGTGATACGGCAATGTAACTTTCGTCAAAGGGCAAATCCCAAAATTGAAAAAAATTTATAGTAGCGATGGTAAAATTATATTTCTGTTCTGTGGCGGGGGTGTACCCCTTTCGCAGATCGACCCGCAGCAACAAGGCCAGCAGACAAGCCGTTTTTGATGCGCAGCCTGATTAGTTACCCGTCTAAACCTCTTTGTTATCAATGGCTTGCGTGTTTTCTTCCTCTTTTTCTTCCACGTTGTCGAGCCATTGCACTTCCAATGTTCCGCTTTGTTCTTGTCTTGCGAGTTCACCCATAGTCAGGCGGCCTAGCTGACTGTACGCTTGTATGCGCGTACTACTGGACCCGCCATCCTCGTTCGATAGCCGTGCCTCGCGTGCCAATCCCTCTAGTATTGCCTCGCGAGAATAGTCTAATTCCTTGGTTTTTTCGCTCATAAGCCTATTGATTTCCTCTTTTATGACAACATTTGACAACATTCTATGTCCAGCCGTGTTTGCGCGGCTTTTATATCCGGCCCGCTTTGCAGCTTGTGAAGCATTGCAGTCGATAAGGTATTCCCTCACAAATAATTGTTGTCGATTGTTTAACGCCATCAATGCACCGTGTAATTGTCGATCAATCGCCCGCTTGCTAATTTTAAATAGGCGTAATAGTCGGCAGCAGCAGCGCGCGAGTTCCAGCTAGATACTTCCACAACATAGCAGCGCTCGCCGCTTGTGTTCTCATGCAAGCTTAAAACAGTGTCACCCTCGTTAAGATCGTCCGGCATTTCTAAAACTATGTTGACCAAATAAAAACTCCTTACGGACGCCGCAGCCGTAGGATCACGGCGCCCGCTTACTTTTTAACAACATAAAAGGAGAAGTAAAAAAAGCTTGCGCAATTTCGGCAAGCTTAACTGTTTATACCGCTTCGACGCCCCGCAGTCAACTTTTTTCGTTTAATAGCGATATTTTCGCTTGCTCTACATATTATTGTACACTATACTATACAAAGTTAATCATTTAAGGAGCAAGATAAATGAAACGCTACGAGCAATTAAACGACAACGATTTAGTCAAAGTAACAGATCCCCGCTTGCCGAATGGTTACGCGGTTATGACAAAGCGCGAACTAGAGCAAGCTGTAGAGCAAGGCTATCGCCAAATGTTAGCAGCTAAGGAGGGTCTATAAAATGCAAAAGCACGTTTTTATGTTTCGTTACGATACGGCCGTCGAATATGCTTATATAAAATATGATGACACTTCGACAGATAGTGACGGCCGCAACGAACAGGTAGATAGTCAAGTTGAGTGGGTGTTAAACGCGCTGCAATCAACAGATACCAGCGTTTATGCTGGTTTAAGACCTTTAGGCAGCAGTCAAGTTTATACAATCGCTAGAAAACACAATATTGGGTATATAACCTTAATTGAGTTGGACCCAAATTTTCGTGTTGAAAATGTTAGTTGCTACCCTAACGAGCAGCGCAAATGGCAGCGCGAGCTAGCACAGTCGGCCGAAGATGGCCACTTCGCCATTGATAACATGATTAGAGTTAAATAGTCGCCGGATAGCAGCGTCTAGCGCGCGGCCACGGTCGCGCGTTATGCGGTGCAATCCCGCACCAATACAAGGAGCAAGATAAAATGACTACATTAGAAATTATCCCAAATGCAACCGATGAAGAAAAGCAACTACACTTCGCAACAATCGAGAAGATGAAGAAAGACGGCCCCGCGCTTTATGTCGGCACTTATGGCAAGTATGCGGCAGGCTCAATTGATGGCGCTTGGCTGTATCTCGACAACTACGCGGACCCTTATGACTTTATGGTCGCTTGTAAGCAATTGCACAGCGACGATCCAGATCCAGAGTTTATGTTTCAGGATTATATAGACCTGCCATCCTCTCTATATAAAGAGTGCCTCACTATGGATGATTTAATCGCTATTTATGAATTCCTCGAATTAGAAGGGTATGAGCGCGAGGCGGTGCAGGTCTACCGTGACCAAATAGGCGACGATAGCACAGACTACATATTAGAGGCGTTTAACGGCGTCTATGACTCGGAAAGACATTTTGTTGAAAACCTTCTTGACGAAACAGGCGACCTTGCCAGCATCCCTGAACAGTTGCAGCATTACTTTGATTATGACGCATACACGCGGGACTTGTTTCGCTATGATTTTTCTAGCGCCGATGTACAAGGCGGCGTTATGATCTTTAGTCGGATTTAAGGAGTGGGGCAAATGGAAGACATTAAAGAGTATTTCGCGGACAAGCCTCACCTAAAGCTGCGCATTTGGAAAGACGAATACAATTTGCCAGTTTATGAGGTTCGCAGTAGAGAGCGTTTGAGACGCCAGATAATCGCGCAAATTTACAAGGATGGAAACTGGGTTATTCATTTGCGCCGTTATCTTCCAAATTGCAGGTTTTTTTACGGTAACAAAACCAATTCGACAAATCACGTTACTTCGTTTGATAAGTTCACGCAAGCAGCCGATTACGTGAATAAAAAAA
>MDSW01156825.1_pt1 | contig 18003 bp, 15 predicted proteins | sample 811171 | NCBI WGS metagenome assembly MDSW01 (sample SAMN05326641, study PRJNA326480) | marine metagenome | isolation source: seawater | place: Atlantic Ocean: North West | collected 2012
AATTAAATGGAGGAAAGTTGTTTGCGTTTGATCAAGACAATAGTGTAAAAGATAACTCTTTAAGTAATCCAGGCTTTAAATTGATCAATGCAAACTTTAGGTATATAAAGAATTTCTTAAGAAAGGAAGGAATAAAGAATATTGATGGCTTATTGGCAGACCTAGGCGTTTCTTCTCATCAATTTGATGTTGCTGAGAGAGGCTTTTCAATAAGGCTTGAAGGCGAACTTGATATGCGAATGGATGTAGATGCTGATTTGTCTGCTAAGAATATTATAAATGATTATTCAGAAGAAAGCTTAGCTTACATATTTTATAAATACGGTGAATTGCGGAATTCAAGGAGGATTGCAAGAGAGATTGTAAATTCCAGGAAAGTTTCTAGCATAAACACCACAGTTGAGTTGGTTGATGTAATTAGTAGTATGACACCAGAGAGATATAGGAATAAGTTTCTTGCTAGAGTCTTTCAGGCAATAAGGATTGAGGTAAATGATGAAATCTCAGCTCTTCAGGAAATGTTATTAAGTGCACAGGATTTGTTAAACCCTAAAGGGAGACTTGTGATTCTATCATATCATTCATTAGAAGATAGATTAGTTAAGAATTTAATGAAGAGAGGGAATTTTGAAGGTAAGTCTGAGAAAGATTTTTTTGGCAATCCAATCAAAGTATTAAAAGCAGTTAATAGTAAAGTAATTGTTGCATCTGATTTAGAGATTAAAGTAAATCCAAGATCAAGAAGTGCAAGATTAAGAATAGCAGAGAAAATTAATGAGAACTAGAAAAGATAAGGCAAATACAATTAGCTCAATTTTAAAAGGCGAATTTATTGCTGAACAAAATAATACAAAGCTGATTCCTTTTTTATTACTGATAGTCATATTAGGATTGATAAATATTCGATCCTCTTTTCATGCTGAGAAATTACTTAAGGAATCAATTTCACTAGAGAAAGAGGTGGCAGATTTAAGACTAACCTATATTACAACTAAGTCTAAATTGATGAGAGTTTATAGGAGGTCAGTTGTTGAGAAATTAGTCGTGAGTCAAGACTTAAGAACATCATTAACTCCTCCAGAGATTATAGAACAATAATGAAAGAGAATAATAATTTTAGAGTAATAGGCCTGTATTTGTTTGTACTTCTTATTTCTTTAGGTGTTGTTCTAAAAATTGTTAAGGTTCAGCAGTTTGATATGCTAATTAGTACAAACAGTCAACCAAAGTTTTTCACTATAGAGGCTCCTAGAGGGAATATTCTTTCAGATGACGGTTCTTTGTTAGCAATATCAATGCCCTTGTATAATATTTATCTTGATATGAGTGTAATAGATAATGATTTATTTGAGAGTAACGTTGCGGAGCTTTCAGAGAATCTTTCAAGCTTGTTTGGAGATAGAACTAATATTGAGTATGAGAATTTTTTAAGAAGAAAGAAGCAAGAAACAAGGAATAGATATGTAAGGCTTAAATTAAAGGTAGATCATAAAGAGTTACTTGCTTTAAAAAGATTTCCAATACTTAAGTTAGATCAAAATAAAGGGGGGCTGATTGCAGAGCAGAGACCGCACAGAGAGACTCCTTTCGGAGAATTGGCACGTAGAACGATTGGGGAAAATAGAGATGTCAATCCAGTTGGAATAGAGAGAGCATATGACCTTTTCTTATCAGGATTAGATGGTGTCCATTTAAAGAGGAAAATAGCTCAAGGGGTTTGGATATTACAAGATTCTAAGAAGAATAGAATGCCAAAGGCAGGAAAAGATATAGTAACCACTATAAATATTGATATGCAGGATGTTGCCGAGAAGTCTTTAGAACGAACATTGATAGATGAGAATGCTGATTGGGGTTGTGTAGTACTGATGGAGGTTGCAACAGGAAAAGTAAAGGTAATTGCAAATCTAAAGAAAGATACTCTTAATAGAGTAAGTGAACATTTCAATTATGCTATGGCTGAGCATGTAGCCCCTGGGTCTACTTTTAAGTTGGCATCAGTAATCGCTGGTTTAGAGGACGGTAAATTTGAAGTTACTGATTCGATTGATCTTCAAAGAGGTAGAACGGAGTATTATGATAGAGTAATGATAGACTCTCCTCATAATCTCACGAAAGTAACTATACAGAAAGCTTTTGTAATCTCATCAAATGTAGGTATTTCAAAAATCGTCAATGATAATTATAGGAAGGATCCTTCTTCTTTTACTGATCGTATTTACAAAATGGGGTTAAGTACAGCTTTAGATCTTGAGCTGCCATATCCGAATGGATTAAGAATGCCACTTCCTAATGAAAGAGGCTGGTCTGGAGTGACACTTCCATGGATGTCAACTGGTTATGAAATGAGTTTAACTCCTTTGCATATGTTGACATTCTACAATGCAATTGCAAATAGGGGTAAAATGATGAAGCCAATCTTCACAACATCAATTATGACTGAAGATAGAGAACTAGTTAAGAAACATGCTGAAGTAATCAGTCCAAGTATTTGTTCGGAGAGTACAATTGATAAGGTTATTCCGTTGTTAGTTGGAGTGATTCAGCAAGGAACTGCAAAAAATATCAGATCCGATAGATATCAGATTGCAGGTAAGACAGGAACAACAGTTCTTAATTATGCAGATAGAAAGGAAAATGAAAAAAAGATGTATCAAGCTTCTTTTGTAGGTTTCTTTCCAGCCGATAATCCAAAATATTCTGCTGTAGTTGTAATCAATAATCCGAAGAATGGACAGGTTTATGGGGGAAAAGTTGCCGCACCTATTTTTAAAGAGTTAGCAGATAAGGTATTTGCACTTGATATGAGTATCCATCATCCGATTATTAGGTCAGAGTTCGCAAGAAATATGCCAGATGTAAAGCAAGGTGAGGCGTATAAAACAAGCTTTGTGTTAAAAAGTTTAGGTATTTCTAATAATCAGAAGGGGGGTGATTATGTTATCGCAAAGACTTCAGAAAAGACAATTAAGTTGTTAGCCAGTCAAGTTGAGAATGATTTACAGAATAACAGAATGCCAGATTTAAGAGGCATGAATTTACAAGATGTATTATATCTTTTAGAAAGACATGGTGTTGAGGTAAAGGTTTCTGGATCTGGAGGGGTTATAAAACAGTCTATTAAGATTGGAGAACAGTTAAGAAAAGGAAGTGTAATTAAATTAGAGTTAGCATAATGAGATTACAGGACCTACTTTATAAAGTGAATATTTTAAAGATAGTTGGTGCTACTAATCTTACTATCTCTGAGGTTCAGTTCGATTCAAGAAGAATCCAGAAGAAAGATTTGTTTGTTGCAATAAAAGGTTTGGAATCAGATGGACATGAGTATATTCAATCTTCTATAGAAGCTGGTGCTATTGCAATTATTGTAGAGAGGATGCCAATACAGTTGCATAATAAGATAACTTATGTACAGGTTCAAAATTCATATGATGCGTTAGGCATGATTGCAGCTAATTTTTACAAGAATCCTTCTGATAAGATTAGCTTACTTGGTGTGACTGGTACAAATGGAAAAACAACGATTGTCAACCTATTGTCTCAACTTTTTGGATTATTGAATAAGAAAACAGGAATGATTTCTACAATTGAGAATAAGATACTTGATAAAGTAATCCCGTCTACGCATACGACTCCTAACCCATTGCATCTTAATCGGTTATTAAATGAGATGATTGAGAGTGGTTGTGAATACTGTTTTATGGAGGTGAGTTCACATGCTCTTTCTCAGGGTAGGGTAGAAGGACTTTGTTTTAAAGCAGGTGTTTTTACAAATATTACACAAGATCATTTAGATTATCACGATACATTCTCTAAGTATCGCGATGTAAAGAAGTCTTTTTTTGATAAATTAGATAAAGATGCTTTTGCTTTAACGAATAAAGATGATAAGAACGGTAGTAAAATGCTTGAAGGGACAAAAGCAAAGAAACTCTCTTATGCTTTAAAGTCTCTAGCTGATTATAACTGTAAGGTTCTGGAGAATCATTTTGAAGGTATGCTTTTACACGTTAATAAAGTAGATGTTTGGGTTAAACTTATTGGAGAATTCAATGCGTATAATATTCTTGCAGTATATGCTGTTGCAAAGCAGTTTGGATTACAAGATTATGAGGTGCTTACAGCTTTAAGTGTACTAACCGCTCCTGAAGGAAGATTCCAGTTTATTACTAATGAAGATTCTGTTATAGGGATTGTTGATTATGCTCATACAGATGATGCATTGAAAAGTACTCTTTCAACTATTAATAATATAAGGATTAGTACTCAGAAGTTAATTAGCATTGTTGGGTGTGGAGGCGGTAGAGATAAGACAAAACGTCCATTGATGGCTCAGGCTGCTTGTAATCTCAGTACACAAGTTATAATTACTACTGATAATCCAAGATTTGAAAATCCAGAGGATATTATTGAAGATATGATCTTTGGTTTAGATCCAAAACAAAAGAAGAAAATACTAGTAATTACAGATAGAAGGGAAGCAATAATGACAGCTGGGAAATTAGCTGGTGAGAGTGATATTATATTGCTTGCAGGCAAAGGGCATGAGAAATATCAAGAAATAAATGGTAAAAAATTTCCTTTTGATGATATGAAAGAGTTAAAAAGATCACTAAATATAATTTTAAAATAATGCTATACTATTTATTCGAATATCTTCAAGGTATATATGATTTTCCTGGGGCCGGTTTATTTCAATATATTTCTTTCCGTGCAGCTATGGCTGTAATTACTTCGCTGCTAGTTTCTCTTGTTTTTGGCAAAAGAATTATTTCTTTGATTCAAAGAAAGCAAATTGGAGAGGAAGTAAGAATTCTTGGCCTGTCTGGCGAAGAACAAAAGAAAGGCACTCCAACAATGGGAGGTCTTATTATTCTTTCAGCAATCTTAATCCCAACCTTGTTATTTACAAGACTAGATAATATTTATATCCAGATAATGATTATCTCAACTGTATGGCTGGGTCTTATTGGTTTTATTGACGATTATATAAAGGTTTTTAAGAAAGATAAGCAGGGTTTAGCTGGAAGGTTTAAAATCCTAGGGCAAGTTACTATAGGACTCATTGTTGGTCTGTTAATGGTTTTTCACTCAGATATTATTGTGAAAGATGAAGTGAGCTTGTCTTCAGTCAATTTGCTCTCTGAATCAGTTGGTTTAGCGCAAAAGTCATCTAAAACAACAACTCCTTTCTTGAAAAATAATGAGTTTGACTATCACTCCTTAACATCTTGGTTAGGAGAATCAGCAGAGGAGTATGCTTGGATTATTTTTATATTAATAGTTGTTCTGATTGTTACTGCTGTAAGTAATGGTGCAAATATGACTGATGGACTGGATGGACTAGCTACAGGAACATCTGCAATTATTGGCGTGACATTAGCCCTTTTTGCTTATGTATCTGGAAATATTATTGCAGCTGATTATTTAAATATTATGTATATCCCTGATACAGGAGAATTAGTGATTTATATGTCAGCATTTGTTGGTGCTTGTGTCGGATTTATGTGGCATAATTCTTATCCAGCTCAGGTCTTCATGGGTGATACTGGTTCATTAGCATTGGGAGGGATTATTGCTATAGTAGCGATATTAATTAGAAAGGAATTATTGATCCCGTTATTATGTGGAATTTTCTTAGTTGAGAATTTGTCAGTAATCATGCAGGTTAGTTACTTTAAATATACAAAAAAGAGGTTTGGGCAAGGGAAACGAATTTTCAGAATGGCCCCCTTACATCATCATTATCAGAAATTAGGCATGCATGAAAGTAAAATTGTAACTAGGTTTTGGATAGTAGGTATAATTCTTGCAGTCTTAACTGTCGTAACGCTCAAGTTGAGGTAAATGAATAAAAGGATAGTTGTATTAGGAGCAGGAATTAGTGGTATAGGTGCAGCTATTTTAGCAAAGAAAAAAGGCTTCATGGTTTTTATTTCTGATAAAGGCAAGATTGATGATTACAATAAGAAAGTTCTTTTACATCATGAGATTGAGTGGGAAGAAGGAGAGCATACTTATAAGAAGATTTCAAATACCAAAGAAGTGATTAAAAGTCCTGGTATTTCTGACACAAGCGATTTAATTCAGAGACTAATCTTACAGGGAATCTCAGTAATATCAGAAGTTGAGTTTGCATTTAGATATACAGAGGCTAAGATTTGTGCTATTACAGGTACTAATGGAAAAACAACTACAACTGCATTGTTAGGCAGTATACTTAAGAATGCCGGTTTTGATGTTTTGGTCGCAGGCAATATAGGTATTGGTTTTGCATTATCAATTGCCGAAAGAGATTATGATTACATTGTTTTGGAATTGAGTAGCTTCCAGTTAGATGGGATTAAGGATTTTAGAAGTGACATATCAATTATATTAAATGTTCAACCTGATCATTTAGAGAGATATGATTATAAGATAGAGAGATATATTCAATCAAAGTTTAGGATTACTAAGAATCAGACTGAACATGATTTTCTAATTTACAATAAAGATGATGTATTTCTAGATGCAATAAGAACAAAAGCAAAGAAACTTCCGATTTCATTATTAGATAAACAGGTTGAGGGAGGGTACTTAAATAAAAATGAGTTAATAATTAAACTAAATAATCAAACTATGACAATCCAAGAATTAGCCCTACAGGGCAAACACAATATGTTCAATTCAATGGCTGCTGCAATGGCTGCTAGAGTTTTTGAGGTAAAAGATTCGGTAATCAGACAATCAATGATTGATTTTCAGAATGTAGAACATAGATTAGAGCATGTCCTTACCGTACATGGAATCGATTTTATTAATGATTCAAAAGCAACTAATGTAAATGCTTGTTGGTTCGCACTCGAGAGTATGCAGAAGAATGTAGTTTTGATTGTTGGAGGTGTAGATAAAGGAAATAATTATTCTGAACTTGATGATATGATTACTGATAAAGTCAAAGCAATTATTTGTTTAGGAGAAAACAATCAGAATATCATTAAGTCTTTTCAAGGAAAGGTAGAGGCAATAGTTCAAGCCTCATCAATGGTTGAGGCTGTTAATCAATCATTTAGTCTGGCAGAGAAAGGGGAGGTTGTATTGTTATCTCCTGCTTGTGCAAGTTTTGATTTATTTACAAGTTATGAAGATAGAGGACATCAATTTAAGAGAGCAGTGAGATCATTGTAAATGAACTTAATATCTAAGAATATAGAACTTAAAGGGGATAGAACTATTTGGATAATAGTTTTTGCATTATCAGTATTTTCAATCATGGTAGTGTATTCTGCTGCTGGTTGGACTGATTTAACAAGTCATATTTTAAAATTATTGATAGGATTAATTGCAATGTATATATCACATTTAATACCTTTTAAATATTTCTCAAAATTAGGTCAGATAGGATATTTTACATCATTACTTTTATTGCTATTGGTTTTAGTAATTGGGGTCTCAATTAATGGAGCGTCCAGGTGGGTAAATATAGCGGGTTTACAATTTCAGCCTTCTGATGTAGCGAAATTGACGGTGATACTTTATATGGCGCGTCAAATAAGCATCAATAGAGATAATCTTCAAGGGATTAAAGAATTTATTTGGCATGTATTACTGCCTTTAATTGTAGTTTGTACTTTAATATTGCCAAATAATTTTTCTACTTCTGCATTAGTTTTTATTAATGGGATAGTATTGATGTTTGTAGGAAGAATAAGGCTGGACTTTATTGGAAAGGTGCTTGGTTTTGCATTTCTGGCGGCATCATTAATCTATGTGTTAGCAAAGTTTACTTCAGTTGGGACAGAGGTTATGCCTAGATCTGCTACCTGGGTAAGTAGAATCGATAGTTATTTTATTGATAATGGTGTTCAATTAATGAATAAGGATTATCAGCAAACACAGGCTTTAGTTGCAATTCAGAATGGATCTTTATTTGGTGTTGGACCTGGCAAAAGCACTCAAAGAAGTATCTTACCTTATTCAGAGTCTGATTTTATTTTTGCAATCATATTAGAGGAGTATGGATTAATTGGAGGAGCAACAGCTTTGTTGCTTTATCTGATTTTGCTTTTTCGTGCTATCAGGATATCTTTAAAAACTGAAAGTATATTTGGTGGATTGATTGTTATTGGCTTGATGTTCTCATTAGTTTTTCAGGCATTAATTAATATGCTAGTCTCAGTAGAAGTGCTACCAGTAACAGGCCAAACACTTCCATTAATAAGTATGGGGGGGACCTCATTAGTGTTCACATTTATTTCATTAGGAATAGTATTGAGTGTAAGTAGAAAGTCATTACAAGGTAGTTATGAGAAAGCTTAAGGTGATAATTAGTGGTGGTGGGACAGGGGGACATATATTTCCTGCGATCTCTATAGCTAGATCAATTGAGAAAAAGAATAGAGATGTTGAATTTCTATTTATTGGTGCTAAAGATAGAATGGAAATGGAAAAAGTTCCAAATGCGGGATATAAGATTATTGGGCTTTGGATAAGTGGGTTGCAAAGAAGATTAGATAAAAGGAATTTATTATTTCCATTTAAGTTGGTATATAGTCTTTGGAAAGCAAGAAGTATTATAAAGGATTTTAAGCCAGATTTAGCAGTTGGAACAGGAGGATACGCTAGTGCTCCGTTACTCTATGTTGCAGCAAAGAGAAGTATTCCTTGTCTTATACAAGAACAAAATTCATACCCTGGTATAACTAATAGAGTGCTAGCAAGATATGTACATAAAATTTGTGTCGCTTATGATAAGATGGAAAGATTCTTTCCTAAGGAAAAGATAATTGTTACTGGTAATCCTATCCGGAAAGACATATTAGCTCTGGAGAATAAAAAGGAAGCAGGAGAAAGATTATTTAAGATTGATACCTCAAAACCAACTGTTCTTGTTATTGGAGGGAGCTTGGGTGCATTAACAATTAATAATGCTATTGGAAAAAATATTCAAGCATTTAATGATATTGGAATAAACTTAATATGGCAAACTGGAGTGTCTTATAAGAAAAAAGCTCAAGAATCTATTGCTAATATTAATGTAAAGGGGATAAATGCATATACTTTTATAAAAGATATGGATAAAGCATATGCGGTAGCTGATGTTGTTATATCAAGAGCAGGTGCAATCGCAATTTCTGAGCTTTGTTCTGTAGGTAGGCCAGTTATCTTAATTCCATCACCTAATGTTGCTGAGAATCATCAATATAAAAATGCACAATCCTTAGTTAATAAGAATGCAGCATTGCTTGTAGAGGATATCAATGCAAGTTGTAAACTTGTAAGTACTCTTGAAGGATTGTTGAGGAATAGAGATCTACAACTAACTTTAAGTAGTAATATTAAGAAGATAGCTGTATCAGATGCGGCTGATAGGATTGCAGGTATTGCATTAGATTTAATTAAATGAACTTAGATTTATACAGATATATTTATTTGATTGGTGCTGGTGGTATTGGGATGAGTGCTTTGGGGCGTTATTTTAATAGCAAAGGAAAAGAGGTCTATGGCTATGATAGATTAAAAACAGATTTATGTTTTGATTTAGAGAACGAAGGAATCAGGATGCATTATTCAGATAATATCTCAGCTATTCCGGAGGTTATTAAAAATGCTATGTATCATAATTTATTAGTTGTATATACTCCAGCAGTTTCTTGTGAGAATCAGATTCTTTCGTTTTTTATAGATAGAGGAATCAAGGTCTTTAAACGTGCTGAGGTTTTAGGAAGTATATCAGACCAACTATTTACCATTGCAGTTGCAGGCACTCATGGTAAAACAACTACAGCAACCATGCTGGCACATATTTTAAAGAAAGCGGGGAAAAGAACTACGGCATTTTTAGGAGGTATAAGTCATAATTACAAGACTAATTTATTATTAGCTAATTCAGCAGATGTTTTAATTGTTGAAGCAGATGAGTATGATAGATCATTCTTGCAGATTCATCCTGATATTGCGATTATAACTTCAGTTGATGCAGATCATTTAGATATTTATGAAGATGCAGACGATTTGCAGTTAGCATTTAAGCAATTTGTATCTCAAATAAAACCAAAAGGATTTTTGTTAGTTGAGAAGTCAATAGCTGCTGATTTCCATATTGCTGAAAGATTAACTAAACTTACATATTCAGCTACATCTAGGGCAGATTTTTTTACGGAGAATGTAAGAGTAGAAAACGGCAGAATGATTTTTGATATGATAGCTTCTAAGGAAATAGAAAAGGATATAGAATTACATATGCCTGGAATTCATAATGTAAGTAATGCTGTAGCAGCTTCAGCAGTAGCTTGTTATTTAGGCTTGTCATTTAATGATGTGAGAAAGGGATTATCTACTTTTAAAGGGATCAATAGAAGATTTGACAAACATATCGATACAGAAAGACTAGTTTTCATTGATGATTATGCGCACCATCCAGAGGAAGTTAGCGCAACTATTGATGCGACAAAGCAATTATACCCCTCTAGAGAGCTTATGGTAGTATTTCAGCCTCATTTATTTAGTAGAACTAAAGATTTCGCAAATGAATTTGCTATATCATTAGAGGGGGCTGATGACTTAGTCTTGTTAGATATTTATGCTGCAAGAGAGGAGCCTATTACAGGAGTGGATTCACAGATGCTTTTAGCATTATGTAATAATCCTAAAAAAGAAGTTTGTTCAAAAGATGAACTTTTATTCGTGTTAGAGAATAAAAGTATCGATGTATTATTAACACTTGGTGCTGGAGACATAGGATCTTTAGCTGGCCCTATAAAACATATGCTTAATTAATGAGAAAGATACTTGTTATATTCAAATGGATTGCAGCAATCATATTATTAGTTGTGTTATTAGTATTTACTGATTACAGACAATCTGTTGAAGAAATAAGTTTACAACATATAACAATTAAAGAATCAACTCAGAATTTCGTAAGCAAGAGAAATGTATTGCATTATCTGCAAGATAAATTCATGCATCCTGATAGTATTTCAACAGTTAATTTTAATGCAGAAGATTTAGAGAACTTATTAGAAAAGCACCCAGCAGTTAAACAGGTTGAAGTATTTTTAAATCAAAAAGGAGATATACAAATTTTAATTGAGCAGAATAAAGCACTTATTAGGATTAAGAGTAATACTGAGGATTATTATTTAGATGAATTTGGGGAGAGAATGGAGCTCTCTGATGAATTTACTCCGGCATTAATGGTAGCTACAGGTGATATTACAATTAAGGATCATTCTAATATTTATGATTTTGTTAATGAGATTAATAAATCAGATTTTTGGAATGCGCAAATTACTCAAATTCATTTTGATAATGATGATTTGTTTTTAATTCCTAGAGTAGGGAGCCAGAAGATTAATATTGGTAGTTTTGACAATCTAGTAGAGAAGTTAGAGAATTTATATCAGTTTTATATAGTATCAATGCCAGTAAAGGGATGGCAAGCTTATTCAGATATTAATTTAAAGTTTAAGAATCAGATTGTTTGTACAAAAAATAAGAAATAATGGAAAATAAGATACAGCAACTTTCTGAAGGATCTTTTATGGTTGGACTTGATATTGGAACAACTAAGATATCAGTAATGATTGGAAGAAAGGATCAGTATGGGAAATTAGAGATTCTAGGTACTGGTCGCGCAATTTCTAATGGTGTTACAAGAGGTATTGTTTCAAATATAGATAAAACAGTAGCTTCAATAGTTGCAGCTATTGATGAGGCACAAGAGAAATCAGGAGTTGAAATAAGAGATGTATTTGTAGGTGTCGCTGGTCAACATATAAAGAGTCTACAACATAGGGGAGAGATTGTTAGAGATAATATTGAGATTGAGATTGGTAAAGCAGATATAGAAAAGTTGAAATCTAATATGTTTAAATTAATTACTATTCCTGGCGAGGAAGTTATTCATGTGATTCCACAGGAATATACAGTTGATGGAGAGGATGGTATTGAAGATCCAATAGGTATGGCTGGAGTAAAACTTGAAGCAAATTTTCATGTAATTACAGCTCAAGTTGGGGCTGTTAGGAATATTATTAAATGCGTAGAGAGGTCAGGATTAAATCCTAAAGACTTAGTATTAGAGCCATTTGCATCAGCTGTTGCAACACTTGATCGAGATGAGTTACGTGAAGGAGTCGTATTAGTTGATATTGGAGGAGGAACTACTGATGTAGCTATTTTTCTAGGCAATATAATTAGACATACAGCTGTTATCCCCTTTGGAGGTAATGTAATTACAAAAGATATTAAAGGCGGCTTAGAGATATTAGAGAATCAAGCAGAACTATTGAAGATAAAGTTTGGTTCTGCTATGTATACTGAGGATCAAGAGAATGTAATGGTTTCTATACCTGGTTTAAGAGGAAGACCGCCTAAAGAAATAGCAGTAAGAAATTTGTCAGAAATTATTGGAGCTAGATATAAAGAAATAATTGATTTAGTATATCATGAGATAAAAGTATCTGGTTATGAGAATAAGCTAATGACTGGTATTGTACTTACTGGTGGCGGGTCATTAATAAAAAATCTAAAACAGTTAGTTGCTTATATTACAGGTAAAGAAACAAGAATAGGATATCCTAATGAATATCTTGGTCCAGAGTCAAAAGATATTATTGTTAGTCCAATGTATTCAACAGGAGTAGGATTAGCATTAAAAGGATTTGAGTATATGGATCAGTATCCTGACCAGTTTGCAATAGCTGAAAATCAGATTAAAGAGGAAGAAATAATAAATGAGCCATCATTAATGGATAGAATTAGTGGGTGGTTTACTGAAGATAATGTAGATTAGTATTAATAAATAAAAAAAAGATTATGAGTACAATAGATTTAGGAATAGATTTCCAGATGCCAAAGAATCAATCCTCACAAATAAAGGTGATGGGTATTGGTGGGGGTGGCAGTAATGCTGTAAATTATATGTTTGAGCATGGTATTAAAGGAGTAGATTTTGTAATTTGTAATACAGATGCACAAGCTCTTGAAGCAAGTCCTGTGCCAATCAAAATTCAGTTAGGGATTAATCTGACTGAAGGACTGGGAGCAGGATCTAATCCTGATGTTGGTAGAAGAGCTGCTGAGGAGAGTTCTGATAGAATAACAGAGCTTCTAGATTCAAATACTAAGATGCTATTTGTAACTGCTGGCATGGGAGGGGGGACTGGCACTGGGGCAGCTCCTATTATTGCAGAGATTGCACAAGAGAAAGGAATCTTAACAGTTGGTGTCGTTACCGTCCCTTTTGCTACTGAGGGCGGCTATAGAAGACAATATGCTGATGAAGGAATTATAGAACTTAAAAAATATGTTGATACACTTTTAGTTATAGATAATGAGAAGTTAATAGAGGTGTATGGGGATTTAACTTTTACGTCTGCATTTGCTAAAGCAAACGAGGTATTAAATACTGCAACTAAAGGTATTGCAGAGGTTATTTCACAACACTTATTGGTTAATATTGATCTTAATGATGCTAGGAAGGTATTACAGAATAGTGGTACTGCAGTGATGGGACAGGCAAAGGTAGAAGGTGAGAATAGAGCTATTGAAGCTGTGGTACAAGCATTAGATTCGCCATTGTTGAATGATAATGATATTACAGGCGCTAAACAAGTATTATTAAAGATTGTTACTGGTGACGGTGAAAGTGAGATTAAAATGTCAGAACTTTCTAAGATTAAAAATAAGATTCAAGAAGCAGCAGGAATAGATGTTAATATTATTGAAGGGATAGGTATTGACCCTGAATTGGAGATGGCTATTAGTGTCACTGTAATTGCAACAGGCTTCGAAGAGAGGAAGAAGCCAAAAGGTCCAACTACAGTAAGTCTTGAAGAAGATACTAATCTTGCACTTCAACAAGAAATAGCAACAGATGATATTGTTAACGTTTCAGATTCTGAGATTCTTGAAGGGTCACAACAGAGCTTGTTGTTAGATGATGAGGTAAGTTCTGATGTTGAGACAGAAGAGTTTATAGACGGTGTTAATGAAGAATTAATTGAATTAGATGATTCTAAAACAATTGTTTTTGATTTAGAAGAAGGTGAAGATTCTGATCCTTCTGTAGTTGTTGAAAAAGAGGAGCCGGCGGATGAGTTAATAAGTTCAGTTTTATTAGAAGAAGATATGAATCCACAGAAAATAGTTTCATCAGATTTAGTAACTGACACAATGGAGGAGACTTTAAATACTGTTGAAACAGCGAAAATAGATGCTGATACAATGAAGGTTGAATCTAGAGAGAGAGAGGATAGATTAAGAAATATATCTATGCAATTACGGACCCCTTCTGGATTAACCTCATTAGAGGATGTTCCAGCTTATAAGCGTAATAATATAGAAATTAACGATTTGACTCATTCCTCAGATAGTGAGTTATCTTCTTATACTTTAACAAATGGAGATGATAATGTCACAGAATTGAAGAAGAATAATTCTTTTTTACATGATAATGTAGATTAGGTTGATTCTTTAGATTTTCTTATTTAGTATATATTTTAAGATAAAAAAATCCCTAGCTAATTAGCTAGGGATTTTTAAATATTAATGCAAGATCTTACATCATTCCGGGCATACCACCACCCATAGGCGGCATGTTAGCAGGAGTGTCTTCTTTTATGTCAGCAACAACACATTCAGTTGTAAGTAGCATGCCTGCAACAGAGGCAGCATTTTCAAGAGCTACTCTTACTACTTTTGCGGGGTCTATTACACCAGCACCATAAAGGTTTTCAAATACCTCAGTTTTAGCGTTAAAGCCAAAGTCTCCCTTACCTGCACGTACCTTTGCAACAATTACACTTCCCTCTAATCCTGCGTTCTCCACTATCTGTCTTAAAGGCTCTTCAGCAGACCTAGTAACAATATTGATTCCCGTTTGCTCATCATCATTATCTCCTTTTAGTTTAGTTAATTTATCAGTAGCTCGTACAATAGCAACCCCTCCTCCAGGAACAATACCTTCTTCTACTGCCGCTCTAGTAGCAGCTAGAGCATCATCTACTCTATCTTTTTTCTCTTTCATTTCTACTTCAGTTGGGGCTCCAACATAAAGTACGGCAACACCTCCTGCTAATTTCGCCAATCTTTCTTGTAGTTTTTCTTTGTCATAATCAGAGCTAGTATTTTCAATTTGTGATTTTATTTGATTTATTCTAGCTTTAATGGTCGCACTTTTTCCGGAACCATTTACTATTGTTGAGTTGTCTTTATCTATTGTAATCTTTTCACTAGAACCTAGCATTTCTAAGGTAGTGCTTTCTAATTTAAACCCTCTTTCTTCTGAAATAACAGTCCCATTAGTTAAGATAGCAATATCTTCTAGCATCTCTTTCCTTCTGTCTCCAAATCCAGGGGCCTTTACAGCGCAAACTTTCAGAGCTCCTCTTATCTTATTTACTACTAAAGTTGAGAGAGCTTCCCCATCTACATCCTCAGCTATAATAACTAAAGGTCTTCCTGCTTTTGCCGTTTGCTCTAATATTGGTAGTAGATCTTTCATTACAGAGATCTTCTTGTCATAGATTAATATAAAAGGGTTTTCCATACTAGCCTCCATCTTATCAGAGTCAGTAATAAAGTAAGGAGATAGATACCCTCTGTCAAATTGCATCCCTTCTACAACCTCAACATGTGTTTCTGTTCCTTTTGCCTCTTCAACCGTTATTACTCCTTCAGTTTTTACTTTTTTCATTGCTTCAGCAATAAGATTACCAATCACTTGGTCATTATTAGCAGATATACTAGCTATCTGCTCAATTTTATCATAAGAACTTCCTACTGTCTGTGCTTGAGATTGTATGTCTGTAATTAAAACGTCTACCGCTTTATCAATTCCTCTTTTTACGTCCATTGGATTTGCTCCTGCAGCAACATTTTTAAGTCCTGATGTAATAATAGCTTGTGCTAATACTGTTGCGGTAGTTGTCCCATCACCTGCTAGGTCATTAGTATTAGAAGCTACTTCTTTTACCATTTGAGCTCCCATGTTTTCTATTTGATCTTCTAATTCAATCTCTTTTGCTACTGTTACTCCATCTTTTGTAATTTGAGGGGCACCAAAGCTTTTTCCAATAACTACATTTCTTCCTTGAGGTCCTAATGTTACTTTTACTGCATTTGCTAATGCATCTACACCTCTTTTTAATCCATCTCTTGATTCTGTATTAAATGTTATATTCTTTGCCATGTATTTTTATTTTATAATTGCTAAAATGTCAGATTCTTTCATTATTAAGTAATCTTCTCCTTCGTGTTTTAATTCTGTTCCAGCGTATTTTCCATAAAGAACAATATCACCAGCTGTCACTGTTGTTGGGTTTTCTTTTGTTCCTTTTCCTACAGATATCACGCTTCCTTTTTGTGGTTTCTCTTGCGCAGTGTCTGGAATAATAATACCTGCGGCGGTAGTTGTTTCTGCCTCTGCTTGTTTTATGATCACTCTGTCAGCAAGAGGTACAATATTTATTTTTGCCATATTTTAAATTTTAAGTTATTGATTCTGGTTATTTAATAATGCATAAAGCGTGCCAAAGCATAATCATTGAAATTATGTCAGTTTTTAGCTCTTAAAAGGAACAAAGATTCTAGATTACTCATTTATTGGATTAGCTGGCAGATTTGGTATTACAGCGTCATCAATCTGCTCTTGCGCCTTAATTTCAGTTGCTTCCTCAGTATTATTTCTAGGGATAGCAAAATTAGAGATCAATGATAGAACAATTAATGTAATTGCTAAGGTCCATGTAGCTTTCTCTAAAAAATCAGTTGTTTTTTTTGCTCCCATAATCTGGTTTCCACCACCGCCACCAAATGATGAAGATAAGCCTCCTCCTTTAGGGTTTTGGACTAAAACAATTAGTACTAATAGCACAGATGTGATAATAATTAAGATTGCAAAAACAGTATACATTTTAGTTGTTTTTTAGTTTGGTAATTAATTTTATTTGGGCTGCAAAGAAACTATTTTTTTTCGGATATTTCAAAATTAATTTTTCATAAGCTGAAATAGCTTTTTCATAATACCCTTGTTCAAGATAAACCTTTGCTAGTGTAGGAGTTACTAGATCATGGTTTTCAATTAGACTTTGCTTGGCAATATTATTTGCATTAAAAAAGGCTTCTTTTTTAGGTTTACTGATGGTTATTTCTTTTTCTAAGAAATTGTCTAGTAAGCTTATTTTATTTCGTTTAATTTTTTTGACGTTTAGTAATGTTAACCATTCTGAAAATGAGTGCTTTTCGTTTTTATCAAATTCTAAAGCCTGGCCAATTTTTAATTTTTCTTTTGTTGTGTTTAGTTCATTTCGTTCAATATTTCTGTCTTTATTTTTGCTTATTTTCCTAAGTGTAATTATGCTGAAAAGTTTCTTTCTGTCTAGGCAGTAAGCAGCAGCCTTTTTTAATTGCCTGTTGTATCTGACACTATTATTATCTAGTAATCCTTTGGCAAGTAGTAATTGACCTATTTGGAAATAAGGATACTTTAAGACTATGTTGTCTAAGGAAGAGACATTTTCATTTGAAATATTTTCTGGGTTTTGAATTAATTTTATGATGTCGTTCCCTCTCATTTACCAATTCACAAAAGCTTTATTAAACACATCTTCTAATAATTCTTTAGTAATTTCTTCAATTAAAAAAGGTTCAACATCTGCTAAATTTTCTGAGCTTTCAAAATCATGATAACGACTAAAGGTGCTTTCAAAATTGCTTTTTTTATTTAACCTATTATTGTATTTTACTTTTATAGCTATTGTTAAACGATTCTGGCTAGCAGTTTCATTTGCTTTTATTGCTATAGGCATTATTTGATATTTTGCAATCACTCCGCTAAACATAAGATCTCCTTCGGATTCTGTTAAATCTAAATTTGTTTGCGAAAGAAAAAGATCTTTTAGGCCCTCGCTTAATGTTTGGTTTAATGAAGGGGGTGAATTAGTTTCTGTTGTAAAATAGGAAACGGAGACAGTTTGTGCGTCAGTAGGAATCGAAGCTCCCTTAAAGGAATATATA
>MDSW01044343.1_pt1 | contig 17996 bp, 18 predicted proteins | sample 811171 | NCBI WGS metagenome assembly MDSW01 (sample SAMN05326641, study PRJNA326480) | marine metagenome | isolation source: seawater | place: Atlantic Ocean: North West | collected 2012
GGCGGCGGCCGCCGTGGCGGCCGTGGCGACCGGCAACGCGAGCTCATGAACGCAATGGCGTTTGGCGGACACGCGCGACTCGGCGCCGACGCCTCAGACGACGAGTCGTCGCAGGCCTCGCGCACGAGCTCCAAGCGGCAGCGCGATGCGCACGCCGACGCAAACGCGGTCGACGGCGTCCACTGCGTGGGCTGCACGCACGCGACGCGCATCGCGTGCATCGACGCGTACATCAACGCCAACGTGGGCCGCCAGTCCGAGCAGGCACTCTGGCGCTGTGCGTCCGCGACGTGGCAAAAGCAGGTGGTCGAGCCGGCGAGGCGCGAGGGGATCCTGATCCCGACGTGGGACTACCGCGCCATCGCCGCGCACTACCGCCTGCACACCACCAACGCAATCATCGGGCGCACGTCAATGGTGCAGTCGCTGACCGCGATGCGCTGCCAGGTGGAGTCGTGCCTCATCCGCGTGGAGAACGGCGAGCGCCAGCTGGACAAGGCCAATGCCGAGCTCTTTCTGAAAGTCGCCACCGCCGAGAGCCGCGAGCGCGCGCTGCTTGCTGCGGCCTCGGTCCCGGCGCGCAAGGGCGGCGCGTCAACGGCCGGCCAGAAGCCCGCGGGCGAGGACTGAGCGCGCTAAAGCGCGCGAGGCATATAGCAATGGACAGTGTCGGGCCGGCATGCGCAACGCCACGGCCAAGGTCGCCAAGGCGGCTGCGGTGGCGGCGCAGCTGGTGGTGGTGGTGGAAAAGGGGGTGGGGAACAGCAACAGCAACAGCAACAGCAACAGCAACAACAGGCCAGAGAGAAACGACAGCAACGCGTCGGCGCTGGTGGCCAACGTCACCGCCAACCTGACGGCGCTCGCCGGCGCGGCCAACCGCAAGTGGGTGGCGGTGCACGACTCGATCAGGCACCCGGGCGTGTACGAGTTTGCGGTGCTGGTCGGCTGCTTGCTGGTGCTCGGCTGCTACTGCTGCTGCCGCTGCGCGGCCGATCGACCAAGCCGCGAAAAGGACTACGTGACGCTGCCGCTGATCACGATTAAAACGGGGCAGCGGAGGTGACCGGTAGAGAGTGTGATTCTCACTATTCTCGCGCACGTGTGTGAATGCGGGGCCTGTCTAACCCTCTAAGGATTGCATTGCGCTTACCAACGCGCGTTCGCTCACACACGCAATGTTGGACCACCGTCGAGTGGAAATGTCGCGGCAGTGTGCAGACACGGGGGCAACACGACCACCATTTCCCAGCCACCAACACCGGTAGTCGTAGGCCGCGAGGAAGGCGATGGTCGGTTGGAGCGGAACGCACCCGCCGCCGCGGCCCGGCTTGCACCACTGAGCGCCATACTCGAATGCAATGACGCGAAGGCGTTGCTGCTTGATCGATGCTTCCGCTCCGCGTAGTATGGCGTGATCGTGGCCTTCGGCATCAACGAGACACCAGTCCACAAAGCGAAGCTTGTATTGACGCACCAGCTCGTCGATCGTGGTGGTCTTCACCCCCACAGTCGCAGAAGCACTGTTACCGCCGTAAACGACGCCTCCTCGTTCGTCGCCAATCTCCTTTGACACCGCCACGTTTGCCACCGCGGGGCCCATTCCGTCTCCTGCCGCCGCGTGCACCACTTTCGCGCCCCGCTCCGCCAGTCCAAACGTTTTGAAGAGCCGTTTGAGCACCTTTGCGTTTTGGGGTTCGGCTTCGACTGCGATTGCCGTCGCCACTTGCACCCGTCCCAAATGGCGTCTGACGCGGTTGCCGCAGGCTCCGCACGCCCCGCACGGTTGTGCCGTGACGTTGTTCTTGAGCAGCGCGCGGAGCCACTTGTCGCCGCTCGGAGCCGCCGGCTGGTCGTACCGCGCAAAAAAGTCCCGCACGTCGTACCCTTTGTTTGCGCCTACATTGATCATGGTTGCGCCACGGGTGCTTGGCGCGAGCACGGGCAACAGCGTATCCATCCAGCGCACCGACGGGCAATTCGAAAATATCGCCACTTCGTAGTCCACGCACGTCGAGTTGCAAACTGGGCTCCACCAGCAGACGCGATACGGAACGTCGACGCAACACTTCTGGTCTCCTCCGCGGGTAAGAAGATCGTTTCGGACCCAGTTGGAGCGAGGCAGGTACGGAAGGCCCATCTGGAACGTCGCCATGGCTGCGAGTGCGAGTGCAGCCGACTGCTGGTCGGTCTAAACGTTTAGCGTGAGAAGCGCTACAGTGTTACACCCGGACCCAACCCTCGCGACCCGTGCTAAGCGGCAACAAACACGACCAAAAGAAGTTTTTACGCCGGCGGCGGCGGGGCCGAGGGCGGCGTCCAGCGCGCCACCCAGTCGGCGTCGTCGAAGCGCGCGTTGAGCAGCACGTTGGAGTAGAGGAGCGCGCCGAGGTACACCTTGGACGTCGCCTGCGAACCGCCGGCGTGATGTTAGAGCGGACGTTGAACGGTTGTGTGGCACGGCTTACCGAAAGTGCGCAGTACCAGAGCTCTGCGTTGGCACACGCACAGACGCGGCGTCATACAAGAGGAAGCTAAACGGGATTAGGTTGCAAACGCACCGGTGCGCCAGTAGTATTTGGGAGCCACCCATTGATACCAAATTTGCACCTGGCAAGGAGCGCAACAGGGCAGGGTATAGCTGTGCATTCGAGGGGTTTGAGTGTAGTGTAGCTTGCAAAGGTGAAGCAGCTGAAGATGGCGATCGAGCCGGCCACGGCCGGGATGACAAAGTCGGGGATGCGGTCGCGGAGGTCCTCGGGCAGGTCGTTGATCTGCTGGATGAAGTTGTTGACGATCAACACCCAGCAGGTGATGTACGGGAAGAAGCCCAGCACGTGCGGGAGCATGCGCCAGGTGTAGTTCTTGAACTTGGGCCGAAAGTACTCGTCTCGCCAGACGGCCCAGCCGGCGTCACTGGCCACGGGGTCGGGGTCGCCGATCCACTTCTCGCGGTCGGCTTCCGGGCGGCTGTGCATCTCGGTGACAAAGCCAAGCCACATCGTGGTGAAGGACAGGAAGAAAAGTGCCGATAGTGTATTGGCGTCTCGAATTGCTGTGATGATCGCGATGCCGACGAACATAATCGACGCAGAGAGACTGTACTCGAGCCACCTGCGAAGACACGGGCGTGTGACGGCGCAGTCGCGGAGGAGGGCCTCGGGCAGCGAGCGCACCGCCACCAACACAGGCAGTTGTCGAGGTTGTCCCAGAGCGCGCGCTTGGCCCACTTAGTGCCACCGAACGCAACCCAAACGAAGTGCATGAGCGCCGAGAGGCCGAAGAAGCTGGCCACGAGGAGGTCGTAGCGGATCTGCGGGATGCCCGGCGAGGCGGCGATCTCGAAGCCGTACCTTCCGGGCATGATGAACGCGGGCTTGACGCGCACGATCTCCACGTTCATGTCGTGGCCCCACGCGCCCTGGATGGTTAGCACAACCCACGTCATGTGGATGGCGAAGCAGATGGTGTGGAGCCAGCGCAGCCAGACGTCGCGGCGCGCGTCGATGTAGCACGGCAGAAACCGACTCTTGCACCAGAACTCGGAGCCGCAGAGCGGGCCGCACCACTTGAACGGGCGGAGGTTGCCGCACCGAACGGTCCAGCAGCAGCAGCAGCAGTTGTAACAAAAGCAAAACGGCAGGTACAAAAAGGCGCGCGCGTTTTGCACGGACCACGAGGGCACGGTATCGGGCGATTCACCGTCTGCGTCGGTCTTCTCGTCCGTGGCGAAGTAGAGCCGCCGCGGCTCGCTCACAAGGTTGGTCTTGTCCTTGGCGATCCAGGTGGCGCCCAGCTCGGCGCCAGCGGTGCCCGCGGGCGCGATGCTCTCGCGCTCGCCCTCCTCGAGGAGCCGCTCGTCGCGGCCCATGACCAGGTTTGCGAAGCTGAAGCCACCCGGTGCCACCATGCTGGCGCCGGGCGCCAGGGGTCGGGCGCAGCCACGACCACGGGCCGGGCGGTCAGCCGCTCGCACAAGAAACGCGCCAGAAACGCCTTATTCCGGCCGACCACCAGAAGGCCCGCCCCGCCCGCTAGACCGCGGCACGCGCACGCGCACGTCAAGCTTGCCAGCACCACCACCAGTCGCCATGACTGCCACCGCCAAGTCTGCCGCCCCGAAGAGGCCCAGCAGCATGCCCAAGTCCGCCGCCGGCGAGAAGAAGTCCGCAGTGGGCAAGCCCACGGCGGCCAAGCCCAAGGCCGCCATCGCCAAGTCGAAGAAGCCCAAGCCGGTCATGGCGGTGGAAGTGGTGGACAACGACGACGACGAGTCTTCCCCGCGCGTGGTGGACCAGACCAAGCGCCGCAAGAAGGCCAAGCTAGTCGGCTACCGCCGGCTGGCCAAGGACTGCGGCTACAACCACGGCGCGGCCGGCGACCCGAACAGCGCCGCCGGCCTCGACGGCGGGTGCTGCCTGATCACGCTCTCGGACGCCAAGCGGCTCACGCGTTTCATCCCCGCCTCGCCTGAGAAGGTCTCATTCTCGGAGGAGGAGTTCGGGCAGCGCCAGAAGCTGAACGAATTGGGCGTGACGACCGCCGCCGCGCGTGAGACGCAGGTGCGCTGCGACTACGCGCTCAAGCAGATTCTCAACCGCGCGGCGGTGCGCTGTGGCGAGACCAACACCAAGCAGATTACGGCGGCGACCATTCAGTCGGTGCTGCGTCCGTACGTGGGCAAGATGCAGTTCACCGCGATCGTGCCGCCGCTGGGCCTGGTGCGCGAGGCGCAGCGCGCAGGCGTGCTTGACTACCCCGACGTCGACAAGACCAAGGCGGACTCCGAGAAGGAGGCGTGCAAGAAGATCAAGGAGATGCACCAAAAGTGGCTTGAATTGGGAAGCAAGAAGAAGTCGCCGCTCGGCAAGAAGATTGTCAAGAAAGGCAAAGCGTAGGCGTCGGCGTCGGCGTCGGCGCCAAGTGCTGCGAGCACGCGCGCGGGCGCGCGATTATAGAGTGGTGGTGCACAATGTTAAGGGGCTAAAAAAACCCGTGTCGCTGCAACCCATGCCGCCCCTCGCAACAGAGCACCAGGGTCTCTTGCCGTGCCCCATCCGCGCGGTCTCGCCCCTGGCGCCCACCGGGGGGTCGGCGCCAGTGTCGCTCGCCAAGGTGCAAGCCATCGGTGAGGGGGGGGAGGAGGAGGTCACGCTACCGTACTTCCAGAGCCAGAGCAACGCAGTGCTCGACGCCGTCGCCTACATCTACCCCACGACGCCTCCGATGGCCAAGGACAAGCACCTCATCGAGGACCCGGACAATCCGCGAATGTTCTATCCGGCGATTGCGCTGGAGCAGATTGCCGCACGGTGGAACGACGCCGATGGCCCGTGCGGGGAGAGCCGCCAGCGGTTCGAAAAGCTGCCGTGGGCGAGGGACTGGCTCGAGAGCCGCATTCGGCGCGCCGAGTACCGCAAGCTCGTGCACAGCATCACAAACCGGAACCGCGTCGACTTGCTCTGCATCTTCTACCCCACGGACGCACCCACCGACATCGACTGCATCCCGGTGGCCCTGGAGAACAACGACCTCTGGCATTTCAGAGCGGCCGAGTGGCTGCGCGAGGTTCTCGACGCGTGGGACACCGGAAGCCCCAAGCTTTCCGGACAGAACCGCAAGCGCCTCGAGACCCTGCCTTGGTTTCGCGGCTGGATGGAGCGCGAGCTGGACGCCGTGCGGGCGACGGGCCTGTGCGAAGACGCGCGCGGCGAGCAGGCCGAGCGGGGGAGCAAGCGGCAGTGCCTCGCGTCGGCATCGCCCATAATCGGCGCGGTCGCGTAGTCGGCATCGGCAAAAGGGGGTCGGATAGTTTGGCGTGTTGCGTTTGGCGTGTTGCGTTTGGCGTTTGGCGTTTCGCGTTTCGCGTTTCGCCCAGTTCTCGCCAAGCCGCACCTACGACTACAGTGTGTACAACTTCCACGTGGTACGATGGCCGAACTTTAGGTTGCCATCCGTGAACATGAAGTAAGGCCAGTGAAAGTACGCAGACTCGCCAACGGGGAGACCTTTGCGATAGACGCAGCCACCCGTCGGCGAGTCTGTGCTCGTGTAAATCGAGATGATCCTGACCTCGTTGCCCACGTCCGCGGCGTTGAAAGTGTATGGCCTCACGCATTCGAACCGGACCTGGACGTATCCGCAGCCCTTGGAGTCCCGCGCTGCGACGTATACCTGGTTTGCCTCCAACACTCCGCTTTTCACCTCGGTGTACTCGGTGAGATCAATCGGCCCCGTGTCGCCACTCGGCGGATTCAGGGGGAGGTTGGTCAAGGGCGGTAGGTCGTCTCCCATTCTGGCACTTGCGTTCGAATTCAAACCGAAATTCGCGTTCGCATGCACCACACTCTGTAACAAGGCCCACCAAGCTTATCAACCGTGCTCAAGACTCGAAACCACCGACACGGCTCCGCTTGCAAGCTAGGCGGTACTGAACAGCCACTCTGGAAGACGCGCAGTCTGGGCGTCGTCGGTGCCCACGCTACTGATCTTTTGGGGCCGCTTTGCGTTTTGGCTTCGCGTGCGCATCCCCGGCGCCGCGTCCCTGGCGCCCTCGGGCTCCTTGCGCTTGCGTGCCGATGTCGCAGCTCTTAGCTCGCCCTCGAGCTCGGAGTCCACGTTCTCGTCCCAGAGCAGGATGCGCTTGCCCTTGTCGTTCACGCGGAAGAACTTCTCCGGCAGCTCGATGACGTTGCCGCTCCACGGTGCGAATCTGTAGCCGCGGGCGTAGTACGCCCCGCACGCGTTGGGCAGCGCGGCGAGCGCCATGCGCTGCACGCCGATCTGTGCGGCCAGCCGCTCGGCGAGGTCGAGCAGCACCGAGCCGTAGCCCGGGTAGCCGGCCGCGCACGCGATGACCACGTAGACGTACGGCTCGGCGTACACGCCCTGGTGCGGCATGTCGAGCTCGCGCTTGCGCGCGGGCGTGTCCATCACCGATAGAAAAATGAAGCCGCGGTCGGTCGCCATGTGCAGCATGCTCTTGCTCTTGGGGTTGTCGGCCCTTTGCGACGCCGCAACCGCGGCGAAGTACGCCTGCTGCGGCTTGTCGGGGCGCTTGTCGGGCTCGTCGTGGTCGATGTAGTAGAAGTCGGTGTACTTGGCGATGTCGGCGATGTTGTTGCGGTACTCCAGCCCGAAGGTCTGCACGATGTCCTTGCCGGCGGCGTCCTTGGTGGGGTTGAAGAACTGTGCGCACCGGCGCTTGAAGTTCTCCTTGGCGTTCAAGTACTGCTCGTGGCGATCCTCAAGGGTCTGCCGGCGCTTATGCAGGCCGTCCTCGCGCCGCAGCGCGCGCACCTTGCACGGCTTGCCTAAGGCGTCGTCGATCAGGTAGGCGTACTCCTGGTTGGGCGCCTCGACGGCGGAGCGCAGGCCCGAGCCGGACGTGTACGCGATCGTCTCCTTCACCATCAGGTAGCCGTTGGCGGCGCAGTTGTTGGGCACGTCGCCCACGGGGTACTCGTGGTTGTCGCATTCCTTCTTGCGGCCGCCCTGCTGCTTGGCGAGCAGCTCGAGCAGCGTGGCGTCGATCGGCGCCGGCGCGTTGCGCAGCGCGAGGCGCGAGAGGTCGGGCGGGTCCGCTAGCATCGCGCCGCCGCCGTTGGCTAGTGCGTTGCTGTGGGTGCTTATAGATAACCTCCCCCCGCCGCACCCGCGTCAGTGCACACACGCAACGCCATCATCATCATCATCATGAGTGGACCCGGCGGGCCGCGCTGCGACCCGCGCGAATTCGACGCCGTCGTCATCGGCTCGGGCCCGGGCGGCAGCGCGTGCGCGCGCGCGCTCGCGCTCCGCGGCAAGCGGGTGTGCCTGCTCGAGCGCGGCGGCTACATTGCCTGCACCGACGTCTGCGGAGAGTACAGCGGCTGCGCGTTCTTGTGCCGCGCGCGCGCGCTGGAACGCACGCCCTCGTCCATCGACACCTGCTTCAACCGCCTGCTGCCCGGCCGCGGCGCACTCACGGGCCACGCGCTCGGCGGCGCGAGCGCCGTCAACTTCTCGCTGTGGATCACACCCTCCAAGCAGGACCTCGACGGCGCACTGCCGCAGGCGATGGTGACCGACGAGATCGTGAACGGCTTTCTTAAGGACGTCGACGACGTCATCACCGACCAGCAGTTCGACCTGAGCAAGCTCCACCACAAGGTGCTGCGCGAGCTTGCGCCCCAGAAGATGCAGCGCGAGCGCGACGACCGGCCCGAGGACGGCACGCTGCACTACACGCACGACGACGTCGTCACGGTGGGCCGCCACCTGCGCACCGATCGCGGCCAGCGGCACAACGCGTGGGAGGCGCTCGCCGAAGAGCACCCGCTCATCTGCACCGAGCAGGGCTTCGACGTCGACTGCATCGAGGACAGGCCCGGCGGCTGGAACGTCTACTCGTCGCGGAGCATCCCCGGCCCGGAGCGCGTGAGCGCCCCGATGGTCTTCGTCGCGTGCAGCGCACTCGAAACGCCCAAGGTGCTCATGCGCAGCTTCGGCGCGGACAAGCTCTCGCCGCAGCTGGGCAAGAACCTGTGCGACCACGACCAGAGCTCCACGTCGTACCCGCTGTGCTGCTGCTGCGGCATCAACGACTTTCCGCCGAGCGGGATGCCCAAGCGCTCGCCCGTGGGGTTTGTGTACGGCAGCCACCGCGGCAGGGTCAACGGGCAGGTGACGCACCTGCCGTGGACCTTCTCGTGCCCCGCGCGCCCTTACAACTGCTTCGACAGCCTCGACGCCTTCCTGAGCACCTCGTGCTGCTGCTCGCCGCACTGGCTGCCGTGCGGGCTCTGCTACGCCGACCTCCGCATGGAGGCGTTCCGCATCACGAAGCCCAACGGCGAGGTCGAGTACGACCCGCAAACCAAGCACGCCTACGTGCGCATGCCAACCACGAGCTGCGAGGACGAGCGGCTGGCCAGCGCGCACCGCACGCTGTTGGACCGCGCGGTCAAGCGCGCCATCGGCGAGGTGCGTGGGGTCACGCTGCCGTGGAGGTCGTCGTGGCACTACACGGGAACGGCCAACGCCATCGGACAAATCACGGCGTCGCATTCGCAGGGCCAGACTGCGGGAATCAACAAGGTCGTGTACCGCGCGTGCGACGACTACGCCCACGTGCTAGACAAGGACGGCAACCCGTTCCTGCAGCAGGCCAACGGCCACGGCGGACTCTACGTCGCCGACAACTCGCTGGCCCGGTTCCCCCCCATGGCAAACGGCATGTCCATGGCCGCCTTCTGCGGCTACGCGGCCGCAAGGCGCGCGCTCGAACGCGAAGAGGCGATCCGATCTGCAAGTGCAACGCAGCCCGTATTGACACTGTAGCCTTCAGGGGTCGGAGTCGGGGCGGTTGTTGCAGTAAACCAATCCGGAGATGATCTTGAGGTGCTTCTCGATCATGACGCCCTGCGTGCAGATGATCCTGTCCTGGTCCGCCAGGCGGCGTCCTTGCTTTGCCACGCACCGCTCGACGCGGTGCAGCTCGCGCTTCAGGATGGCGACTTCCACGTTTGCGTCGCGCGCGGCCAGAGGCGCGCGTCGCGGCGGGTTGGGCGGCGGGTTCGGCGGCGGCTTGGGCGGCGGCGGCGGCGGCGGCGGCGGCGGCGGCGGCGGCGGGCTGGACGGACGCGAGGGTCGACCGGGCGGCGGCGGCGAGCGCGAGCGCAGAAGCGGTGGCACCGGTTCGTCCCACGGCAGGCGCTGGAAGGTGGACTGAGTCTGGTACGGGAGTAGTGGGGCGGCTGCGTGCGGCGCCGCGGCGGCCGCCTCCGCGACCTGCACCAGCTCGTCCAGGTCCAGCACGCGGAAGTTGTCGTCGAGGTCCGTGGACGCAACGTGGCCGTTGTGCACGTCGCGCCAGAGGAGTCCCCGCGGGTCGTAGTTCACCGCCTTGGCACTTTTGCGCATCACGAGAAGCGAGATGTGTGTGGGCGCCAGGGGTCAGAGCGGGCTGGGGTACCGACAGAGACGCGAGTGCGACCCGGCCAAGCAAACTGCCGGCAGGCTGACTGTAGGGCCCACTCTTGTTGGACCGCGCAACCCTGGTTGGAGTTACTAACCCTAAGGCACCATGCCCGAAAAGCTGGAGTACACAATTCTGAGCGCCAGCGGAATTCGCCAACGCTGTCTCAAGGTCAAGTGTCGCCGCAAACGCATCATCAAAGATGGCGAACTGGTTGTCTGCATGAGGGTCCACACCGCACGTTGCCAGCGCGACCCTCGGGACTACACGCCGCCTCCGGTATTGTTCTTCAAGCACGTCGCATGCGCTGAGGGAAACATGCTCACGGAAGCCATTGGGGCAAGCGGCGGTAAGGTCGGCGACGTGCCCGGAATGGGCGATCTGAACGACGAGCAGCGTGCACACGTGCACGAACAGAGCGAGCCCAAGCCCAAGGCGGCGGCGCCCAAGCCCAAGCCCAAGCCCAAGGCGGCGACGCCCAAGCCCAAGGCGGCGACGCCCAAGCCCAAGGCCAAGCCGAAGACGGGGTAAGCACTGGTGGGGCGAGTAATACTGGCCGCTCGTCGTACCCACGGGCGCGCGCGCCAGGGGTCGGAGTGAGATGGGGTACCGACAGAGACTCGAGTGCGACCCGCGCGTCGCGCCCGGAAATCACGTGTCACCACACGAAAGCGCAGACAGCAGGTGCGATTCGAGATGCAATTCGAATCGCATCTGCTGTCGGTGACCCTGTTCCAACCCCTGGCGCCCGCGGGGACGTCCTCGGCCACAACGGTCAGGTCGGCCAGCGGTTACTTGTAGATACACACGAACCACGACAGAAGGCACACGGCCCGGTAGTCTACGCTGCCTTTGCCCCACCCCCCCTAGGGTGCCCGTCTCCTGCCGTGCCCCTGCCCGACCCCTGGCGCCCGCGACCCCTGGCGCCCGCGATCCAGCGGCCCGACCCGTACCACTCGCTCCGTGCACAGCGATCCACCTGCGATGATCATGACGCACCTGGACGAGTTCTTGGACGAGGGCCTGGACGAGGGCCTGGACGAGGACTCCTACGAGGAATGGGGCAAGGTGCCCGAACGCCATCTCGCCAAGCTAACTATGGGCTGGTACGAGAAGAAGCGGCGCGACGCCGAGGAGGAGAAGGCCGGGGCGGGCAAGGGCTTCGCCCTCTGCACCACCTATTCGGGCGCGGGCGACACCTACAAAGTGACACACCACTACATTCCCGTGAGCGAGGACACCGAGGAGGAGAAGACCCAGGAGCGCGAGCGGCTGATGAAGGTGCGCGAGGAGGTGGAGCGTTGCAGACGCAGGGCCAGGCGGATGATCGACGACAAGCGCAAGGCCATGGACGAGGCCTCGAACGCGGCCAGCAAGGCGCTCCATCAAGTCTTCGGGGAGGTCTTCGCGGTGGAGCCGCGCGAGATGGCCAGGGTGCTCAAGGAGCGCGCCCTGAGCGAGGAAGAGTTCAAGACCGAGCTGAGCGAGGCCATCGAGGCCATGGACCTCACCCGGTGCCCCCACGTGACCAAGGTGCTGCGGCTGCTGGCCGAGGGCGTGCGCTGTAACTTTCCGTGCGCAAAAGCGTTTGCCACCAAGCACCTGTTCGAGCCGTACATTGACGCCGCGCACGACTGGAGCGACGCGCACACGATCACAGAGTACCTTCACGACCACATGTTTGTCAAGATAGAGGTCGTGGACGGTGCGATCGTCACGGCGCCAACCGTCACGAAGGAGACTCTGGTCGAGATCTGGGACGAGTCGACGCCCTACCAGCAGCAACAGATCGTCGACGTGGAGATTCGCTCGGCAGAGGAGGCGCGCCGCGTGTCGTACCTGGCAAAGACGCTCTTTAAGACGCCCCTCAAGGGCGACGACTCCGACGACGAGCCGCTGGTGTCGCGGGCCAAGCGCATCAAGCACAACTAGCCCGAGACCGGCGTCGCTGGAGGGCTGCGCTGGCTACCGCGAGCACCTGGAAGAACGCCTGGCCAACCCATGAGTCTGTATACGAAATAGCCGGTCCCACAAAGCTAAGTGTGGGCGTGGATTCGGAACTTAGGCGGGGGTCAGAACCACGGGGGAAAGGTCCGGAAAAGGTCCGGAAAAGGTCCGGGTGCGGACCATCCCCGGACCTGGACGGAACGTTTGAATTTGCATCCTGTTGCAGACTTGGGCACACCGCAATCACACCGACCCAAGGCTGAGCTTGACCACCGGGTTGGCGGCGATTTGCTGCATGCGGCCGACCATGGCGACGGTGCTGTTGAGCGATTGCGTCAGCGCGGGCACGGCGTTGCTCGAGAGCTCCCTGCCATCGATCATCACGGCTTCCAGCTGCTCTGACGAGTTGTGCGCGTGGCGCATGATCTCCATGGAATGGTTGCTGAATTCGTAGATGTAGGGCTGCGCTGCGACGTACGCCCAGTTGGCATTGGACTGCACCCTGTACGCAAAGAATAGAAGCGAGAAGATCATGAAGCCTAGTATGAGCACGATCAGCACCTGCGAGACGAACAGGAGACGCGCGAGGCGGCGCTCTATGCGTAAGGTGACGTGTTCGCAGTCGGAGCCCGCGCCGGCGAGCGAGGCGGCGCGTGGCGCACGGCCACTTCCGGCGTGTCCGGCGTGTCCGGCGTGTCCGGCGTGTCCGGTGTATCCGGCGCCGCCACCGCCGCCGAGCAAGCGGAGGGGCGCGTCGGCGTGGTGGCCCGTTCCCAGGTCGAGCCGGAAGGTCGCCGGCGCCACGCGCTGCAACTGGGCAAATTGCGACTCGTGCTGGTGCTGGTGCTGCGCCGACGTTCGCGCGCGCGGTCCGAGCAGATGGATGGTGCCGTCAAACGACATGCACGCCGCACGCCCGTCGGTCGCGTCTATTCAAAGGTCGAGCGACTGCACATATGGCGTACCCTGCAGCCTGTGAGTAATCGTCGGCGCAGCGAAGCGGCGACGCGGAGACGTGGCGATGCGGTGATGTCGCTCAGTAGCTCATGGATGAGCTGCCGCACGCATCCGTCCACCCGTTCGACGGCGTTCGTGGCGATGGGTGGCGGGTCGGGCGGGTCGGGCGGGTCGGGCGGGATATCGCTGTTGCCGCAGTTCGCGCCGCCTGCTGCAGTGCACGACTTTGCGCTGGAAAGTCGGCCCCCGCAACTGCCGCCGCGCAACTCGTCATCGCGATTGCTCGGGCTCTTTATCACGGGCGTCTTCTGCATGGCGGGCGTGTTCACGGTGGCAGGCGCGGCGGTCGAGCCGCTGCGCGCAAACAGCGGATACATCGGTGCGGGCATGAGCACGATGGTCTCGAGCGCCATCAACAGTGCCAACGAGGCCGCCGAGAGGCACGCACAGAAGCACTATGCGGCGCGCGCCGAGTACCTAGAGCGGCGAGGGCTGCGCCGCCTGAACGAGCGCGCGCCGTTTCAAGGGGTGCCGCCGCCGCTTCCCGAACCGCTTGCCGAAAACGACGAGCCGGAGCCGCCGCAGGTGGAGGCGCTTCTGCTGCGCATGGCCGCGCTGCGCGCGAGTACCAATGCAATAGACCACACCGCAGTGCAGCAATACTTCCCCTCGTGGATGAAGTCCGCTTCGGACGCTCAGTGGAACCAGAATGCGGTGCTGCGCGACCTGGTGCTTGCCGTGAGCGAGCTGGCGCACCGCTCGAGCGTCGTCAGCGCGCCTCCGTCAGCGCAAAGGCTGCGCACGTCGGCAGTACCTCCGTAGACACGCTAGGACCGCTTTCTATCCCACCCCTTCCGCCCACACGCATTCGAGTCTTAGAATCGTTGTGTGTGCGCGCGTGCGTGTGTGTGTGTGGCTGTGCGAATGCACGCGCCGCGGTCCTTGTTACTGGCGATACGGCTACTGCTTTTCCGGACTCACCTCGCGCACCACGCTCCACCGCAGTAGCGCCGACGCCAGCTGCTTTTGCGTCAGCACTTGGACTGCGGTGTCGCCAAAAGCCTCGGCAGCCGCCACCTTGAGCGTCAGCGCGCGCAGGGCGGCCAGCACCTCCCCATCTGCCAGCTCCTGCACTTTGGGCAGAGGGTCGTGCAGCAGTTTGTGCACCGTCTCCTGAGTCTCGCCGTCGACGACGGTTGTCTCGGGCGCAATACGCTGCTCTCGCAGCTCGCTCGTCAACTCGGCGTACAGCGTCGCCGGTCCGTAGTACGCGCCGCTGTGCTCTATGGAGTCGTCCAGCGCTCGCCGCAGCACGCGTGCCGTCAGCGTGGCGCAGTGCGCCGGCGCGCGTGGCCCGTCAGGTACGAACCTCGAGATTGCGCGCACTGGCGGCGTGGCCGTGAGGTAGCGCAACATCGAATAGTCGACCTTAAGGGACTCGTTGCACCTTTCGCGCACCTTGCGCGCCGCGTGGAGACCAAACACCGGCACCGCGCGCCACTTTCCGGCGGTCATAGACATGTAGTACGCGCGGTTCTGTTCGCGGTCGTAGTTCCAACCGCTGTTCTCGCCAATGTACGTCGAGAAGTTGATGGGCTGGGCCGAGTCGGCCGGCGCAGGCACCACCAGCTCGACGTGCGCCATGGCAGGGGCCGGCTGAAAGTTGCGCACGCAGAATTCGACGGCGCGAATGGGCCACGACGGCGTCGTGCCGGGCGGCGGGTCGTGTGGCTCGAGGAAAAGCGCGTACACCACGTCGCCCGACCCGTCATCCGCTTGCTGCGCCTTCTGGGCGGAGAGCAGCCGCTCGATGGCCTCGGTTTGTGCCGCACAGGCAGCTGATCGTGGCGATGCAGGCGCGGGCGCAGGCGCGGGTGCAGGCGCAGCGGAAGTAGCGCGCAGTGATTTAAACCGACACTCTCGCAGCCCACTCATTACTTACGCGCCCCTGTTCTCGCGACAGCCCTTGCCAAGCGCTGATTCTGTCTGTGTTATTGTGGTGCACCTCTCACTTCTCCTCGTCTTCCGGCTCCGCATAGTCGTCGTCCTCCTCCACGCACGCGCCCGACATCTTCGTGTCCGCGCGGGGGCGCTTTTCCTTTTTGGCCTTGCGTGCCGCGCGTTGCTGCTCCGTGCTCGGCATCGGCGCCACGACCACCGTCTGCGGCACCAGCGCGTCCCCCGCAAAGACTGCTGCGAGTGTCGCGTCCCACCCGATGCGCATGTGCACCTTGTTCAGGCGCACCGCGCCTGGAGACGCCCCCTGCTTGACACTGTGCGCCTTGTAGGCAGCCTCCTGCGCCAGTGCGCAGAGGAACTGCTCGATGACCATACGCGCGCCCTTACTGACCGTCGGGGACCACGGCACGCGCGCGTTCTCTTTGACCGCGCCGAGGCGCACCGCCTCGCAGTCGTTGGCCAGCACGCGGCTCGCGTAGAGGCCCGCGCCCGAGGCGGCGATGTTGTAGGCGTGCGTGTTGATGAGGCGCGCGGTGCGGTACTTCTTGATGGCCGTCTTGCCCTCGGGGCCACCCAAGACCTTTGTGGTCTTGCAGAAGATCGGCGCCTTGGCGGCAAGGTTCCAGGTCTTGTTGTAGAGCTTCTGCGCCCTGCGCCCGTTGTCGAGCATGTTGTTTCGGTTCCGAGCGGCGGCGTCGGGTTTGCCCATGGCTGCGGCTGCGGACGGTCTGAGTGTACGCGTTTGTGCTCGAGCGCCGGCCGAGTCCGTGGACGCGCTTAGCGGCGTGGTGTGGACTCGGAGCAAGGGTGGTTATTTTGATTTTCGAACACTTTCTGCTCGACACACTTTGCGCACCGAGCTATGGTCGTACCTTGCGTGCCTGGCCGAGCGGCGCCACGCACCGCGGCTCGTGCACGCCGCTGGCGCCCGCTTGCGCACACGCACACGCGCACTCAAGCGCAACGAGGACGGTACAAAGGAGGTGCGGCGGCAGCGACTGCTTTCTCACGGCAACGTAGAGATCAACGACCCCGAAGAGGAATACTTTTCAGAGCTGTACAAGAAAGCCTACGAAGAGCTCTTCCAGGCCGTTTACGGACACGCGCATCGCTACGCGTGGCGGCGACCACGCTGAGCCAGTGCTGCCGGGGGCCCGGTGCCAACTGTTCACTGCGGACGTGCTGTCTGCAAAGGGCGGCGCCAGTGGCGCCCACGGCAGCCACCAAGTATGCACCCGTCGTTTACGTTTGAATACCCCGTCCGTAATCTTTGTTTAATCTTTGTTTAAGCTACGGTACATCCCGTCTTCTTCGCCGCCGTCGACGACGTCGACGACGTCGCGGCTCGGCGTCGTGCCATTCCAAGAAGTGGCGAAGGCGTCGTCGTTGGCAAAGGAGTTGGGAGGGCGGCCAAATGCTTTTTCCCACAGGGCCGCGTCTTTGTGGCGAGGCGGATACACGCCGCTCAGGTCCATGGGGTTGTAGTCTGGAGGGATCATCGGCGTTGCAAAGGGCCAAAAGCGAGCGGACTTCAATTCGTACACATCCTTGACATCGGATTGCAAAGAGTGCATCGCCGTGGCCGCGTCGGCGTGCTTCGCAACCTTCCTTGCCAGCGCATAGAACAACGCGGCGCGCTGGATGTTTTCTTGGAAGACGTCGGGGTCGGGGTCAGCGTCGCTTTGGTGCTCGTTGCGATAGTGGTACTGCTGCTCGGCTTCGGTGTCGGGCTGCTTCCGCTTGTTGTTGTCGTGCTTTGTCGAGATGGCCAGCGCGTGCAGCCCGGGCAGCCCGGGCAGTGCGGGCAGCGGCATCGCGCCGAGCGCGCGCTCCTCGGCAAGGTGCGGAGGGGATCGTACTTATTCGACGTCTGCGCGGCGCTCAGAAGTTAGTGCACAACGCGCACACCACGTCCGCCATATCGGTTACGAATTTACTTGCAGCAGTTCCTCAACCCCCCTCCCCCCCCACTCCCCGTTCCGCATGCTGCCCGTCGAGCGAGCGGCGGCGATGTCGGTGCTGGGAGTGGAGCCCGTGCAGACGGCGGACGCCGCGGTCGGGACCGACGCGGGTTAAGCGCACGCAAACCATCCGATGCTCTACCGCACTCACACCACGCTCGCACTCTACCACACACACTGCGACCGAATGCCGAGGTTATGGCGACAGACCAAACCCTAGCTTGGCCAGCTCTATGTGCGTTGCGCCGGTCTGCTTGACCACCGCGTGCAGGCTGTAGCCGAGCTCCATCAGCTTGGGCCTGCGCAGCCCGGTGTCGAGAAGCGTGGTCGCCAGGACGCCCTGCAGCGCGGCGCCGCCGGGCGTCTGCTGCAGCACCGCGGCCGCCTCGGTCGGCGCGCCCGCGCACACCGCCATGAGCTGCTCGGTGGTCACGCCCAGAATGCCCACCGCATCGCTCCCCGCAATGCAGACGGCATCCGAGGCGCTGATCAGGAAGGCGTCGATGACGCTCGGCCCGCCGTAGGCCGAGTTGGCCTCCGAAGCAAAGACGGCGTCGGCCAGGTAGAGCGCCGTGAAGCCCATGGATCGGAGCGTCGTTGGCTCGCGCACGCCCATGGCGTGCAGCGCGGCGGGGCCCAATCCCGCCGCCGCAATGTTGCTCGCCTTGACGCCCTTTTCCAGGAGAAGCTCGGCCGTGATCTGCGCGACGTCGAGTGCAAGCGCTTCTTCTGCAGGCATGGACGTGTTGTGAAACAGGCACAGTCTCTGCTTGAGGCCGAGCTCACCGTTTGTCGCCGCGGGCCGCAACGACATGGCAGCGGCGCGCTTGCGAAACGTGGGCAACTGCGGGGCGCAGTGCGCTTAGCGACACGAAGGCGCACACGGACCGCTCCCATACCTCGCTCGCCCCAAGGTCCGGAAAAGGGCGTGGTCGGGCTGGGCGGCGGCCACCCGGACCTTCCCCGGACATTGAAGGGCGCCCGCGGGGGCGTCCCGCGGGGCGGACCAAAAGGTCCGGAAAAAGTCCGGGCCCGGACCTTCCCCGGACATTGATCTCGCAGGATGACAACCGCGTACTATCCTGCGAAAAAGTCCGGAAAAAGTCCGGGTGGCTGGCGCAAAAGTCCGGGCGAGCATTATATGAGCCGGACATTCTCCGGACATTTTCCGGACTTTTTGGGGTGGTAAGTCCAGCGAAAGTCCGGGCCCGGAC
>MDSW01109955.1_pt1 | contig 17995 bp, 15 predicted proteins | sample 811171 | NCBI WGS metagenome assembly MDSW01 (sample SAMN05326641, study PRJNA326480) | marine metagenome | isolation source: seawater | place: Atlantic Ocean: North West | collected 2012
GTCTTGCCTAAGAGTCATGTAGTCATTATCGACCCCTCTTCCTTTTATGGTAAGTTGTTCTTGAGCAGCAATAGTGGAAGATGTATATGTTGTACTTCCCAAATATAAATCTGTTGTTCCACTAATATTACCCATAACCTCTAATGGTGTTGTAACACCACTTAAAAGAGTTTGTCCTATTACTCTTAGTTGGTATTTTGGGGTTCCAGCAAGACCACCAGTATCGGTAGGCCATTTATCACTTGAATTACTGATACCCACATAATCTCTAAATGCCATCATATCTTTTGCGGCATCTAGTTTAAAAGCAACTTGATTATCGGATTTAATTATAAAATCTATATCATTATTAGCGTCATTAAACGAAATTATATCTTGCCCCCCATCCACAGGTTGTAATTTCATGTAACTAACAAGGGTACCTGTATTAGGTGATGCTTTAGCTTCTATAAGGTCTTGTGAAATAGTTAAAGACTCACCATTATCTGCAGTACCTGGTGGTTTGGTCATAAATTTTATGGTACCGTGATTAACATCTGGAGTAATTTGACCGTAATCTGTACCACCAGCATTAGCTTTTAAAACCAAATTATTACTATAAACATTAGTAGAAGCACTAATATCACCAACTACAGTTAGTTTTTTATTGGGGGTTGGTGTTCCAATACCGACATTGCCTGTTAACCCACTGTTAGATATGTGACCACTTGTACTTGATGACCAACTTAATCCGGGAATAGATACTGTCCCCCCACTAGAAACATTTAATTGTATGGTAGTACTGTTTATACTACCACCTGTAACGTATACATCACCAGAAAAAGCAACTGGACCCCAACTCGCATTACCAGAAGAATCAGATAACAAAACATAACCATCTGCTTGATTTCCATCTAGGTACCTTAGGTTATTATTAACGATGAGTGGGTTGGGTGTACCTCCGGTTAGATTCTGAAGATTACCGGAAGGGTCTGTTTGTAATACAAACTGATATGTGTCTTTGATTTTTTGATTTCCTAAGTCCGCCATAGCTTCAAATATAATTTATTGGCTACAAAAGTGAACTTAATCTTGCGACCTTAACTTAAGTAGGAGATTCTTAAGGTCTTGTTTTGTGAACTTTGACTCTTTTATGGTAGGTTTAATTACTTTTTTCTTTTTGACTACCGGTGTGTCATTATTAATTTTTACGTTTACACTAGCCTTATTTTCTTTAATAATTTTATCCGAAGGTTGTTTAACCTCCACTGTTATATTTTTAGATTTTTTAATGTCGAATTCAGAGTTCCAAGGGTTAAAGTACATGTCGTCAGCAATTACCTCCAATTTCATTTCACCACCTTCTTTTAACATACTTAGTTTGGGTAGGTTAATTCTACAATTCCCATCCGAATTAATTTCCCCATTAAATATTAAATTTAAGTCCTTACCTTCTAGAATAACTCTTGCAAAAGCTTGAGATAGACTTGCTCCTTCTAGTTGGATGTCACATTCGAATATGTTTTTTTTGTCTGAATATAAAGTATACATTTATTTATCTTTAATTTTAATTTATTTTAACCATTTAAACCACCACCCCCAATTATCACTGGTCTACCAACACCTGAAGTATTAGGATAATTAACAGCGGAAGGTGCGGTTATGCCACTATATGGTGAATTACATGAACAATCATAACATAAAAATATTACATTACCATTTGCCGACTGTATTCCATCTGGGTATATTGTCATTTCTAACGTGCCCTTACTAGGTACTACAACTGTAGTACCCTGATATACAAAATTGTTACCCCCAAAAACACCAGTACAGATAAAATCCTCATAGTCCTGAGGGTTATTTATCAGAAGTACTGCAGATATTGGTGTTGTTGGTGTTGAATTTCCTCCCATACTTATTTATTAATAAATATACTGATTTCCGGCTTTTCCAAGAATCTTTCAATTAATTTAAAGTCTCCCACTCTCACCCTAACATCTGGTCTAAAATATTTAGTTTCTTCATACTCTTCTCCTTTAATCTTACATAAAAGTTTTATGAATTTTTTTTGTGTTTTTTTATCTTTATCTCTTAGTCTTTTAAATTGTTCACTGTAACCCCCACCCTGAACTGGTGGCACAACAATTTCTACCAATGTACATATTTCTGACCAGGTAAAGTCAGTTATATCCCACTTAATATCACCTTCTTTCCATGTAATACAATCACTCATCTTTTTTATCTTTTTTAAACCAGTAGTCTATTACGTTCTGAAAAGAACTTAAAAACCCACCTATAATAATAAACAAGAGGTCACGGGTTGTCCCCATAACCTCTTGAGTAAACACAAAATAAATTAAAGCAGCGAATAATGCTAAAAATATTATTGTTATTATAGTTCTAGCAATATCCATTTTAATTTACATTTTACATCTTGTACTGCATTTATAAGCCATGTATGCTACAATCAACGCAGCTGGAATACCAACTACCCAATCACTTTTAGCAAATTCCCAACCAGCAAAACCCGCTAGTAAGTAAGTACCATAACATTTTAAACATTTTAATCCTTTTTCCATAATTTTAAAAATTAGTTTTTAACGAAATTATCACATTTCTACCCGGAGCTGATATACCCGAAGCGAATGTTCTATAATGTTGGTCTAAAATATTTTCTAGACCAATCTGTAGTTTAAGGTTTTCATTAAATTTATATTGTAATGACATATTTAATGTCCACCATGATGGGAACCCCTCTATGGTCCCTAAATCATCATTATCCACCCCACTAGAATTCATATCTTCAATATTTTTACCTAGTGTATATATACCCCATAATTTATATTCTATTTTATCTTTTTTAATTTTCAATAAAGATTTATTAAATGCTGGAGGTATATGACCTAAAGGTTCTTCATTAGATACATCCCAACCTTTCTGCCATGTAAATGATTCTTCAAAAAATAACCAGGGTGTAAGTTTGGTTTTCATCCCTAAAGACCACCCATATATGTGAGCCTCTGGTGAATTCATTAAAGTCTGAACATTAACTTCTTCATACTCATGAATTTCCGTATACCCTAAATCTTTTTTAACAATAACATCTTTTAAATGAGTATAATAAACATTACTAGTTAATTGTAAATTTTCCCATTTTTTAGTAATACTCATTTCTCCGTTATATGCGTACTCTGGAGTTAAGTCTGGGTTAGGTATTACCATATCACCCCTTTTTACAAATACTTTTCCATAATCATCTATATTCGGAGCTCTAAACCCTGAAGATGCAACCCAGTCAAATTTCCAGGTATTTGTTGGTTTATATATAAGGTTAACGTTACCTGTAAGTGCTCCATTATTAAATTTAATATAGTCAGTAACAAATACTGGGTCTGTTTCATTAAATGACATTTCTCCAAATACTTGAGAGTACCTTGCACCTACATTCCACACAAAGTATTCGTTAACTTCTTTTTTATAAGAACCATATAAAGCAGCTGTGGATAATCTACTCCCTCCTGATGGATATCTTGTTTGTGTACCTTCAGTTGCTGTTGATATGATATTGTTATTTGTTAATTCTAAACCATAAACTAGTTTACCTAATGTAAAATCCCAATTTAAACTTGTTACATGAGCATCTATATATGTATTATTGTATTCGTCTGATTGGAATTTTCTAGTAATTCTATCTTCCTCTATAAATTGATACGCTAATGTTAGGTTATTACCGTCAAAAAATTTACTATCTTTATATGAGTTAATATCCAATGACGACATTAATCTTGTTTGGGGTCCGTATGCCCATTCACTCCATTTTAATTCTCCATCTTTATAGTCTTGTAGATTATCATATCTTGGAATATTAGATGTGGTTGAAAATTGATTATTAAATCTAATAAACACTTCTTCGTTTACTCTCCATGCGGTATTATTTAATATATCTACTTGTTTATAACCGGTACCTACTTGGATATTTGGGTCATCATTCACTACCATTTCATCGTTATCAACATAATGTGTTATTAAACCCCAATCACCAAATCCGTGTTGTCTCCATTTACCCATTCTTAAATCTCCAAATTGTTTGACTGTAACCGATAAAAAATTAGCAGCCTTGTCCCAACCTATATTATTACTAACATGAAAAGAGTATTCATCTGCTGCTGTTCCAAATCTAACTTCAGCATTTGTCTTATAATAAGTTTTATCGTTTTTACTAAACTCTGGTTTTTTAGTGTAGAAGTGTACAACTCCACCTAAAGCATCACTACCATATATTGTTGATGATGGTCCGAAAACCACTTCAACTATTTCTAGAGCATTTGGGTCAACAGTTATACTATTTTGTACGTGACCTGAACGATATATTGCATTATTCATTCTAACACCATCAACCACCAACAAAACTCTATTTGCTTCAAACCCTCTTATGATGGGGGAACCACCTCCTAGTTGAGATTTTTGAATAGTGACTCCTTGGGTTACTGTTAATAGGTCAGCTGTAGTAGATGCATTTGCATTTTTAATTTGTTTAATATCTACGGATTGAATTTGGTAGGCGACATTCTCTCTTTTTTCCCGGAACTTACTAGCTGAGATAACTACATCATCTAAATATTGTGTATTTTGATGTAGTAGTATAACATAGTCCTTCTCGGCCATTTCATTTTTAGTGATTCTTCTAGTCTCATAACCAATAAAAGAAATTTCTAACAAAACTTCATTAGAAAAAATAGATATATCTGCCTGTCCATTAATATCAGTAATAACACCTTTTTTTATTTCGTCTTTATATTGAGTGTTGTCACCTGGTGTTATTAAAAGTTGTTTAGAAACTATATTAGCAAAAGGGATGGGTTCTAAAGTTTGTTGGTCTTTTAACGTAAGTGTTTGGGAATGAACCTTAGTCGAACTCACTATTATTAAAAAGAGGATTAATAAATAACCCCCCATTAATCTTAATTGTGTTTGTGTCATTTTACTCATTGAATCACTATTAATTTACTTTAAATATCTTTTTATTATTAATAATATACACACCCTTAGGTAAGTCAACAAAATTACATTTCCATTCTTTACCTAACACATCAAAAATTTTACCTTGTTTTTCTTTAATGTTATTTATTTCAGTTATCCCTACACTAAAATTATCTGTTTCAAATTTAATTTCTTCTTCAGTGGTAAATGTACCTCCTTGAATTACTATATTTCCTAAACCATCTGTTACGGTATAATAACCTGCACCATAACCAGCATTCATTCCATCCCCATAAGAATCTTCAATCTTAAATGTAACACATGTATTTGGTGGTATTGTTCCTGTTACTGGTGTTTGTTGTGTTGTTCCTGGTGATGTTAAATCATTGTAAGGTCCACCATTCATATAAGTTGTAAAATCATCACTTATTGACCATGTTGTTTCTGAACCATATGCATCTGTTACTATGTTTACAGTTATATCTGTATGAACATTAGTTAAGGGAGCAATAACTTCTATATTTTCCTCATCACCATTAGGACGAGTGTCTGTTACTCCGTTTGGAAGAACTATATTAGCTGTCCAGGTTCCAGGAGTTGTTATCAAATAATTAATTGTTGTTGTGGTATGATTAAATGGTTGTAAATTTCCTTGCCATTGTTGTGTATGAACTAATGTACCACTTGGGTCTCTGAGTTCTAAAGTAGCTGAATTTAGATTTACATAAGCACTTGCATTGTAAATTTCGACATCTGGTTCATTACCATCTGTACATATTTTCATACCATGATGTAATAATAGGGTTGCATCATCATTTTGCCACTGAAATGATTGGGAGCAATTTACCACCTCATTCCAAAATACCCATTTTTCATTTCTTTGAATCTCGGGTGCTATACCCGTACCACAATGTAAAAATAATGTAGGATAACCTGGAAAATTATAGTTACTAGCTACTGAACTCCCCTGACCGTTTGGACCAATTAGTGGGTATGGTGTACCTATAACCCAATTGCCTTGTGAACCACCACCACCATTTAATAAAGATACTGAAGAACCAGCATCTCCATCTATAAAGAATACCATAAATTCATCCGTCCCATCAGGACCAAAATCATGGTACAATTCTTCCATCACCCCACTAGTATGCCAAGACCAACAAGGTCCACACCAATGAGCTGATATGTCTACTAATGTTGCTTTGTTTGTATAATTGGATAAATCATAAGAGACTCCATTCATATCTGTAGCTGTCCAAGTTTGTGCTTGACATTTATTAATTAGAAATATAGATAGTATTGTCATAAATGACAGTACACATAATATTTTAAAAATTTCGTTTTCGTACTTCATAATTCTATAATTTATATTTAATTCCTATAGTAGTTCTATAATCCTGAACACCATAGTAGTTAGATATTTGACCTGAAAGAGCTACTGAAAATTTCTTACCTAATTTAAGTCCAGCTTCAATACCACCATCATATTCAAATACATCTTCTGTTGGTGCCCAATCTGCTTCCATACCAAAAGCTTTTATTGCTACATCGTTACCTGAAGTTATAAATTCTACAGCTGGTACTTGAATGTCTCTTGGGTAAGGATAAAAATTGGCCCATACATTAATAAAATATAGTTCTGATTCAGAGAATAAGTCAACACCTATTACTGGTGAACCTGTCCATGCCCAAATTCTTTTTTTAGCATTATACGTATTAGTGATGTATGGTTCATTTAATACTGGGTCTAGTATTTCTGTGTAAGTCCCCACAAGTTCTTCGTTTTCCCACTGATTATTATTATTAAAATCATAAAATACATTCTGTGCTGCTGATGTAGTATCCCAATATGTATTTTCATAAAATGATATAAAATCATCTGTGTAAGCTGCCCAAGGTGTCCCTCTGAAGTTATAACCAAATGTAAAATTAACGTTTTGGTTAACTCTATACAAAATTCTTAGTCCTCCTCTAACATATTCTTGATTGGACCCGTAGTCTTCTACTAATGCATTAATTCTTCTTCTGTGGTCACCTTCCACCCAAAACCCATAACGTGTAAAAATTTTAGTGTATCTAGCGTATTGTCTCTCCTCTCTATATTCTCTACCATCTACTCTAATAAAATCCCAGGTAATTCTGTATTGCATTCCTTGCATATTAAAAGCGTGGGATTCTTTTTCTTCATCTTTCTTTAAATCTTCTTCTTTTCTTCCAAAAATATTTTCTGGACAAGTTAAACAACTCTCACTAGCTTTTTTTCTTATACCAAATGAATATGAATAGTCGTCTTGTATATTAAGGTCAGCAAAATCTTTAGGTCTAGCTATAAAACCACCAAATGATAACTCTATATTTTCAAAAAGATTTTTCTTGCCCCAATCTATTAAATCTTTTTGTGTTATCTTTTTTAAATCTATACTATCCCATTTTACCTCTTTTTTAAGTTCATTTATGGTTGGGAGTCGTAATTGTGTTTGTAGTCTTAATGTATCTGTTTTTTTACGGTCTTTTTGACACCTTGTATACTCTTTATAACACGTAAAAAAGTTTGCTAGTTCTTCTGAATTTACATAATCCCCAATATATCTATACTTTGTTTTATCCCAATTAGGTAATTTAGGTTCTTCACAGTCTTGACTAAAACTTGTAAGAGAAAGTAGAGGTAATAATGTTAATATTAATAATAATTTTTTCATAAATTTACTTAGTTATGTCGTGACCACCTAATGCCTTAATTTGTAATTCTATTTTTTTAAACTCAACATCTATTTCTTTAGTTATACCAAATACTTTATCTTCTAAGGTATTAATTGTCTTAATTTTTTTATTAAGTCTTTCTTCGACTACATGAATTTCTGCTTCTAATTTTTCTTCTAGTGTTTCAAATTTCTCTAAAACCATTTTAGTTTCTCCCTCAAAATCCTCGTCAAATGATTTTTGTTTTTCTTCAAAGATATATATTTGGTTTTTCATTGTTTGAAATTCACCGTATATAATACCTAATGTGAATACAAATCCTATTAGGGTTAACCACATTTGTGGGTCAATCTTTTGTAAGAATCCTTCTTTTTCTATTTCTGCCATAGTTTTTTATCTTTCTAATGTTAATTCCCTATATTGATAGTGTTCTCCTGTTAGTTCTATTTCATTATCGTACCTTCTAACATTTTCCAACACCCATTTATTGGTTGTCTTATAAGTTGTTATCCATTCTTCATTGTCCAACCCTAAAAAATAGTTTGCTGGAACATATAAATATTCAAATGGTGTTACATTACATAATGGTTTCTCCGCTCTCCAATTCCAACCTAATTTTGACGAGTCTTGCAAAAGTGAATTGTGGTTGTCACCCCACCTCATTGTTGATGGGTAACCTTCAGCTCTTGTACCGTATATTAAATCAAAATTAGCTATAGTATCAAAAGATATAGTCCCTATGTCAAAAGTAGAATCATTTACGTATTCCACCCATGCAGATACATCTAATCTAAATCCTTCTTCTAACATATAAAATTTAGTGATATCCCACTGGCCACTAATTTCTGTTGGGTCTACAGCTGTTGGTATTTGGAATGGTTCTATAGGTTCTTTCTCACAAGACGCCATTATCAGAACCCAAAATAGTAACATAAAACCAAGATAAATCTTAGTTAGGTTACCTCTAACAAATGAATTTACCTTTTTCATTGTTTAATAACTTTGTGATTTATTATCATACCTTTAAAAGTAATTCTTAAATCATATATTCCTTGAGAAAAATTACTCATGTCTATTTCTTGAGCATTTTCTTTATGAATAATATGATTCCCAAGCAAATCATAAACGTCAACATTTATTTCATTTTTACTTTTAATATGTACTTTATCCCTTGTAGGGTTAGGGTAGACTAGTATTTGGTCTCTACCCACCATATCATCTAAACTAAGTGGTGTTCCGAATTCACAATAATCGTATTGTGATTGACAGAATGCATCCCAACTGTTATTTAAACAATAAGGGTCTACTTCATAAACTACCCACGCATAACAACTATCGTTTAACCAATATGGGTTTCCTGCTCCCGTTATCGTAGTTATGTCATAGTATAAACAACTACCATCATCTGTATTTGCTAATGGGTCATAATTGTCCACAACTACCGTACTAAAGCCTGGTAAATAGTTAGGGTAGGTTGTATATAAATATCCTTGGAAGTCGTACTCATCTGTACACCCATAAACTGTGGCTATACAAGTACCATTATCCACGTTAGCTAATGGGTCATAATTAAATGCTGTTGAGTCTGTACAACCAAACACTTGTGCTATACAAGGGTCAGACACATCTGTTGCTGATACTTGGTTTGTATTAGCTGTAGCATCATAATTAAGTGCTGGTAATCCGTCTCCATTAAAGTCGTTACCTTGTCCATCATCCATACATCCATAGATAAATGGAACACATGAATTAGCTGGTTGTGTATTAGCTAATGGGTCGTAGTTAAACATCGTGGTATCCATACACCCATATATAAAAGGAATACATGAATTATTATCTACATTTGCTAATGGGTCATAATTAAACATAGTTGGGTCCATACAACCAAATACTTTTGTTATACATGAACCATCTTCTGTGTTAGCTAATGGGTTATAGTTAAGTGCTGGTAACCCATCTCCATCGTAATCAATAACAATACCATCATCCATACACCCTAATACTATCCCTATACAACTCCCATCATCTATATTTGCTAACGAATCATAATTAAATGATGTTGGATTCATACATCCATATACTGCTAAGTCTACACAACTCCCATCATCATAATCTGCAGTAAATCCTTGCGTCCAAAATTGAAGATATAGTGGGTCGGTACAACCTGGATTATAATAACATGAGCCATCTAAGGTATTTGCTAATGGATTGTAGTTTGAAGCTGCAACATCAGTACACCCATAAATAAATGGAATACATGTACCATTATCAGTATTAGCAGCAGGATTATAATTCCACATTGTGGTGTCCATACAACCATAGATATAAGGAATACAACTACCATCAGCTAAATTAGCTTGTGGGTTATAATTAAATTGTGTAACATCCATACATCCGTATATAACTGAGTCCACACATGAACCATTATCATAATCAGCTGTAAAACCTTGTGTCCAGAATTGGATGAAATTAGGGTCTGTACATCCAGGTTCGTAATAACATGAACCGTCTTCAGTGTTTGCTAATGGACTGTAGTTGGATGCTGCATTGTCTGTACAACCATATACAAATGGTTCACAGGTACCATTATCAGTATTAGCTGTAGGGTCATAATTAAACATTGTTGTGTCCATACATCCATAAATGTAAGGTATACAACTATTATCAGAAAGATTAGCTAATGGGTTATAATTAAATTGGCTTGGGTCCATACAACCATAAACAACAGAATCTAAACAAGACCCATCGTCATAATCGGCAGTAAATCCTTGATTCCAAAACTGAATAAAATTAGGGTCAGTACACCCTGGTGCGTAATAACAGGAGTTATCACTAGTATTAGCTGTAGGGTCATAGTTAGAAGCGTTCACATCGGTACATCCATATATAAATGGTGTACAAGTACCGTTATCCACATTAGCTAAAGGGTTGTAATTAAACATGGTTGAATCCATACAACCATATAATATAGGTATACAAGAACCATCATCAGTATTGGCATTTGCATCGTAATTAAGTGCTGTAGGGTCAGTACAACCAAGAATAGTAGCTATACAGTTTGATGGTGTGTATTCCGCATTTGCAAGTGGGTCGTAATTAAATGCGGTCACATCCATACAACCATATACAAATGGTACACAAGAACCATTATCTATATTAGCTAAAGAGTCATAATTAAACATAGTTGGGTCTGTACACCCATATACTACAGAATCAAGACAACTTCCATCGTCAAAATCTGCAACGAATCCTTGATTATAGAACTGTATAAAATTATTGTCTGTACATCCTGGATTGTAGTAACAACTATTATCATTAGTGTTTGCTAATGGATTAAAGTTAGCAGCTAAATTATCTGTACAACCATATATAAATGGAATACACGTTCCATTATCTGTATTTGCTAGAGAGTTATAGTTCCACATGGTTGAGTCCGTACAACCATTAATTACTGGTATACAACTATTATCGTTAGTGTTAACATCAATATAAGGGTTCCCTGTAAGTGGTATAAAATTAAATGCGGTAGGGTCAGTACAACCAAGAATTGTAGGAATACAAGGGTTAGCTGAATCTGTAGCAGAAGTCCAGTTTACAGTTGCATAACTATTATAATTAAATGCTGTTGGGTCTGTACATCCAAATTCTGCTAGTGTTAAACAACTTCCATCGTCAAAGTCAGCTACAAATCCTTGAGTATGGTATTCTAAATATGCTGGACTTGTACAACCTGGATTATAATAACAACTACCATCATCAGTATTAACGGTAGGGTTGTAGTTAAATGCTGTACTATCCATACATCCAGGTATTACTGGTATACAATTATTACCACAATCTTGGAGGGTTGTATAATTGAATGGGTAAGGTATAATTGCATCAGTCCATGGATTACTACCAACGGAGAATGTAGTAGTACCTACTGGATTTATTAACTGGACACCACATTGGTTTGCTGTAGTAAATGAATTACCCTGTGTAAAGAAGTATATTTTTGCTGGTTCAATTGTACCAAGAGTTAAATTTATATCTAGTTGTGAACCGTTTTGTATTGTATATGGCCCGTATACTGAATCGTTTTGGACTATCCCTATATAGGAACCGAACCAACCATCTCCAGCACCATCAGTTAATCTTACTGTGTAATTACATGAAGGATTTATTAGTTGTTGGTTGGCTAGTGGGTCGTAATTAAATGAGTTGGAGTCTAAACATCCAAGTATAACTGGAGTGGAACATGAACCATCATCAATAACCGCCATTGGATTATATTCCACAAACCCGGGGTCGGTACAACCTACTGGTGGTCCTGATGTACCACATGGAGTTATAGTACCAAGAAATGCATTTTCTTCGAATCCAAAATTAGTATTAGGTGGACCTAAGTAAAATAAAGTATCACCACACGATGGGTTTATAATTAAAACTTCTCCATCTATACCACCATAACACGAACCACACATTCCATCACCAAATGAATCGAATAAATTAAATTGTAATGCAATTGTGGTGTCTACACAAATAGGTGTAGCTACCGGAACACCTGTAGTAGTATATTGTGGACTAGTTGCTATAACATTGTCAGTTAATGTATCAACTATTTCCCATGAGGTTTCTTCAGAGTAAGTATCGGGTGTAAGTAGAACTAAAAGTTCGGTTTGACCTGGGGGACATGTTGTTGTTATATTCCCACATATACCATTATCTATATTTGCAAATGGATTATATCCAGGTGCAGTTGGGTCGGTACAACCTACAATACAAGGGTCTGGTGTAATCCATAGTGTATCACTATAAGTATCATCTTCAAATTTAACAAAGAAAAAGTGTGGTACATCTTCGGTTACAAAATTACCACCTGCTTTTACATCAAATATGTTTATATTATTGTTAAAGTAACTAACTTCCCAAATAGTATATGGAAATGTTGTTGGTGGTGTTGAACCGATAGGTACTGCTCCTTGGAAGAATTGACTTTGTACAAATGGTGTTGCATTTAAGTCATAACCGTAATGTATTGCGTTAACGTCACAAAATAAACCATGAGTTGTTTGCCACATAAAAGATAATTCGACTTGGTTACCATTACATGATTGTGTTACTGAAGATGTGTCAAAACCATTACAAGGAGGAAATATACATAATTCGTAGTCGTCTTGAGTAGCTAGTGAATCATAGTTCAATGCCAATGGATTCATACAACCTATAAGGTACTCACATTGTGAGTCACCTTCATTAGGGCCCCAAGCGTGTACAGTTGCTAATGAATCATAATTCTGAGCTATTGGGTCTAGACATCCTGGTATAAAGGTAGTTGGTGGAGCACAAGGTGCGATAGTTAAAGTATCGATAAATGATGCTGGGGTATTTGGTCCTCCAAATATAATTCCTGGTGTTGTCCATCCGTTAGCTAACGCTAAAGAATCTCCTCCAAATGCAGGGTCATTATTATTTTCATAACCTTGATTTTGTACAAAAGCTAAAGTGTCTTGACATTCGTTAGTGATAAGAAAATATCCGCTAGGATAGAATCCATCCCCATACTCATCGAATAATTCTATTCTGTATTGACCTGAGTGTAATGGTATAAATAATTCTACCAATTCACCGTCATCGTAATCTCCATGCCATCTATCTGCAACTATAGAATCATCTTCATTGACGGGGAGGTGCCATAATAACCATTCTGTTTCTTCTGGCCAGTTATCTAGTTGTACATCTAATTTAATCCAACTATCATGGGTTTGTGAAAAAGAATTGATTGTTAATAAACTAAATAGTAATAGTAAAAAATTTCGCATACTTATCTTTTTAAAATAAATATCCTTTAATTAGGAATGGGTTCTATATGTTTGTAGTAGATTGACTTTCGTGATTCCTTAATTCATTAACATTTGTATTAAGTTGTTGTTTCCAGGTTTTGTACTCAGCTTTTAATTGTTTAGTCAATTTAGAATTAGGTTCAAGTCCTACGTATTTGACCACATCATTAACTAAATTATGGTCTTGTATTTCTTTAACGTCTTTTTGTTTAGAAAAATTTATTATTTTTTTGTCCATTGCTTCAAACAATAAATGTCTTATCTTTCTAAGTTCTTTTTCTGAAATTTCTTTCATCTCATTATAAAAACAGGGGTGTTTAATCCAACATAAGAACCTATAACGTTAAATTCCATAAAATCTATAGCTTCTGTTCTGGTCATATTATCTTTTTCCATTAATATTTTTATACATTTTTCATAGTCATAAGCAACTAATGGTTCACCCCCAAATTGTATACACATACCTAGTATTGCATCGTCGAATCCGTCCGCTAACATAGCTTCTGGATTTATCTCAGCAATCTCTTCTATTGTTAATGTTGTTTCTTCCATGTTAGAATTATAAAAAATTTTAATTAAATTTCAACAGTTTAGTCATCTATTGATGGGATATATTCATCCTCAAATCTAAGTTCAGGGTCTTCTTGGTACCAAGTTCCTTGGTTATTGAGGTATTCTCCTATTTCTGTATAGTTACTAAATTCTTGTACGAATCCGGTTAGGGGTTCAGTGGCTAATAAAGCTACATTTTGTTTACTCTCATCATAATTCATAGAGTATATTTTATTCTTGTCTAAGGTTTCAAAGACAGATGTTGTGTATATGTAATAATATTCTGCCATATCTATGGTACTGTTGTACTGGTTGTTGAGTTACCAGCTATTGTTAATGTTGCATTACCCACTGTTGATACTGTTCCGTTTGTTTCAAATCTCCAATACCCTATAAGATTTGCTGCCATACTTGAAGTTTGTAAATTACTTACAACCCCATCTGTTGCACCTACAGCATCTGTCCCACCCCAGATTTCTGCAACTTCTGATTGTGATAGCTCTTTATCCCAAAAACTAACCTCATCATAAAGTGTCGCAACCCCATTACCTTGTTGTCCATTTAAATTCCACGAATTATTACCTATAGCCCAATCTCTACCTGTAGATGCATCCATCCCAATAGTACCTGTATTATTTCCATTTGCATAGAAAAGAGTACCTAAATTTTTAGAATTCCAGTACATGTTTACATTTGCACGTGAAGCTGATACAGCTGTTCCTTTTGTTATGGTTATGAGAGTAAAACCATCTGAAGTAGTGTAACCTCTATTGGATGAAGACCATTTGTCACTAGGCCAACTTGTACCTAAACCACTAATTGCTGCGGCTTCATTAGTACCACTATTATGGAAATATATAAAATTATTAGTTTTTTGGTCACTTGCACTCCTCCAACCAATATATAATCTATTATTACCATTATTAAAATATACTCTCCACATATTATTATGTACACTACCACCATCAGAAGCTACCAAATGAAAAGAACTTCCCGTACTTGTACCCCAACCAACTTTTATCCAAAATGATATGCTCCAAGCATCTGTTTGTATAACGTTAAAATCGGAAGAGGTACTGGCAGCTCTTACAGCGTCAGTAACATTATCAGGACCATGAGAAAGAGATTGTGTATTACTAAATAAAGATATGGTTGCTCCCATTATTTTGGATAATCCACTTATCGCGCTTCCCGATACTTTATTTATAGCGGTAGCTAAACTTCCTATAATTTTATTTACATTTGCCATCTTAAGTTAGTTCTACCCAAGTTCCATCTGGGTTAAAATATATCACATTTGCAGTATCAGTAGCGTGACCAATTATTCTTATAATATCTCCTGAAGTTGAAGGTGCTGTAAAATCTACCGCCCCAGTACTATCTGAAACATAAACAGGTGCACCTTTTGCAAAAGCACCCTGTACAGATGAAGAGTCAAAAAATCCTCTTATTAATAACCCATCACTTACTGCTGTACCTAATGCTATGGCTAATAGGTTAGTAGATGTGGACGCTGCAGATGCATCTGCATATTTCCACACACCAGAACTATTTAAATACATTAATTTACCAGCAGTTAAAGTATCTGTTCCATCTTCTGTACCAAAAGTTACTGACTCACCACCTCCCGTATCATTGGATAACGAAGTTGGGTTATGTTGTACATCTAATTTGGTCTTTGGGGCTATAGGTAGTCCTACATTACCTCCATCTTTACAAATTTTTAAATCATTAGCGACTCTGGTAAGTACTGCTTGATTACTTGTACTGTTATCGGCTAATTCTATTGTGGCAATAGAATCTGTACTCACCACTTTAACAATCACATTATCTGCCGTGGATATATGTAAAGCAGAAGTAGGTGTCACACCTATACCCACCCCACCAGATGCTTCTAACTTTAAATCGTTTCCAGATGCTATAGTTAAATCGGTACCATCACCTACAATGTACTCACCACCAATATCATTAAAATATAATCTGGTGTCTGCACTAGTAATAGCTATTACCGTATTTTCTTGACCATTCTGTATTGAACATACCCCAGGACTACCATCAAGTTCAAACTCTAAAGATGGTGATTGGGAATTTAATTCTGTAAATTTAACCCTACAATCTACATTTAATACCACATCATCTCCAGCATACATTTCTATATCATCACCACTATGTAGAGATAAGTCTCCATTTGTTACTGTTTCACCACTTATAAAAATATCACTACGTCCTAAGTATAATGCTGTGGTCCCACTTATGTCACCTTCAACCGTTAAAGGTTTATTAGGTGTGGTTGTGCCTATACCAACATGAGCTGTGTCCCCAACTAGTCTCATAATTTCAGCATTAGTGCCTGATTGATTTGTGGTAAATATGGTGTCCCCACTACCTGAACCTCCGGCTCTAATTAAAACATCACTACCTGTTCTAGAGTTTTGGAATATCATGTTGTTAGAACTATTCATTAGAATTTGTCCAAACTCTGCACCACCTGAATTTTCAAATCTAATAGCTTGTGTATTTTCAAGAATAATATTAGCACCTACCATATTTAAGTCACCCGCCATATAATTTTCTCCTGTACCACTAACGGAAAGTTGGCCACTTATCTCTGTGTCCCCACTGATTTTAACTTTTGTAATACCTGAAGTTGATATACTCCCGTCAGTGTTACCTGTCCAATATTGTCCTTCAAATCCTATATCTTGTGCTAACTGAGCTCCCGTTAAATATTCTACAACACCACTATCACTTACTAATATTTTATTACCCGTGTATCCAGCTCCTGCAGCTGCAATAGAATTTATTGTACATGAACCTCCGATAATAGCGTTAGACGTTGACCTAAAAGTACCTGTCACATCTAATGTATATGTAGGGGCAGCATTTAATATACCTACTTTACTAGTTCCTGCTACTCTTAGTACTTCATTAGAACATGTTGATGATTTTGCTGCGGCCGCAAATACTAAATCTGTTTGATTGGAGTATGTTACACCTTCACCTGATGGTTCTACTGTACTTGGTCCTATCAGAAATCTTAATATAGGATTGTCTTCACTTATAGCTTGTTCTCCAATCGCTAGTTTAATACCATCCACTTGTCCACTATACATGTCCATCCAGATTCTTTTTCCAGTACAAGTCTCTTCACCTAATTCTTGTACATAAAAGGTTGTTTGATTTGGTGCCCCTAAATTTAATCTAGCTGTGGCAGTACCACCTATTGTCAATGAATATACACTACCATCAAAATGAGCGTAATTTGTAGTACCATAAGCGACATATAAATCATCATCTGGTTGTAAAAACAAATCATCATCCGATGCAATATATAAATCATCACTAGTACCTCGAATATAAGTGTTTGTGGTTCCATCGTCGGGGTAAATATATTTCCCATCTATCATATTTATATTACCACCAAAACTTGAGTTACCATCTTGATTTAATTCTAATATTTTAGTGAATGTACTTAAATTCTGTGAACCACTAGTAGTTCCATGATTTTTTACATAAAAATCTAAACCGCCATGTCCACCACTTGGCATTTTAACAACTGTCATACCAGCATTAGCGTTACCTGCAAAGGTTGGAGTATATGTGTTTGTTGATACCCCACCATCATGGTTGGCGTTAAATGTTAATTGTCCTGTATTAGCAAAACCAGTACCAATCTCTGTATACTGACCATTACTAAAAACTGAAGTAGTCCCAGTTTGGGTTATGTCACCGTCTATAGTAAGGTTAGAAGTTCCAGAAATTTCACCAGCTACTGTAAGTTGTTTGTTTGGTGTGTTGGTGCCGATACCTACATTTTCATTAGTAAGACCACTATTAGAAATACCTAGAGTGTTTGCTGACCAATAAGATGTAAACCCATCAAACCCACAAACTTGGAAGGTCCCTCCACTAGTATTACGAAATGTGACACATCCTGTTCCCGCATCTAATGTACCCCCAGA
>MDSW01124705.1_pt1 | contig 17993 bp, 13 predicted proteins | sample 811171 | NCBI WGS metagenome assembly MDSW01 (sample SAMN05326641, study PRJNA326480) | marine metagenome | isolation source: seawater | place: Atlantic Ocean: North West | collected 2012
AAAGGGTCATTAACTCAGTTGGTTCAGAGTGTTACCTTGACAGGGTAGAAGTCACTGGTTCGAATCCAGTATGACCCACAAAATAATATTTAAAGTCACTGTTCTTCCGATGCTTCGGAACAGTATGACCCAACATAAAAAGGTCCCGATGAGAATATTCTTCGGGATTTTTTTGTTTCTATAATATACGTAGTAGTACTTATAGGAATCAAGGATTTTATAACTAATATTATATAATCACTTTTATACTATATAAAATGGCAGGAGAAGCGCAAGGTAGTAATTGGCCTTTACCCAAATTATACTTTACAGTACATTTAGGTTCACAGGATAATGAGGCTTCCTTTCAAGAAGTTTCAGGCTTAGATATTGAACCACAAGTAATAGAATATAGGCACAATGATAGCGTGAAATTTTCTACGATAGATATGCCGGGTATCACTAAAAAAGGAAATGTAACCTTGAAGAAGGGCCTCTTTATAAATGACATCAATTTCAGAAAATGGTATGATGCCATAAAAATGAATACCATAAAAAAAGAAACTGTTATCATCCAACTTTTGGACGAAGCTGGAAGCCTTGTAGTGACTTGGACTTTAGACAATGCTTGGCCCACAAAAGTAACAGCAACTGATATGAAATCGGATGCAAATGAAGTTGCTGTAGAAACTTTAGAACTCCGCCATGAAGGTTTAACTATTAAAAACGGATAGATGAATGAGTTTCTTCCCATGGCTTTTTATTTTCAACTTAGTTTTAATGATGAAACAGCAATCGACAGTATTGTTTTTAAGGAGTTATCTGGAATTTCGATGGAAATGAACACAGACGGAATTTCCGATAACAGCTTCAAACATCGTGTTCCTATTTCGGCAAAACTCTCAAACTTGGTTTTAAAACGAGGTATGGCTTCGAAATATTCTGAAATTATAATTTGGTGCAATAAAATTTTGGGAGGTAATCCAGATGATTTGCTAGAAACCAAAACCATAATTATTAACTTATTGGACAACGATGGCACACCGCTAAAATCTTGGATATTTACAAACGCTTACCCGGTAAAATGGATTGTTTCAGATGTGGATAATAATATGGTCATAGAAAGTGTAGAATTCGCTTACAGCTACTTTCAATAAGCTTAAATAATGTCCAAGATCCTTTCCAAGGCCATGCCACGGGAGGCTTTAATTAAGATTGTAGCATTGCTGGGACTTTCGCTTATGAGCTCCTTTTTTAACTCTTCAAAAGTTTCAAACTGCTTTATATGAGAAGCAGTGTTCGAGGCTTTAAAGAAATTGCTTCCTATAAAATAGACTTTTCCAAAAGGATTTTCTATTAAAAAATTAACGATGTTTTGGTGCTCTTTGTCGGCATCCTTTCCCAGTTCAAACATATCTCCCAAAAACAATATTTTGTTTCCGCCTTTGGTTTGTTTAAAATTCTCCAAAGCAGCAAGCATACTTGTTGGATTGGCGTTATAGGCATCCATTAAAATGTTGTTGGAGCCTTTGGCAATTACTTGAGAACGATTGTTTGATGGAATATAGCTTTCAATGCCCGCTTTAATTTTTTCAGAAGATACCTGAAAATAGGCGCCTATCGCAATAGCTGCGGAAAGATTTACAAAATTATACGCTCCCACGAGATTACTTTGAATTTTTGTGCCGTCAAACGCTACCAAAAGATGGTGCGAACTGTCCAATAATTCAATATTGAAATGACTTTGTTCAGTGCCAAACGTTATTCTGTCAATTTCTTTTGAATTGGTCATTTGCTTAGGGTCATTGGCATTGACAAAAACTTTTTTATTGTTTTTTTTCAGATATTGATAAAGTTCGGTTTTGCCCTGTACTACGCCTTCAAGGCTTCCAAATCCCTCCAAATGCGCCTTCCCGAAGTTTGTAATGTAACCGTAATCGGGCTGTGCAATTTCGCTCAGCAATCTGATTTCGCCTAAATGGTTAGCGCCCATTTCAACAATACCTATTTCAGTTTGCTTATTCATCTTCAAAAGCGTTAAGGGAACGCCTATGTGGTTATTTAAATTACCCTCTGTTGCAACAGTGTTGAATTTTTGGGAAAGCACTGCGTTGATCAGTTCTTTGGAAGTAGTTTTTCCATTACTTCCAGTAAGGGAAATAATAGGAAGGGCTAAATATTTTCTATGAAAACTCGCCAATTGTTGAAGCGCCAAAAGTACATTTTCAACTAAAATTGTTTCCCCGTTTGATTTATGAAAAGCTTCTTCATCCACTACAACCTTAAATGCACCTTTGTCCAATGCTTCCTGGGCGAAAAGATTTCCGTTAAAATTTTCACCTTTTAAAGCGAAGAAAAGACAGTCCCTGAATATTTTACGAGTATCTGTGCTTATTCCGTTACTCTGTAAAAAATAGTGATGGAGAGTTACTATATTCATAAAATAAATATACTAAAAAACCCTCCGAAGCTGTATGCCAGGAGGGCTGTTTTTATAAATTTTGAAATTTTAGTTTCTAGGGCGCTTTCCTTTTTTTGATTTTGAACCCACGCGACTCATGGCGCATCTAAACCCGATATAATCTGTTGCCATATCCTGAGGGAAATAACGTCTCTGTGCTGGATCTAGCCAATAATCGCGATCTCTCCAAGAACCGCCTTTATAAACGCGAACTTCATTGTCCACCAAAGTTGTTCTGCTTGAAGATTTGTCATATTGACGATCTAATGCACCAGTGCTATCAGCATAAACTTTTTGGATGGGCGAATTGTACATACGGTTTGTTCCATCACCACTTTCGCTTTCATCGTCAGCGAATGATTGATAGTAACGGGACGAACGTTTGTCACCATCTCTGTAATCACGGTTATCGCTTTCGGAGAAGTTTGTGCGCAAATAAGTTTCGTTTTCATCAACCGGCACTTGAAGAATTTCCCCAGGTAAGTTGCGGGCTACAATTTTTCCATTGCTCAGAGTGTCATAAATTATGGAATCCATAGTAACCACTTTTACTTTCCCGTCTTCACCAATAGCGTTTTTAGTGTAAACGTTTCCGCGGTAATAGTTAAAATCGTTAAACTCATCATCTACAATCGGACGGTAAACATCGGCAACCCATTCTGCAACGTTTCCGGCCATATCATAAAGTCCGAAGTCGTTTGGCTCGTATGATTTTACTTGTGCAGTTATATCTGCACCGTCATCACTCCATCCTGCTATTCCTCCGTAATCACCATCACCTTGCTTAAAGTTTGCCAATTGGTCACCTCGAGATCTTCTTTTTCCAGAGCGAGTGTACTGACCTTCCCAAGGATACTTTTTCTTTCCTCTATAAACATTATAATTACGAAGACCCACTAGGCCAAGTGCTGCATATTCCCACTCTGCCTCGGTTGGCAGACGGTAGGAAGGCATTAATAAGCCATCTTTACGCTGAATATATAAGTTTGTGCTGTCTTTGCTTCTTTTTGCAATGGATTCTGATTTTTTTCCACCACGGGTAATAGAATCATTGCCTCCGTAGGTTAGGGTTGGAGCGTTTAAATATGTTTCCGTGTTGAAAGTTTCGCCAGGTTCAACGTCGTAACGAGCGTTTCTAGCGGTAACACCTGCGGTTTCCAAAACCATTTCGTTTACACGGTCTGTTCTCCAATTGCTGAATTCAACTGCCTGTACCCAACTAACACCAACCACTGGATATTCTGCATACGCAGGATGACGAAGATAGTTATTGGTCATAACCTCATTAAAACCTAAGCGGTTTCTCCATACAAGTGTATCTGGTACTGCGCCTTCATATATTCTTCTGTAGTTTTCATCAGAAGGTGGGAATACTTTTTTCAACCAATCTAAGTATTCAAGATACATAAGGTTTGTAACCTCTGTTTCATCCATATAAAAGGATTGTACGTGCTGTTGATTTGGAGAGTTGTTCCAATCGTGCATTGGATCGTCCTGAACTCTTCCCATAGTGAAGGTTCCACCTTCAACAAATACTAGCCCTGGGCCAGTTTCCTGTTCTTTGGTTTGGGGGTCATACTGAAAGCCGCCTTCTTTGGCGTTCATTTTCCAACCAGTGGCACGGGAACTGTTTTTGTAGTCCCTAGTTTTGTTGCAACCTACAAAGAGTGAGGCCACTATTACAGTAACAAATAGCTTTAATGCTAGGTTTTTTCTTAACATCATAGATTCAAATATGATAAAATTGGGTTCGCAATATAGTAATTAACGACAAAAACACAATAATATTTTGTTATTATTGCGCTGTGGGGTTTTAAAAGGTTTTACGACCAATCCCGAATGCAAACGTATTAGTTTTAAAATTATTATCCTAATACCACAATAGAGAAAAAGTTTAAAAATATTGGCTTATACTAAGTGTATATTTGAAGCGTTATTGGTACTAATGAGAAAAGCAATACTTCTTTTTATTTTATTTGTTATGCCTTTTATAGGAAAGGCACAGTCAAAAAGTGTAACCATAGATTGGGGAGATTCCAGTCCAACTGCCAGCAGTGTCGGAGTTAATAAATCATCAGTTTCTGCGAAAGAAAAGGCTATCGCGTCCTTAAAGCTTCAATTAAACAAGGAGAGGGTCATCTACCAAACAAAATGGGAAGATGCGAACATTGCTGATAAAAATTCTTTAAGAATTACCAATGTTCGTTATGGTTCCGTTTCCTCGGCAGAATTGAACAAAATCAATACAGAGCTGGTGCCGAACAATCTGGAATATAGTATAGGTAGCACCCGGTCTAGGGATAAGCTTTTCACAATATTGAAAATCTCACCTATTGTTAAAACTTCTGGGGGCTACCAAAAAGTTATATCCTTTAATGTAGATTACCGTTATTCTCCACAAGCCTGTCCCGATTTTACTCCAGAAATCATAAACTCTGTACTTGCTACAGGCCAATGGTTTAAATTTAAGGTAGAAAAAACGGGCATCCATAAAATTGACAAATCTTTCCTGAGCAGTTTGGGAATGAATACCGACGGTATCAATCCAAGAAATATAAAAGTATATGGTTTCGGCGGAAAATCTTTGCCGTTGCTAAATTCAGAAAACAAATTTTTTGACCTTCCCGAAAACGCAATCCAGGTTGTGGGTGAAGAAGATGGCTCTTTTGATGGAGGCGATTATATATTGTTTTATGGGTCAAACACCGAGGGTTATGTGGAAGAAAACGATTCTAACTTAAACCCTTATAGTAACGAATCATATTATTACATCACTGCTGATGGAGCCCCGGGCAAAAGGGTAAGGGCCATGGTGGAGCCTACGGGCGCTGTGGAATTTACAATCAACGAATTTGACGATTATAAATTTCACGAAGTAGACGAAGAAAGCCCTACGAAGTTAGGTAGAAAGTGGTTCGGCAATCGTTTTGATATTGAAAATGAACAAAGTTTTACTTTTGAATTTCCGAATATAGTTGCAGGCAAGCCTATGCAGTTAATTATCAAATCTGCTGCGGCCTCTGAAAGTAATACCTCTATGGCTGTAACCGTAAACAGCACGAGCTTGGATCCAATTACATTTAGCAGATTGGGAATAGGAGGCTTGTTGGATTTAGATGATTATTATGAGGAAATTGCAGCAAGTAATGAATCAGTACAGGTAGATTTAATGTACAACAATGCCGGTAATCCATCGAGCATAGCATATTTGGACTATATAGGATTGTGGGCAGTCCGCAAATTGAGCGGAGTGGATGGGCAGTTTAATTTCCGATATAAGGCTGCAACTACACTGGCTGGCGTGGGTGAATATCAAATTAGTAATGCTTCCCAGTTTTCACAAGTTTGGGATGTTACCGATATGCAATTTATAACTTCCAAACAAAATGAAGGGAACGCATCCACCTTTAGCTTTAAACAGACACTTGGTGAGGTTCGCGAATATGTAGCGATAAACCCAAATAACTATTTTGTCCCCATTAAAACAGCACAGCCGGTAGTTCAGAACCAAAATTTGAAAGGCACTATTTTTAAAGATGCCTCAGGTAATTTTCAAGATGTTGATTACATTATAATTACTGCCCCATTCCTTATTCAGCCTGCTTTGCGGTTGGCTACATACCATAAAAATCTTCAGGGCTTAAACGTAAAGGTTGTTACCACAGATAAGATTTATGAAGAATTCAGCTCGGGGAGGCAGGATATCAGCGCCATCCGAAACTTTGTGCGCTATGTTTACCATAATGCGTCAACAGAAGCAAAACGCGTAAAATATGTGGGCATTATCGGTGATGCTTCCATCGATTATAAAAATAGACTTGCAAACAACAATAATATTGTGCCAACCTTCCAGACCCTTACGGGTGTAAGCATTGCACAATCTTATATGTCTGATGATTTCTTCGGAAATATGGACGAATGTGAAGGTGCCATTGGTATGGGTAGGGACGATAACGATTTGCTGGATATTGCTATGGGAAGAATATTGGCAGATGATGTCTCACTCGCCAATGCAATGGTGGATAAAATAATCAAATACACTTCTGAAAGTTCCTATGGCAACTGGAGAACCAATTTCGTATTAATATCAGACGATATCGATAAAGATAACGATAAACAGTTGGAGCTAAAACTGGATGCACTTGGCGATGAAATTTCACAAGAGAAACCTTTCATAAACATAAAAAAAATTCATACTGATGCCTATCAGCAAGAAGCTTCCGCCGGAGGGAATAGATATCCAGAGGTGAACGAAGCCATAAAAAGCGCTTTTGACGTTGGGGCAATAATCATTGATTACTTTGGGCACGGAGGTGAAGACGGACTCGCTTCAGAATACATCTACACAAAAGAAGCAGCCCAAAACTTCACTAACAAGGACAACCTTCCTTGTATGGTAACGGTAACCTGCGAGTTTACAAAGTTTGACAATCCTTTACGCATAACGGCTGGGGAGCTCACATATCAAAACAGGCAAGGCGGCGCTATTTCTTTGGTAACTACTACTCGGGCAATCTATGTTTCTACGGGAGTTGAGTTTAACCAATTACTGGCAGATAATCTTTTTGGATACGGAAGGGATGTGCCAAATACACCTGCTGAGGGACTCCGTCTCTCTAAACTGGAAATTGATAGCGATTTAAGACGTGTGGTATTTTATATTGGCGATCCGGCCATGAACTTGGCTTTTCCTAAAAAAAGTATTCGGTTAACAAAACTAAATGGAGTGCCCATTGGCCAAGCTACAGATACATTAAAAGCCTTGAGTAAAATAAAACTTGAAGGTGAGGTTTTAAATGAATCAGGAATGCTTATGACAGATTATAATGGTATTCTTGAGGCAAAGGTGTTTGATAAAAACGTAATGCGCCAGACCTTGGATAACGATAATTTCAACTTTGTGATGGATTTTATAACCTTGGGCGAGGGAATTTTCAATGGGCAGGCCACCGTTTCCAATGGTGTGTTTGAATTTGAATTTGTAGTTCCCCGGGATATACAAATACCTGTAGGCAAAGGGAGAGTAAGCTTGTATTCCAAACGAGATAATACATTTGAGGATCAAGCAGGCGTGAGTTTAGACTTAGATGTGGGTGGTTTAAACGAAAACGCACCCGAGGATAATGAAGGTCCTTTAATTAAACTATATATGAATGATGAAAGTTTTGTTTCAGGGGGTATAACCGACGATTCCCCGATGTTGCTTGCAAAGCTGGAAGATCCCAACGGTATTAATACAGCAAGTGGTATTGGTCACGATATAGTTGCAATTTTAGACGGAGATGAGTCCAACCCATTTTTACTGAATGAATTTTATCAAGCTGATGTTGACGATTATTCCAAAGGGAAAGCTACATATAAATTCCGAGATCTCGAAGATGGGTTGCATACACTTACCCTCAAGGCGTGGGATGTTTATAATAACTCTTCTACCGCTGAAATACAGTTTATCGTTGCTGGGAACGACAAGCTCGAAATTACCCGCGTACTTAATTACCCCAATCCATTTGTAAATTATACCCAGTTTTGGTTCAATCATAACAGGCCCGATGAAACCTTGGATGTGCAAGTCCAAGTTTTTACCGTAACCGGAAAAGTAGTTTGGACCCAAAACGCTACCCTGCCACCATCCGGAAGCTATCTGTGCCGTGAAATTACTTGGGACGGGCGTGATGATTTTGGGGACCGTATCGGAAAAGGGGTGTATGTGTACAAGATAACGGTGAGATCTTCGTTAACCAATCAGCGGGTTGAAAAATTCGAGAAACTAGTAATCCTTTAAAAATTAAAATTATATTTGTCCAAAATTATTTAATATGAAGAAATTATTTATTCCAATTTTATTAAGTTTAGTTGCCTTTAAGGGTATGGCGCAAGATCCAGGTAACGAAAATACAGGAATCGAGAATCGCGTAATCACAACAGGTGTTCCTTTTATTTTGATAGCTGCAGATCCACGTGCAGCAGGTATGGGTGATATAGGGGTTACTACCTCTGCCGATGCTTTTTCACAACAATGGAATCCAGCAAAATACGCCTTCTCTTTATCAAAACAAGGAGTTGGGGTAACATACACTCCTTACTTAAGCAAATTGGTGAACGATATATTCTTAGGAAATTTAACTTATTATAATAGATTGAACGAACGTAGTGCTGTAGCAGCTAGTTTCCGTTATTTCAGTAATGGAGAGATTGAGTTACGCCAAACAGCAGATGAAGAGCCTTTGCTGGTTAAACCAAACGAATTGCTGTTTGACGTTTCATACTCCCTTAGACTTAGCGAGCGTTTTGCAATGGCCGTTGCCGGTAGATATATTCGTTCAGATCTGAAACTTCAAACTGCCTTGGCAGATGCTTCTGCCGCAAATTCATTTGCTGTTGATATTGCTGGATATTACCAAAGTGAAGAAATACCTTATAACGATTTTGACGGTCGCTGGAGAATGGGTTTCAATATTTCAAACATAGGTCCGAAGCTAAAATATGATGAAGTAGGTTCAGAAAGTAACCTGCCAACAAACCTTGCTTTGGGTGGTGGTTTTGATTTTATTCTTGACGAATACAATAAAGTTGGTGTGTCTGCACAAGTTAATAAGCTTTTGGTTCCAACACCTAGCGATTCAAACAACGATGGTTTCATTAATAATGAAGATGATTATTATAACGAAAGCTTTTTCGGAGGAATGTTTTCATCATTTGGCGATGCTCCTGATGGTTTCAGCGAAGAGTTGAAAGAATTTACTTGGGCTTTGGGTGCAGAATATTGGTACCAAGATGTTTTTGCTTTTAGGGGAGGTTATTTTAACGAAAGTGATGATAAGGGTTCAAGAAAGTTTGCTTCAATCGGAGCAGGTTTTCGTTACACGGCAATCAATATCGATATTTCGTATTTGTTCTCTACTTCCAAATTGGCAAACAGCCCATTGGACGGGACCCTTCGTTTTGGTCTGACTTTCAACTTCGGCGATACCTACGACGAATATTAATAGTTTGAAAAAACAAAAAATTGAAATCGCATTAGAAGTTTTCGAATCCATTTCCGAACTTCCAAAAGACATTCAAGAATTGATGAATAAGGCGCAGCAAGCACGTGAAAATGCTTATGCGCCTTATTCACGTTTTAGAGTTGGGGCAGCAGTTCGGCTTTCTTCAGGAGAAATTGTTATAGGAAACAATCAGGAAAATGCGGCTTTTCCATCGGGACTTTGTGCCGAAAGGGTTGCGGTATTCAGTGCGGGTGCCACCTTTCCTAATGAAACGACAACCGATCTTGCAATTACCGTGCGCGCCGAAAGCCACGAAGTAACAGAAGCCATTGCCCCATGCGGTGCTTGCCGCCAAGCTTTGGCGGAGTATGAACAAAAGCAAAAAAGCCCAATAGCAATCTACTTTATGGGCGAAACCGGAGATATCATTAAAGTAGCTTCCGTGATGGATTTGCTGCCTTTGGGATTTGATGCGAAATACCTTTAAACTCAAGAAATTTTCCAGAAGTATTTATTTGTGAATTACAATTTGTGATTTCAGCATATAAAGTCCTATTTTTGTTATCCGTTTAAAAAATTTCCCCTTGGGAATACTTATAGCAGATAGATGAAGAAAATCACCAAAAAAACGTATCTGGATTGGTACGAAAACATGCTCTTTTGGCGCAAATTTGAAGATAAACTGGCGCAAGTATATATCAATCAAAAAGTAAGGGGTTTTCTACACCTTTACAACGGTCAGGAAGCAGTATTGGCGGGCGCTCTGCACGCTATGGACCTTTCAAAAGACCGAATGATAACTGCGTATCGAAACCACGTACAGCCCATCGGGATGGGTGTTGATCCCAAAAAAGTAATGGCAGAGCTGTATGGAAAAGGCACCGGAACTTCACAAGGTTTGGGGGGCTCCATGCATATTTTTTCCAAAGAACACCGCTTTTATGGGGGGCACGGTATTGTTGGTGGACAAATTCCATTGGGTGCCGGTTTGGCCTTTGCAGATAAATATTTTGAAAGAGATGCTGTAACGCTTACTTATATGGGCGATGGCGCAACCCGCCAAGGCTCCCTTCACGAAACATTCAACCTTGCCATGCTTTGGAAGCTTCCTGTGGTTTTTTGCGTGGAAAACAACGGTTACGCAATGGGAACTTCCGTAGCTAGAACCGCCAACCATACTGATATTTGGAAACTTGGTTTGGGTTATGAAATGCCCTGCAAACCTGTAGATGCAATGAAACCGGAAGTAGTTGCAAAGGAAATGGATGAGGCCATAAAACGCGCCCGTCGTGGTGATGGACCTACATTTTTGGAATTACGCACTTATCGTTATCGTGGGCATTCCATGAGTGATGCACAGCATTACCGTACAAAAGAGGAGGTTGCCAAAAAACAGGAAGAAGATCCTATTACATACGTGCTTCATCAGATTTACGAAAACAAATGGGCAACAGAAGCGGATATTAAAAAGATTGACCAAAGGGTAAAAGATTTGGTTGAGGAGTGCGAAAAATTTGCAGAAGAGTCTCCATATCCAGAAAAGAATGTAATGTTTGATGCTGTATATGAGCAGGAAGATTACCCTTTTTTATCAGATAAATTATAAGAAATGGCAGAAGTAATAAACATGCCGCGTTTGAGCGACACGATGGAAGAAGGCACGGTAGCCACCTGGCTTAAAAAAGTGGGCGATGCCGTTAAGGAAGGTGATATTCTTGCCGAAATTGAAACCGATAAAGCCACGATGGAGTTCGAATCCTTTTATGAAGGAACCTTACTTCACATTGGAATCCAAGAAGGGGAAACTGCTAAAGTAGATTCGCTTTTGGCGATTATTGGTGAAAAGGATGAAGATATTTCAGATTTGATTGATGGGAAATCTTCAGATAAAAAGTCTACTAAAGAAACCTCTGATAAAAAAGCAGAAAGTAAGAAAGACAAAGAAGAGAGTAAGGATGCTACAGGAAAAGCTTCCGATGAAAAATCTGAAAGTGCTTCCGCTTCAACAAAATTACCAGAAGGCGTTGAGGTTATAACAATGCCGAGACTGAGTGATACTATGACGGAAGGCACCGTTGCCACTTGGCTTAAAAAGGAAGGCGATAAGGTGGAAGAAGGCGATATTTTAGCTGAAATAGAAACCGATAAGGCCACAATGGAATTTGAATCGTTCTACGCAGGAACGCTTTTAAAAATTGGCGTGGGCGAAGGGGAATCTGCTTCAGTTGATGCTTTGCTTGCCATCATCGGCCCAAAGGGAACAGATGTTTCAGGGATTGCTGAAAACTTTAAAAAGGGGAAAAAATCTTCCGAGTCAGAAGAAAAGGCGTCTGAAGATAAATCTTCCAAAGAAGATAAAAAGGAAGAAAAGAAAACTTCAGAAAAAGAAGAAACTAAAAAAGAATCCTCTACCGAAAAGAAATCGGAATCTTCACAAACCTCAAATGAAGGTCGAATTTTCGCGTCGCCTTTGGCCAAAAGATTGGCGGAGGAAAAAGGAATCAACCTGCGCCAAGTGCGCGGAAGCGGCGAAAATGGCCGTATCGTAAAAAGCGATATTGAAAATTACCAACCCGCTGCTGGCGGCGGACAGGCATACATTCCAGTTGGAACTGAAAGTTTTGAGGAAGTGAAAAACAGCCAAATGCGGAAGACTATTGCAAAGCGTTTGGCAGAATCAAAATTTACCGCTCCCGAATACTATCTCACCGTGGAGCTGGATATGGACCATGCCATCGCGGCGCGCGAGGCGATAAACGCAGATCCGGATGTAAAAATTTCCTTTAACGACATGATTATAAAAGCCTGTGCGATGGCTCTCCGAAAGCATCCGCAGGTAAATAGCCAGTGGACGCCAGAGGTTACCAAAATTGCAAAACACATCCACATAGGTGTGGCCGTGGCGGTTGACGAAGGATTGCTGGTTCCTGTTCTGAAATTTGCGGACCAAATGACGTTTTCACAAATTGGCGCACAGGTAAGGGAACTTGCCGGAAAGGCGCGAAACAAGAAAATTACGCCACAGGAAATGGAAGGTAGCACGTTTACGGTTTCAAACCTTGGAATGTTTGGAATTACCGAATTCACTTCTATCATAAACCAGCCAAACTCCGCTATTTTATCAGTTGGAGCGATTGTTCAGAAACCAGTAGTGAAAAACGGACAGATTGCAGTTGGAAATACCATGACGGTAACTTTGGCGTGCGACCATCGCACGGTTGACGGAGCTACAGGAGCTAAATTCCTACAAACTTTGCGGCAGTATATTGAAAATCCCGTGACGATGTTTGTATAAGAAAATTTAAGAATTTAATTAAATCCCGATAGCTTTCTCATTAAAGACACTATCGGGATTTGTGTATATTTAAAAAATGAAAAACATAATTATCACAGGCACTTCCCGAGGAATCGGTTTTGAGATGGTAAAATTATTTTCGGATGCTGGACACAATGTGTTGGCGCTTTCGCGGAATTCAAAACCTATTTCAGATTTAAAGCTGAAGAATGTTACGGCTTTGGAATTTGACATTGCCAATGAATCTGAAATTTTAAAGCTTTCCGAATATCTTCAAATAGGGATGAAATCTGTAGATGTTTTGATAAACAATGCTGGGTTTTTGGTGAACAAACCGTTTGCCGAAATCACTTCAGAAGAATTTAAAAGATGTTACGACGTGAACGTTTTTGGCGTTGCTTCCTTGATAAAAACGATGCTTCCTTTTATGAAAAAAGAAGGCCATGTGGTAAGCATCAGTAGTATGGGCGGCGTGCAGGGCAGTGTGAAATTTCCTGGGCTGAGTGCATACAGCAGCAGTAAAGGCGCAATCATTACATTAACCGAATTGCTTGCCGAGGAATACAAAGAAACGGGTCCGTCTTTCAACGTTCTTGCTTTGGGTTCCGTTCAAACCGAAATGCTGGAAGAGGCTTTCCCAGGTTTTAAAGCGCCACTTTCCGCAACTGAAATGGCGCAATATATAATGGATTTTTCCCTTACTGGAAATAAATTTTATAACGGAAAAATATTGCAGGTTTCGAGTACTACACCTTGAGTGGTTTCTGTTTCTTTTTAGGTTTTTTCTTCAGTTTGTTCAGCCAAATAATGATTCCTGTAACGGGGAGACTTGTTGCTATCAAGCAGGAAATAAAGTAAATAGTCTTTGAAAACCACCCAAAGATAGTTCCCATATGAATCGCTTTTATAGAACTCGCGATTTGAATATTCAACGGTTTTTCTGAAAAAATTTCCTTTGAAATAATAGTGCCATCGCGATCAATTTTCAGTTCATCAACGGCAGTTTCCAGAAAATCTTCATCGTGGTATTTGCGGATGCTAAAAATATCTTTTTCATCAGCTGGAATTTGAAAAATTGTAGTTCCTTCAAAAGGCAATTCGCTTTCCGTGATTTTTATGACTTCGGCAAAATCTACAGTTTTTGAAGAGGGATTTGCTTTGGAATCAATTTTTGGTCCACCTCCGCGACCTCCAAAAACTTCCGTTCCCAAAACTGCGCTTCCCGCATCTTTATACCATTCAAAAGACCAAAATAAGCCAGTGAGCGACATTATTATTAAGAAAATAGCCGTGTAAAATCCCAAGGTTACGTGCAAATCGTAGTTTACGCGTTTCCATTTTGCGCGCCAAGCTATTTTGAAGCCGGGTTTTAGATGTTTCCATTTCAATTTTTTTAGTTTTTTCTTCGGAAACCAAAGCACAATGCCTGTGATGGAAAGTATCAAAAAAATAATAGTGGCAATACCAACAATCGGTCTTCCTATAGACATATCCAAAAGAAGCCAACGGTGCAGTTTGAACATGGTCATAAAAAATCCATCAAGCACATTTGGCTCCAATTTCGTATAAGTTCCATTGTATTGATCTACAAAAAAGGTCGTTCCGCGCCTGTCCTCTTTGTTTGTTTTTACCGAAAACTCGTAGGGTTTTGTTCTTTCTGGGCTTATGCTTACGCGGGTCACTTCACCTTCAGCGGCAAGGTTTGTTGTTAGCGTTTCTATTGGAAAAACAGTTTCTTTTGGAGAAACGATCATTTCTTCAGAAAACAAACTTTTTATTTCTTCTTCAAAAGTTAGCACCGTTCCTGTCAAACAAATAATCAGCAGAATGATGCCGCTGCCAATTCCCAACCAGAGATGGACGTCGTTTATAAACTTTCGGACAGTATATTTTTTTGATTTCATAAAAAGGAAATTTTTAAAACAATATAAAAGGCACAACCTAAGTCATGCCTTTATAAACTAACACTCAAACAACTAAAAATTATAGCGCAGGACTCCTGCAAAGTTTCGTGGATCGGTTTGATTGATATAACTGGTTCTATAGGCGTTGTAACCTATTTTATCGAAAACATTGTTCAGCAAAAATTGAAGACTCCAGTTTTTATTGAATTTGTATTCCGCCTGAAAATTTACCAAGGTGTAGGCTTCTACATCAAAGGGTTTTTGGTTTGGCACAATTCCTTGATGGGTAACAGGTCCCGACGACCAATCGTTAATAGGGCGTTCTCCGGTAAAATACGCACCAGCGCCAACCGAAAGCCCTTCCAAAATTCTATTTCTGAAAGAATAATTGGCATAGGCATTAAAGGTATGTTTTGGAGTATTTAGCGGTGCAGAACCATACACGTAGGAAGTGTGTTCCTTGTATTGCGCATCAATATATGCGTACCCGCCAATCAGCTCCAGATTTTCAAGTGGCCGTCCGGTAAGTTCTACTTCAATACCTTGGCGTTGATCGTTTCCGCCTTTTGCGTAGTATAGAATGTTTGTCCAAGTTTCGTCATAAACAGGAAGGTTTATGTTTTTGTTGTTGATTTTATAAAGGGTAAGGTTAAAGCGGAACCGATCGTTTAGCCAAGTTGTTTTGAAGCCGGCTTCCAACTGGTCGTACCGCTCATTGCCCAATTCCTCCCCATTTTGGCCCAAACGAGATGCTGTTCGTGGATAGGAACTGTTGGTATAGGAAACAAAAACGTTTACATTTTTTATGGGCGAAACAATAATTCCTCCCAACGGATTGAAAGCATCACTCCTCGTGTTTTCAACTTCTGAAAGCGTTTCGGTTGAACTGTAACGTGCCCCCAAAAATGTTTTCAGCCAACTGTTCCAAGAAATCACGTCTTGGGCAACAAAACCTAATGAATTTGTTTTTCCGCCGTTCACATTTGCTTCTCCCAGGGTAACATTGGGCAATCTGTGTTCTATGTTTTGAAAAACATTTATAGTGTCAACCACGCCGGCAGATCGGCTGGTGGTTCCAAATTTCGAGGCACGGTAGTCAAACCCAACTTGGAAAGTGTGTTTTATAGAACCTGTGTAAACATCATCCCCAATCAAGTCAAATTGGAGCACACTGTTGTTGTCATCGCGGGTAGAGGTGGAGTATCTGCGTTGGCGAATATTGTAAATAGGCATTTCATTTTCCTCAATAGTTTTTCCCAAACCGGCACCTTTATCATCCAAGCTTAGTGACGAACTATAGAAAGCTCCTTTTAAAGTAAGTTTCTCGCTTAATTCACGATCCATTCTGATGGCATAGGTAGTATTTTCGGTGATGGAACGATCGTTTTCAAAACCTAAAAACTGTGAATGTGGAAGATCATAAATTGCATTCATATCATTTTCAGCCAAGTTTACCGTTCCCAAATCTGGAGTGCGGCTGTCGTAATAATGATCCAATTCTAAAGTTACGGTTGTCTTTTCATTTATTTTCCATTCAAAAGAAGGATTGAAGTAAAAACTTTCCTTTTCCACCAAATCCCTAAAACTATCGGCTCTTTCCAAAGCACCATTTAAACGGAAGGCGATGGTTTTTTCTTTGTTAAGTGGCCCATAAACATCGAATGTAGGACGTATTTGCCCAAAACTTCCTCCGCGCAAACTCACGCTTCCTCCGGTAGTATATTTTGGAGTTTTGGTAACGATATTTATGATTCCGCCGGGACTTCCCAAATCGGTTGCTACACCTTGGGTAATGGAGGCGGTTCCTTTTAGGACTTGGATGTTATCCACACCCTGCATATCGGTCAATATACCAACACCGCGAAAGTCGGAATGGATCCGTACTCCGTTTTTCAGTATTGGAATCCCCCTAAATCCACGGGACGACATACTTTCCCGTTTATTGCCATAGGTTGCGAAAGTGTAAACGCCCGGTACGTTTTTGGTGGCTTCGGAAATGGTCAGCGCTCCTTGATCCTCAATCAATTTTTCTGAAAGCACTGAGATACTCTGGATCTGTTCATAAGGTTTTAGCGGCAATCGGGTAATGGATTCAATTTTGTCGGGGTGGTCGTTTCGGTTACCGAAAACTTCCACTTGGTCGAGTTCGTTGTCGTGGGCGAGTTGAAAACGTACTCCATTCAAAACAGGCTCGTTAGGATTTATGGTAATGGTAGAAGCTTTGTAGCCCACGGCGCTCGCCGAAAGTTGCCAAAGTCCGTAAGGTATGTTCTTGATGGTAAACTTTCCGTCGGCATCGGCTGCATTTCCTTTTTTCAGTTCGGGAAGATAAACGCTTGCAAAGGGAATTGGATTATTGTCAACATCTGTTACTGTGCCGTTGATTTCTGTTATTTCTTGTGAAATTATAAACTGTGTGCCCAAGAGTAAAAATAGGGTGGTGATGAATTTCATTTTGTATTATTTTTATTTAGATTGGTTTTAAATTGGATGCAAATCTAAATCGGAAGTTTTGAATTTCAAAGTTTATTTAGAGCAATTTTAAATAACGATTTCTAATATCCTGAAACCAAAATATATGGAAGCATAAATATTTTGAAAAAATCAATTAATAGCCACAATTTTATCACTGAAACGCTCGCGATATTGTACAAGACTGGTTATTTTTGACGTTGATAGAAAAGTTGGCAACTCTTTCCCGCATATGACAGAAATCCTCGAAAAATATATTCCCCAAGCTTCCGTAGCTTCTGTTTTTGAACTGATAAAAACCCACAATGTCCATCTCAAAATCGTAAACGAGCGCGTTACCCGCCACGGCGATTACCGAAAAATGCCCAATGGCCAGCACAAAATAACCGTAAATGCGTCGTTGAATAAGTATCGGTTTTTAATCACGCTCGTGCACGAAATAGCGCATTTGGAGGCGTTCACAAAATACGGGAGGCTTATAAAACCCCATGGGCTGGAGTGGAAACGTACCTTTCAGCTTTTGATGTTGCCTTTTTTGCGGCCTGAGGTTTTTCCAAATCAATTGTTGCCTTTATTGGCCCGCCATTTCAAAAACCCAAAAGCCTCGAGCGATACCGATGCAGCGTTGGCTTTGGCATTAAAGCAGTTCGACCCAGAGAACGATAAAAACTATATCTTTGAAATTCCGTTTGGAGGACATTTTAGATTGTACAATGGTAAAATTTTCAAGCGCGGTAAGCAGCGCGTAAAACGTTTTGAATGTTTGGAAGTTGCCACGGGAAGAATGTATCTTTTCAATCCAAATGCGGAAGTGGAATTTTTAAAATAGTTTAAATGAACAAAGATTATTACGCAGTGATTATGGCAGGCGGAATCGGTTCCCGATTTTGGCCCGT
>MDSW01040012.1_pt1 | contig 17989 bp, 9 predicted proteins | sample 811171 | NCBI WGS metagenome assembly MDSW01 (sample SAMN05326641, study PRJNA326480) | marine metagenome | isolation source: seawater | place: Atlantic Ocean: North West | collected 2012
CCCCCCCCCCCCCCCCCCGCCGCCGCTCACCCCGCGGCCTCGACCGTTCCTTCGGTCCGCGCGCGCGTTCGTTCGCCCTCCGCGCGAGTGACTGACAGCCGCGTGGGGTTGTCTGTCGTCCATCTTGCGAATATCCTGGACGGAACGGGTTCGCGATGATCGGCGAGCACCTGCAGCACAAGACGTACACCGCGCGCGAGGAGACGGTCCTCGAGCACGCGGTCGAGGCGAACTGGAGCCAGGGCGAGGGCCTCCTGTCGCTGCTTCCCCGGACGGAGGGGGAGAAGGAGACGTACCTCCCGCAGCTCAAGGATGCGATCTTCTGCGGGCACCTCGTCACGGATCTCGATTCCGTCGCGGGCGCCATCGGCGCCGCGCACCTGTACGGCGGCGTCCCCGCGCGCGCGAGCGACATCAACACCGAGACCCAATTCGCGCTCGACACGTGGAAGTGCGACCTCCCCGTCCCCGTGGAGGACCTCCTCGCGGCGGATCCCGAGCGCTCCGTGTGCTTGGTCGACTTCCAGCAGCAGTCGCAGCTCAACCCCTCGATTCCGATGGGCAACATCGTGGGCGTCATCGACCACCACGCGCTGCAGAGCAACACGATCGTCACCGAGAAGCCCATTTTCGTCGACATCCGCCCCTGGGGGTGCATGTCGAGCATCGTCGCGCACAGCTACGCGGTCACCGGCACGTTCCTGCCGAAGCCCATCGCGGGGTGTTTGCTCTCGGCGATTTTGAGCGACACCCTCAACCTCCGGTCGCCGACGACGACGACGTGGGACGAGCGCGTCGTCGCCATGCTCGTGCAGTACCTCGACGTGAAGGACGTCAACGAGCTCGCGGCGCGCCAGTTCCGCGCCAAGTCGCACAGCCTGAGCCTGATGACACCGTACGCGCTCGTCAACGGCGACGTCAAGCGATTCAAATTCGAGAGCGCGGCCGACCCCGAGGTGACGTACGTCGTGGCGTACGCGGTGGTGGAAACCACAGACGCCGCCGCCAGCGTCGCGAGGGTCTCGGAGCTCCTCCCGGAGATGCGCGCGGTGAAGACCGCGGACCCGCAGGTCACCGCGGTCCTCCTCGCGGTCGTGGACATCGTCGCGCTGACGTCGACGCTCCTCGTGTGCGGACGGGTCGAGGCGTCGCTCGCGACGGAGGCGTACGGCGGCGAACTGAGCGCCGACGGCGAGACGCTGGAACTCCCCGGGCTCGTGAGCAGGAAGAAGGACCTCATCCCGGCCATCACCAAGGCGGTGAAGGGCGGGTGGACGCCGCCGAGGGAGGTGGTGGAGGAACACGAGAAGGCGAGGAGGATCTCGCAAAACTTCGACGCGGAGAAGAGCGGCGCGAGCCCGCCCGCGCTCAAGCGCTCGAGGTCCATGGCGGAGGTGGCGAGCGGAGACGTCGTCGTCGACTACTCGGAGGAACCCTCCGGGAAGATCGTCAGGAAAGACGTGAGCGCGAGCGGGGGCGGGGCGTGACGAGTCGTCGCGAGTCGTCACGAGTCGTCCGCCCCCCGAACAAAACGAAACGATCGATATAGTTTGAATCATCTAATATGATACGCGTCGCCGCGCGTTCCTTTCGACGCCGCGCCCGGATGGCGCCTCGCGCGCGCGCGCCCGAATCGAATCGCACCTCACGCGTCGCTCCGCCCCTGGCGCCTCGCGCTTCCCGGTCGCGCGAGCCGCGGCCTCCCCGGGGCGCCCCTCGACGGCGGCTCGGCTCCCCTTTCCGGCGGCGGCTTCACGGTTTCGCCCAAGTCGGATCGTCGGCGGTCTCCGCTTTTCGTCTTCGCCCCCGTCGACCCGCCCCTCGGGCGGGGCGCGAGCCTCGCACCGCCGTCGGTCGAGAACGCGACGTCCAGGACCGCCTGCACGCCATCGAACGCGTCCGCCCCCCCGTCCAGGTCCCACGTCGTGCGCTCCGGCGCGTCCAGGTCGAGGTCGAGGATGTTGTCCGGCTTGTATCTGGGATTCCGGTCGCCGAGCGCGGCTCGTATTCTCGCCGCGTCGGAGACGGGTCTCCGCGCGCGCGGGTCCGCGCGGGTCGAGGAGGCCGGGTGCACCTCCGGCCCGTACACCGGCGCGCTGTCGTCGCTGACGCGCTCCAGCACCCACTGCTCCACGTCCGGCTCCCAGTGCGCCCTGGCGATGCACTTTTTTACGCTCCGTCGAGGCACGAACGCGTCCAGGACGGCGTCCTTCAGCGCGAGCTGCTTCTTCAGCAGAGCGACCGAGTCCCGCATGTCGTCGCGCTCGTTCGCCAACGCGCGCGCGCGTTCCTCCAGGTCCGCCTTGGCGCTCTGGTACTTCTGGAACATCTTCTTGAGCTTCTTCGTCGCGTCCGCCACCTCCTCCTTCTTACTCGCGAACGACTCCTCCTTCAGGAGCGCCGCCTGCTCGAGGTCGGCGATTTCGCGTCGGCGGCGCTGCCCCTCGCGCTCGCGGTCCTCGAGCTCGGCGGCGCCCTCGCGCTCGGCGAGCTCCAGCGCCGCGGTGCGCGCCTCGAGGTCGTCCACGCCGCGCACGAGCTTGGACTCCATCTCCTTCAGCTTCCGCTCCATCTCCAGCCGCTTCACGCGGTCGCGCTTCGCGTCGTCGAGCCTGAGCTCGAGCTCCATCGTCTGCTCCTCGACCCGACGCTTCAGGCGCTCCTTCTCTTCGACGGTGGCGTTCTTGTCCTCCAGAATCTTGCGCATCTCCTCGCGGCTCTGCTCCTCCGCCGCGAGCTTGATCCGCTCGAGGTCCTCCGCGGTCGTCGCGTCGCGCATGCGCTCGGCGGTTTCGGCCTCGAGCTCACGACGTAACGCCGCGAGCTGGTCCTCGTCGGGGTCGACGTCGATCACGTTGGTCACCACCTCCGGGGACGAGGGGTCGCCGCCGAAGCTCGCGTCCCCGAAGCTCGCGTCTCCGAGATCGCCGCCGTCGCCCAACTGCGCCTTGAGGCGCGCGATCTCCTCCTGGAACTCGCGAAGCATCGCGTCCTTCGGATCCTCGTTGATCTTCGGCGTGTTCTTGATGTTTTTCGCGCGGTTCGCGTACCGCAGCGTGCCCATCGTCTCGTCGAAGTTGTAATCCGCGGGGCCCAAGTTCGCCACCATCACCGTCTTCGTGTTCCCGCCCAGTGAGTCCTGGAGTAGGCGCGTGAGCTTGGAGTTGCGGTACGGGATGTGCTGAGACTTTCCGTCCACCAGGGCGGAGATGACGTTCCCGAGCGTGCTGAGGGAGAGGTTGATCTTCGTCGCCTCCTTCAGCCGCTCGCCCGTGGCTTGCGTCTTGCTCTGGCGCTCGGACCCGGCGAGGTCGACGAGGTTGAGCTTCCCGACGGTGATGTGCGGCGCCTCCCCGGGCTTATCCCCCGGGCGCCGCTTGCTCGTCTCGATCGTGATGGTGAAGATGGAGTGCGACCGCGAAGAGTCCGCGTTCATCAGCGTCGCGCCGACGCTTCGGTTCTTCTTCCCGACGCGCAGGACGTTGGCGAGGTCGCTCGCGCTCTTGACGACCAGAGTGGTGAGATCCTTGACGTACGCGCCGCTCTCGTCGTCGCCCTTCAGGTCGCACGTCTTGCTCTGATCCTTCGCGAGTAAGTCGCGGATGTTCTCGTTGTAAATCTCGAGGAAGCTCGCGCGGACGAGGTAGTCCGCCCCGGGCGGGGCGCCGTCGATGGCGTCGAAGACGTGGTGGAACGCCTGCGGGAGGATGCCGCGCTCGCTCGCGGGCTCGTCCTTCCCCTCCATCGTGTGCGTCTTCCCCGTCCCCGTCTGGCCGTAGCAGAAGACCGTGCCGTTGAACCCCTCGATGCACGCGTCCACGATCGGCTTCGCCGCGCCCTCGTACACCTCCCTCTGCGTGCACGTCCAGTCGAAGATGCGGTCGAACGTGAACTTCCGCGCATCCTCGCCGGGCGACTTCGGGTTCGTCAGCGTCACCTGCCCTCGCGGGACGTCCATCTCCACGATGCGCTGACGCTGCTCCGCGAGCTCCTTTCCGAACAGGGGGCGGCATCGCACGACCACCCGGACGTTGTCCTTGCCGTCGCCGCCCATCGCACCCGCGCACCCGGCCGGGGGTCGGACCGCGCCCCGCGCTGTGGCGAAGCGAAGACGAGATCTGGACGTTGACCGCGAACGGTTCGGCACCCAACAGCTGGATTCGTTGACGTAAACAGAACGACTCGGGGCACCGCGCGACGCGCACACGGCGCGACCGCGCGCGCGGCGCCGCGGGGGCGAAGATGAAGTTCAAGACCGCCGCGAACGCTGTCCTCTCCGGGGTGAAGATGGAGCGGGCCGCGGCGGGCGAGTGCGTGAAGGTGCGACACCGCGCGCGGACGACGCGTCCTCGATCGCCCACGACCCGCGCCTCTTCCCTCGCCCCTCGCGGCCCTTTCGCGAGTTCTGACGTCCCCCGCCCCCCCCCCCCTCTCTCGACAGGTCGTCGTGCGATGCCGCCCTCTGTTCGGCAAGGAGCTCAAGGAAGGCCGCGCGCAGATCGTGGAGTGCGACGTCCCGCGCGGGGAGATCCGGATCGCGAACCCAGAGTCCCCCTCGGACCCGCCGAAGCTCTTCACGTTCGATAACGTGTACGACGCGCGGAACACGCAGAAGGAGATTTACGAGGAGACGGCGCTGCCCATCGTCCGCGCCGCGATCGAGGGGTACAACGGCACGATCTTCTGCTACGGCCAGACGGGCACGGGGAAGACGCACTCGATGGAGGGGAAGGAGGACCCCCCGAGCGAGCGCGGGATCATCCCGAACGCGTTCGAGACGGTCTTCGCGGACATCGACGCGTCCGAGTCGGCCAACAAAAACTTTCTCGTCCGCGCGAGCTTCCTCGAGATTTACAACGAGAACATCCGCGACTTACTCGCGAAAGATCAGAGCAAGACGTGCGCCCTGAAGGAGACCCCGGACCGGGGCGTGTACGTCCAGGGGCTGACGACGTTCGTGGTGAAATCCGTGGCTGAGATTCGGCACGTCCTGGAGGTTGGGAAGAAGAACCGAAGCGTCGGCGCGACGCTGATGAACTCGGAGTCGTCGCGGTCGCACTCCATCTTCACCATCACGGTCGAGACGAGCGAGACCCCGGAGGGGGCGTCCGACGCGGACGCGCACATCCGCGTCGGGAAGCTCAACCTCGTCGACCTCGCCGGGTCCGAGCGCCAGAGCAAGACGCAGGCCTCCGGGGACAGGCTGAAGGAGGCGACGAAGATCAACCTCTCCCTCAGCACGCTCGGGAACGTCATCTCCGCCCTGGTGGACGGAAAGTCGCAGCATATCCCGTACCGCAACTCCAAGCTCACGCGCCTACTCCAGGACTCCCTGGGCGGAAACACGAAGACGGTGATGATGGCGAACTTGGGCCCCGCGGATTACAACTTCGACGAGACGATGGGCACGCTGCGGTACGCGAATCGCGCGAAAAACATCAAGAACAAGCCGAGAATCAACGAGGACCCGAAGGACGCGATGCTTCGCGAGTTCCAGGAGGAGATCGCGCGCCTCAAGGCGCGCCTCGGCGAGGGCGGCGGCGGCGGGCGGGGCGGCGGCGCGCCTCGTCGCCCGCGCGACCCCGCCACGATCGTGGAGAAGACGGTGTACTCCTCGGACCGGCGCTTGGAGCAGATTAAGGAGGACATGCGCGTCGAGATGGAGGCGAACGCGCGGCGAAACCTCGCCGCGGAGGAGGCGGAGCGCGCGCAGGCGCTCGTCGCCCTCAAGGCGCGCAAACAGATGCAGGCGCTGATGGAGGAGAAGGAGCGCTCCGAGGAGGAGCGGAGCGCGCTGGAGGACGCGTTCCGGGCGCAGCAGGCGGATGCGGCGACTCGGTTCGCGGAGATCCAGAAGGAACAGGACGAGCAGCGCGCGCTCGAGGAGCGGCTCGCGGCGATGCAGGCCAAGGTGGTGAAGGGCGGGACGAACCTCCTGGACCAGGAGGAGCGCCTGTTGGAGGAGGCGCGGCGGCGCGAGGAGGCCCTGGCGCGGATCGCGGCGTCGGAGGCGGAGCAGGCGCGGAGGCTCAAGGAGCTCGAGGACCTGGAGACGATCACGGGGGAGAAGTACAAGAACATCGAGGAGGAGATCGAGGGGAAGCGACGCAAGACCCAGAAGCTCCACGAGGCGACCAGGCGCGTCCTGGTGGACGCCAAGGACCTCGACGCCGAGTTCGAGCGCGAGCGCGAGGACCTCCTCGAGGAGATCCGAGGCCTGACGCGCCAGATCAAGCTGAAGAACCTCGTCCTGGACGCGTGCGTGCCCCCGGACGAGCTCCAGAGGCTCCAGTCGGGCGCCGAGTGGGACGACCGCGCCGAGCGGTGGCGCGTCGAGCGCGCGGCGCAAACGGGAAACGCGCGCCGAGCGGAAAAATTCCCGACGCGCCGAGGAAAAGCCGCCGAGGAAACGCGCGGAAGAACCTCCTCCTCGACGAACGCGGATGAACGCCTCGGGGAAGAACCGCCGCCGCCTCGCCCGCCGAACCCGCGCGTCGTCGCCGCGTTGGCGGACGCGTTCGGCGACGCGGACCGAGCGACGCTCGTCGCGTCGCGGTCGTTCGAGGACGCGCTGCGGGCGAAATATTACCAGTACCGCGAGGGACGGCCCGCGGGGGGCAGCGGGGGGTCGGGAGGGGCAGGCTCGGGAGGGGCGGGCTCGCGCGCGGACGCTCAGCCGGTCCGGCCCGGGTCGGCGCGGCCCGGGAAGAAGCCGAGGGAGAGGCCGGGGTCGGCGAGGCCGCGGGGGGCGGGCGCGGGCGCGGGGGCGGGCGCGGGGGCGGCGACGCGGGAAGAGGAGGCGCGCCGGTTTCCAACCGCTAGGGGCCTCGTGCGGTGACGCTCTTCGAGAATGCTTCGACAATCCGCGGACTGGAGTATGATATATCGCGCGACCCGGCGGAAGACGCGCGGTCTCGTGGACGACTCGCGTGAGCGTTTCTTACGTCGCGGACGAATCGCGCCCGGGTATCGTACCGCCCGGGTATCGTACCTTCGTAGACTACTCGCTAGCTCGCTAGGGTATACCTTCGCGGACGGTCGTCCGTCGCGCGCCTCGCTAGGACGCGCTCTCGTCGCGTCGGCCGATTTCGACGTCGAACCCGACGATTTCGAGCGCGGCGCCTCCCCCCGTCCACGCGACGCCGTTGGCGTCGACGGCGCGCGTTCTCGCGACCCACTCGAACGGCGCGTTCGCCTCCGCGCCCGCGCACAGCGCGTTGAGCCCCCGGGCGGCGACCGCGAGCGCGTCGTCGGGGGCGTCTTCTTCGGGGGCGTCGTCGCGGGCGTCGCGGTCGGCGCGCTCCGAGGCGTCCAGGAGAGGAAAAAACGGTCGACCCTCGTCGTCGCCCGCTCCCGCTCCCGAAGACTCCCGCCGCCCCTCGCCGGGACCCCTCGCGTCGTCGTCGTCGATGAGAACGCCCGCGCGCGGCGCGTCGTCGATACCGCCGCGTCGCCTTCGTCGCGCCGCGCAACGCGCCGCCTCCGCGGGATCCACGCCCATGAGGATCTTCGCGACGAGCGCGGAATCGCGAACGCGCGCGGGCGTCGCCGCCGCCGCGGGCCTTCTTCTGCCCCCCCCGCTCGCGTCGCCTCGGCGGTCGTCTCCCTCCCCGCCCCCCCCGGGTGCTTCAGTTTCTTCCTCGAAACCCCCCGGGACCGGGACCGGGACCGTCCCCGTGGGGTTCGCGAGGCCGATCTCGAGCGGGCGCCAGATTCGCCCGACGAGGTTTCGCGACCCGTCGTGGCACGCGCACTGGCGCGCGATCCCGTCCCCGTCGGGGTCCGGGTCGAGCTCGCGCCCGCACGCGAGGCACCCGAGCGCGAGCATGCGCGCCGCAAGCTCCTCGGGGGTTATCATCACGGCTCGCGTCCTACTACTAGAGCGCCCGCGCCGTTCGCGCGAAGCAGCCCGCCGACGAGCCCGGAGGACGTCTCGACGCGCGTCGGCGGAGGGTTTAAAACGTGTACCCGGGGGGTCCGGCAGGCGCGCCCACGCGACGCTCGCCGGAAACCGCACGAAGTCGGCGTCTCGGTTCGTCCGCGCCTCGAACGCCTCCCGCGCGGAGGCGGCGCGCGCGACGACGCGGGAGGAGGGACACCGCGACGCGATCTCGGCGGCGAGGGGGTCGTCCCGCGACACCAATCGCCACATCGGATTGGCGGCGGCGGGGGCGACGGGGGCGACGGCGGGTTCGGCGGCGGGTCCTTGCCCGGGCCCGAGGTGCCTACCACGTCCTTCGCTCGCGGGCGCCCCGGGCTCGACGACGTCGGGCGCGACGAGGCAGTGCCTTCCCGAGCTGAACCGTCGCCAGACGCGGAAGTGGCGAAGCTCGACGACTTCCCCCTCGAGCGCGCGCGCCGCTCTGACCGCCTCCGCCGCGGGCATCGCGGGGAGCGTCGCCTCCACGCGCGCGCCGGGGCCCTGCGACAGCCACAGCCTCGGGCGCCGGAACCGAGGGAGGACCGGGGGAGACCCCGGGGATGTCTCAGGGGGGGAGAGCACTCGGGGGGGCGAACTCGAACCCGGCGACGACGAAAGAAACCCCTCGCCGCCGCCCCCTCTCTTTCGCGGACGCGCGCCGGACCTAAGCCCCGCGCCGTCCGAGGAGGAAGCTTCCTCCTCGGAAGCGTCGTCCCCGGCGTCCTCGGCCGCCGCGCCGCTCGCGATCGTCGTCGTGGAGATGACGCGCCCGAGGAAGTGCGCGGACCGAGCCCCCGCGAGGTCCTCCGCGGCGCGGTGCGCGACGCCGCCGCCGCGGCGAAGCGCGGAGGACGAAAGAGAGCGCTCGTCGAAAAGAGTCCTCGGCGCGGCGGACGCGGAGGCGAAGGCGGTGAAGGCGGCGGCGGCGGCGGCGGCGGCGGCGGCGGCGGCGGAGTCGAAGGCGGCGGCGTCGGCGGCGCTTCGGAGGACGTGCTCGCGGGCCTCGAGCGCCCACGCCGAGACCTTCGAGCGGCGCGCGTCGACGGCGGCGGCGAGGGTTTCTGCCGGGTTCGCGTTCGGCGTCGAGGGACGGTTTTTTTTTACGTCGACGGGGCTCGAGGAGAGGACGTCGCTCGCCGTCGCGAGGACGCGGACGAGGGAGCGGCGCCCCGCGGAGGTGAGCTCCGGTGAGGCTTCGAAGGCGTTCCACCGCGCGCGGAACCCGCGGATCTCGACGACGTCGCCCACGCCTGCGGGAAGGCGGAAGGCGGGGACGCGGGTTTTGTGAGGAAGGAATCTTTTGGATTTTTTTGGGTCCCCGGTCGAGTTCCGTTCCGGGGGGCTGCCAACATTTTCACACTAGGGTCGTGTTTTTCCCCGCGCGCCGCGCCGATCGATGGCGTTTTTCTCGGAAGGGTCGCGCTTCGGCGAGGCGCGCGCGCGGGGTCGATCGATCGCGCGCGCGCACCGACGTCGGCGTCCGCGTGCGCGCGCCACAGGACGACGCGGAGGCCGCCCGCGGTGTCGTCCTCGACGCGCACGCGGGCGCGCCTGACCGTCTCGCGCGTGCGCTTGCAGTACACCGCCTCGGCGCGTTCGCGCCCGCAGACGAGCGCGACGACGACGCCCGCGGGGGCGGGGGCGGGCGGCGCGCCGTTCGTCGCGGGCGCCGCGGCGTCGATCGGGGCGGGGCGGGGGTGGAGTGTCTCCCCGGCCGCGATCGCGCGGCGAACCGTCCAAACCTCGGGCGACGCCATGCGGGAGGTGGAGGGCGCGACGTCGAATGGAGGGGGTGCCAAGATTCGACCCGGCGCTCTCGATCGAACGTCGGACGGGCGTTTTATTCGCCGCTGGCTGTCCGACTGCTCGAACGGGCCTCGCGCGGGCCGCGGCCTCGCCGCGGGGCCGGGTCGCGTCACGGCGCTTTATCGGCGTTGACTTGAGAGCGAAACTCCCCCGGGCCCCGCGACGACGCGGCGCCGCGCGTCAGTGCTCGTCCCGCGGCGCGGTGCTCGGCGCGGCGTTCGGGACGTCGCGGCGTCCGCCGTCGCACCCTCCCTCGCGCGCACCCGCGTCGCTGCCTCTCGGTGGGCGCGCCCCGCTCGCGCGCCCCTCCCCGCGCGTCGTCCTCGAGCGCTCGTCGGCACCCGCCGTCGCCGTTGTTGGCGTTCCCCGGGGCGTGTCGCGATTTTCCTCCCCGCGGCCTCGACGCCGGGCGGGTCTCGGCGCGGGCGGGAGGGTCGGATCCTCGCCTCGCGGCCGCCATGGAGAAGTACGACTTCCGCGAGGTCATCGGCCACGGCAACTACGGCACGTGCCACCTCGTCGTCCACCGCCGCGAGCGCCGGCCGTACGTCGCGAAGAAGATCCCCGTGCACAAGATGCGCGAGCGCGGCGAGGCGCTCGCGGAGGCGCAGCTCCTGAGCAAGCTCAAGCACCCGAACATCATCGCGTACAAGGAATCCTTCCTCGATCCCCGGAGCGAGTACCTCTGCATCGTCACCGCGTACGCGGAGGAGGGCGACCTGTTCACGCACATTCGGAACGCGCGCGAGCTCGCGCGGCCCTTCGCCGAGCGCCAGGTCCTCGACTGGGTCGCGCAGATCGCGCTCGCGTTGGACCACATCCACGCCCTCCGCGTCATGCACCGCGACCTGAAGACCCAGAACATCTTCCTCGGCCGCGGCGGCGTCGTGAAGCTCGGCGATTTCGGCATCAGCCGCGTCCTGGAGCGCACGGACGACTTCGCGACCACCGTCGCGGGCACGCCCTACTACCTCAGCCCGGAGGTGTGCCAGAATCAGCCGTACAATCTCAAATCCGACGTCTGGAGCTTCGGGTGCGTCGCGTACGAGATCGCGACGCTGAGGCACGCCTTCGCCGCGGACTCGCTGCTGTCGCTCGTGTACCAGATCGTGAACGGGACGTGCCCGCCCGTGCCCGCGGATCGGTACGACGCGAGGTTCGGGAGGTTGGTGACGCGCATGCTCGAGCGGGACTCGGCCAAGCGGCCGAGCGTGACGGAGATTCTGAGAGCCGACGTCATGCAGGAGCACCTCAGGAAGATGCAGATGGAGGGACTGGGAAGGCCGAGGAGCGCGCACGTGGGGGCGGGAGGGGGGGCGGGCGGCGGAGGCGGCGGCGCGCGGAGGGCGGCGGAGGTGTTTAGGGCGGAGTCGCGGAGTCCGGGGGGGTCGGGGGGCGCCGGGCGGGGAGAGATCGATTCTCTCCCGGAATCGAAAGGGTCTCTCCCGGAATCGAGCGCGCCCCCGCGCCCGTCGCCGCGGGAACGAATGGCCGAGCGCCGCCGCCTCGCCGCGGAGGCGCGCGAGGCCGTGCTCCGGGAAGCCGCGGCGGAGCAGAAGGACGTCTCGCGCGAGGCGTTCCGGAAACAGTTCCACGGCGGCGCCACGAGGGGAGGCTTCGAGGAGGGCCCCGAGGCGTCGAGCGGCGCGGGGTCCGAGGAGGAGGAGGAGGAGGAGGAGGAGGAGGAGGCGCGCGACCCGGCGCTCGGGTGGGAGGACGAGGTGGCGGAGTTCGCCCTGCGCGACTCGAGGGAGGCGCGAGGCGCCGATTCGGCGGGTCCTCTCGGATTCGACCCCGAACTTGGGACGTTTTCGAACGGGGGGGGGAGCTTATCGGGGCACTCCGCGTTCCTCCCCGTGACGAGCGAGAGCGGCGGCGAATTCGACGGCGAATTCGACGGCGAACGCGAACGCGCACCGGAGAGGCCGCCTATTCCGTTCGTCGGGTTCTCGCCCCCACGCGCGAACGGATCCGCCGCCTCCGGCGCGCTCGCGTCGGATCCGTTCCTCGGCGGGGCATCCTCCGAGGCGTGCTTCGCGCCGCCGCGCCGCGCCGAGCCCCGTCGTTCGTACGGCGACGAAGGGTTCGCGTCGAGCGGCGACGCCGTGCTCCTGGGCACGCTCCCCTCGAACGATTCCGCGCCTCCCTCGAACGGCGCCTCCGAGAACTACGCGGAGACGTTCGTCTCCTCGGCGGCTGCGGAGGCGGAGATTTTAGCCGCGCTCACCCTCGACGCGGAGGCGGACGTCCGCGCGGACGCGGAGGCGTCGCTCGTCGCCGCGTTCGCCGCGAGGCACGCGCCGGGGGTCGGCGGCGGCGGCGGCGCGGGAGGAGACGCCGCGGCGGCGGCGAAGCGCGCGCGCTCGCCGTCGTCCAGGGACCGCGCGTTGCCCCCGCCGGAGACGAGGGAGGCGAACGGGGCTTTTTCGGCGGCGGCGGCAGCGCGAGAGGGAGAAGCGAGCGGCGCGGGCGCGGGCGCTGGCGCGACGGACGGGTACGAGATGGACACGTTCGAGGCGTACGATTCCGCGGAGGATACGGCGGAGATGCTCGCCGTCGCCGCGGGGAGTCTCGCGGGCGGGAGGAACCGTTCCGTCGGGAACGAGGACGCGCTGCTCGGCGACGAGACGGCGCCCGACCGGACGAGCTTTGTCGTCGGCGTCGAGTCGTCGAGCTCGTCCGCGTCTCCCGCGGCGGACGCGACGCCGCTGACCCCCCCCGTCTCCGCGGACGCGAGCGTGGTCGCCGCGCGCGCCAACAAAGTCGCGCGGCTCAGGGCGGCGTGCAGGGCGCAGCTCGGCGCCGCGTTCGAGCCCGTGCACGCGTTTCTGAAATCGGCCGAGCGTCGCCGCCTCGGCGACGCGGAGGCGAGGGCGCGGCTTCTCGACATCGCGCGCGGGGACGAGACGAAGCTCGCGGCGTGTTTCGCGGTGGACATGCTGTGCTTCGAGGAGCAGTACCTGTTCGCGGAGCTCGAGGAGGTGCGCCCGAAGGGGACGTACGCGCCGGGGGTGGGGTACCTCGAGGGAGACCCCGGCGGAGGCGCGCCGGGCGCCGACAACCGGGCGCCGACGGCCCGGTCCGCCGCGAAGGAGGGGAACGAGGGAAAAAACGCGGGCGGCGGACGGTCGAGCGCGAAAGCCGCGAGCCGAAGGACGACGCCGCGAAAGGCGGGACGCGAATCGCCGACGAGGACGCGGCGCATCGCGCTCCCGGGGGCGTGACGAGACGGAGACCGGGAATCGCCGAGGAAGGTCCGAGTCGTGAAAACCGAACCATCGACGGTGTGCCGGAGCGACGTCTCGTCGAAAGCACCCCGTCAAGGTCGAAAGCACCCCGTCTCGTCGCGTCGTGTCTTTTGTCTCATCATCCCGTCTCGTCGAAAGTGTACCCCGTCTTGTCGAATAATTAGACTAATCAAACTCGTCTTGTGTCGTCGCGTCCACTCGTCTCGTCGCGTCTTGTCTTGTCTTCGAGACGTCTCCACTCGAGCTCTCGCTCTCGCTCCGTCAAAGATCCACGCCGCGCAACCTCGCCACCTTCGCGCGCGCGCCTTCCTGCCCGGGCAAACAGAGGAAGCTTCGGCACGGCGACCGGCACGTCCCCGGCGTGAACGTCGTCTTCGCGTCGCCCGAGTCGTCGTCGGCTCGCTCGCACCTCGCGTCGCTCGCCGCGCGCCACCCGGGCTCGCAATCCGGCGCGCACGCGCCGCCGACGAGAAGCGGGTTCCCGTCGGCGCACCGGCCGCTTTTGGTCCCTCGGCCGCCTCTCGCGCCGACGCCGCACGGCGCGAAGCACGCCGCGCCGTCGTCGAGCGTGGCGTTCGCGTGCGGGAACGTCCCCGCGGGGCACAGGCACTCCGTGTCGCCGTCGGCGGGAAGGTCGCCCGCGGGTCGGAGCCTCGCGCCGGGACACGGCGCGCACGCGCCGCCGAGCGCCCTGTGATTCTCCGCGCAAATCTCGCCGAGGCCCGAGAGCACGCCGACGCCCTTCGCGCGCAGGGGCACGAACACGATCAAGGAGCCGACGCGGACGGCGCCGGACCACGAGTACTGTTTGTTGACGTCGACGCTCGGGTCGTCCCAGTGAGAGATGGTCTCAAAGGGAGAGACGGCGCCGCCGGACGAAAAGTCGAGCACGTGCGTCGCCTGGTGCATGCCCGCGACGAACACCAGCCGCCCGTCGAGGCCCTGCAACACGCCGTGGTAGTTGGACCCGGGAGGGGTGAGGCTCGCCTCGTGCGTCAGCGCGAGGGGGGAGGGATTCAGGACTAAGGAGTTGGGGTCGCTGTACGGCGCGAAGAGCACTCAGCCGTCGGCGAGCGTCGCAGCCGTCGGCGAGCGTCGCCGCGCCGTCGTGCCTTTGGGTACCCGTCGTCTGCGTGGGACCGACGAGGCTCAGCTTCGGCGAGGCGCCGCCGTCGTACATGAGAACCCAACCGGTCTTGTGCGGCGTGCACACGACTCGGCCGTCGAGCATCGCCGCGGCGCCTTTCCAGCGCTGGTCGGTGACCCCGTCGGTCATCGCGGGAAGGGGCAGCGTCTCCAACGCGTCGGTGCCCGGGTCGAACGTCCAAACCGCCGGATACGACGTCGGGCACATCACCACCTTTCCGTCTCCGGCGAGCGCGGCGCCTCTGAAATGCGGCTTGGCCCCGTCCGCGGCGATGGCGGTGAGGAGCGTGAACTCGTTCGTGGACGGGTCGAACACGCCGGCGTGCACCGCGTTGTCCGGCGCGAACACGACCCGTCCGTCGGGGATCGCGACGGGGGCGACGAAGAGTTCGTACGGCGTGCCGAGGACGGACTGTCCGTAGCGCTGCGACAGAGTCTCGGTCTCGGGGTACAGCTTGAACGCCTCCGAGACGTCGCCGTGGCGCTTGCTGGGGTCGAACACGCCCACCTTGTGAAACCGCCCCGGCGCGAAGACGACGCGGCCGTCGGGCAACGCGGCGCCGCCGCCGAAAGCCTCCAGGCCGTACGGCGTCTCGGGGTGACTCTCGAGCGACATCACCTCCCACGCGAGCGCGCTCGGCTGCGACGCGGCGGGCCGCGCGAGGAGAAGAACCGCGAGCGAAGACGCGAGCGACGCGAGCGACGCGAGCGACGGGAGCGACGGGAGCGACGGGAGGCCGGCGGCGCGTCGCCGGAAGCCGCGAGCGCGAACCGGACCTTGAAGATCCCTCAAGAAGAACCCCGTCGATTCTCGAACGCGACGACGCGCGGGGGGGGGAGGCGGAGGAGAAGACATCGCGCGAGGACGCGGGGAAGGAAGCGAGACGGGCCCGCGCGACGCGCGCGTGAGACGACGGCGCGCGCGCGGAAGGCGACCGGGGGGGCGGGGAGGCGGTCGGCGCCGCGCGAACTGCCGCGCGGGAAACGTGACATCCAGGTGCATGCCACGACGACGTTGTCGTCTATGATTGTGTCACTTTCTTGTTCAACCCTGTCCGGGATCGTCACGGGTGGATACCCCGTGATGACAGTCCGTGTTCATCATTTCAGTGACAAAATCGTGTACATTTGAAAATCGACAGGTATTTTAGTCTCGAAAGTTAGTAGACTAGCTAGTGTCCGAATCGTACACCTCGCCTCTCACGCCCACCGTCACGATCCCGGACCTCTTCGACGTTGATATAACCGCGCCTTCTCACCAACTCTCATCAGTACGCGTTTCTCGCGCTCGCTCGGGTTCGGCGGGCGCCTTCATCCTCTTCCGTCTCGTCTCACGCGCTCTCTCCCTCCTCTCGCGCCCTCCTCCTCCTCCTCCTCTCCCTCCTCCTGCTCCTCCTCCCCGCCTCCTCTTCCTCCCCCGCCTCCTCTCCCGCGTCGTCGGCGAGGTCCGCGCCGTCGATGACGCCGTCTCGCACGCGCCACACCGTCCCCCCGAAGACGTCGTCGTCCGCCCCCGCGGGCTCCCACCTGAGCTCCCTCTCCGGCTGCCCCCCGCACATCTTCGCGTCCAGGGCTCTTCCCAGCCTCTCCGCCTCCCCCCCGAACGTCACCGACGCGGCCAACACGTTCGCCGCGCGGATCATCTCCACCTGCGCGTCCTCGTTGTCGTCGTCGAGGATCCACCGCACGCGCTCGGCGAGCGTCTCGAGCGTCGCGGGGACGTAGTGCACCCACGGCTCCATTCGAGCGCTGTAGAACCCCGCGATCGGCGTCTCGAGGCTCAGGACGACGGAGTCCGAGGCGAGGCGCCAGTAGCGCCCCCACGCGTTGCCGACGCCGTCGACGTCGATCACCGCGCGGTGGTTCACCCACTCCGACTCGGGCGCGGAGGGCAAAAGCCGCACGCCGAGCCGCTCGAGGACGTCCGACGGGCAAAAGTACGAGTTGCCGTCCTCGACGATGCCCGCGTCCAGGCCCTCTATGTGCCTCGCCATCTTCGCGAGCTTGACCCGGTCCATGTCCGCGCACTCGCCGCGCCCGGTGGGGGAGCCGCGCCAGAACACCGATCGCCGCTTCGCCCGCCACGCGTACCGAGTCGCGTCGAGCGCCGCCTCCTCCTCCATTTTCGCCGCCTCCTCCGCCTGCCGCGACGCGTGGTGCTCCGTCCGGAGGAGGCGGCGGAGGTGATGATGACCCCGCGGCGGCGGCGGCGGGGTCACCCGGGTCATCACCTGGGTCACCTCCCCCCCCCCGAGTCGACCTCCTATCGTCTCCTGGTTCGAAGAACGCGCGCCCCCGTTCGTTCCGCTCCGGACTCGATCCAGCGTCACGTCCCCGAAGGCGTTCTCCTCGAACCCGTGCGATCGCAGAAAGTAGAAATCCGGCATCCACTCGGAGGCGTTCCCGTCGAACGCGCCGAAGCTCGTCTGGTGGAACAGGGGCACCGTGCCGTCCTCCATGAGCTCCCTCTGCACCTCCGGCCCGATCGGCTCGTAGTCCTTGTTATCCCTGTGCCCGTCCAGGTCGTACATCCCCACCACCGTCGTCACGTCGCACGTCACGAACCGCGCGGCGGCTTCCAAAAACGCCGGCGCGCCGGGGACGACGTCCTTGTTGAAGTTGTAGCTCGACGCGCACACCGGGTCGACGTCGAAGTCGACGCGGCCGACGACCTGGTCCGGGCGAGGGGGGCGCAGGATGAAGCAGAAGGCGTCGATGAACGCGCCGCTGTCCTGCAGGCGCTGCAGAGTGGGGGTCTTGCACGCGCGGCGCGCGGCGCGGATGCCCTCCTCGCTCGGCCACGTGAACCCGACGCTGGAGTTGACGAGGAAGCCGCTCGGCTTCCCCTTCCACCCGCCGGGGCCCATGTAGCTCCGCATGGGACAGAACCGGCTGTCGCCCGGAGCCTTGAGCATCTTGATGTGCCGCCCGGGGACCTCCACGAACGACGCCGAGCGCTGGGGGGCGCCGGTGGTGGCGGGGGAGGGCTTCGAAGGCTTCCGCGCGCGCGCGCGGGAGGAGGAGGAGGAGGAGGCGGGCGACGACGACGCGGCGTCGGAAGATTCGGAATCGTCCGCCGCGCGGCGGTGGCGCGCGACGCGGCGCCGCGCCGAACGACCGAGATCGCCGCCGGCGCGGGCCTCCGCGCTCCTCCCGAGCGACCCGGACGCGCGCGGAGAGGCGCGCGGAGGACGATCCTCCGCGATCGCGGCGGCGGCGTCGTTCCCCGGGGGGAGGAGGAGGGCGCGCGCGCCCGCGGACGCCACCAGAGCCGCGAACGCGAGGGACGCGACGACCGCGAGGAGCGCCAGCGTCCACGGCCGGGCGTGCCGCGACCTGAACGCCGCGGCGCTCCGCGCCGACCCCGCCAGGAGCGGTTCGGACGCGTCCGAGGAGGACATCGGAGCCGAGGCGCGGGGCGGCGCCCGCGCGTCTGACGCGTCGGGGGAGGAGAAGCGGGGAGAAGCGACGCGTCTCAAGGGGAAAAAGGGGGAGGTTACGTTCGATGAACATTTTATTCAGACTGATAGGTGCGCCCTCGATTCCGCAGCGCGGGGTGTTTTTTTTCTCAAGACTGGCGGATGCACTAAAAGTCCCGCCCAAGGCACACTATTTTGTAACGTCCACGTTTCACGATCCCGTCCTCCTCTTACTTCTTCCCCTTCGCGGGCTCGGGCTCGGGCTCGGGCTCGGGTTCCTTCTCCCGCGGTCTCCCCGCGGCGGCGCGCACGAGCGCCGCGCCCCCGAAGACCCCCCCGGCCCTTCGGTCGCTGAGCGCGGGCGGTTTCGGCGGCTCCGGCGGCGGCGGCGCGTCCTTCTCCCCGCCCCCCCGCTTCTTCGCCGCCTCCTTCTTCTTCCCCTTCTTCTC
>MDSW01067123.1_pt1 | contig 17984 bp, 11 predicted proteins | sample 811171 | NCBI WGS metagenome assembly MDSW01 (sample SAMN05326641, study PRJNA326480) | marine metagenome | isolation source: seawater | place: Atlantic Ocean: North West | collected 2012
CCCAGCTTCTTGTTGGCCATAGCAAGCTTGCTACCAAGGGTATTGTTTTGATGCCGCAGGTCTTTGACCTTTTCGTGCAACTCATTGCGCTGAGAAACAAGGTCTACTCGCAAAGCTTCCGCAAAATCCAAATCCCCTTCCAGACGCGTAATACGGTTGGCTTGGCGCGTGGTTAGCTTGCTGTCTTGCTGCATGGTCTTCTTGCGCCGGGTAATGCCAGCTTTTAGCTCTTTAATCTTCTCGGCCTGCGCCTCGACTCTATTCCCAAGCTTTGCCACCTGAGCATTCAAGCCAGAAATGGTCGCGTCGTTATCCGCCTGTACCTTGGAGGCGCCGACGGCGGCATTCTGCAATTTGGTTTGCAAGTCTGCATTGTCTTCATTGGCCGTTTGGATAGCGTCTTCCAAATTGGCAATGGTAGACTTCGCCTGGCTTGCAGCCTGGTCCGCCTTGGTTTGAGCAGCAGAGAGCGCATCACGCAGAGCACCGATTTCGGTTTGCGAATCGGCCACCTGCCCTTTCAGCCCCACAATGGCATTGCGAGCCACATCCAAAGCCTGATTGGCCGTTTGGAGTTCACCGGTTAAGGCTGCATTGTCTTTGCGCAAACTCTCCACATTCTCATGCAACTCATTACGCTGAGAAACGAGGTCTGTTCGAAGAGCTTCCGTGAAGTCCAAATCCTCCTCGAGCTTCGCAATTCTTTCAGCCTGAGCTTCCGTAAGCTTATTGCCCTCACCCATGGCTTTCTTACGGTCCGCGATTTCTGCTTTCAACTCGCTGATGCGTGTGCCCTGTTCAGCCATGCGAGACTTTAAATCCTGCGCTTCACCACTTAATGCCGCAACAGTTGCATCGTTGGCCACCTTCAAAGCTGCCGCAGCCATGGCCGCATCTTGGAGCTGACCTTGCAAGCTTTGAACATCGGCATCGCTGGCATCTTTATCGGCTTGAAGGCTCTCCAGAGCTGACTGCAAGCTTCCCATACTTGCTTTGGCATTTTCCGATGCAGTGCGTGCTTCACTTCGAGCAGTATCAAGCTCGGCGTGCAGCGACTGCACCTCCTCACGAGCCCCCGCAACGTCACCCTTCAGGGCAACAATTAAATTACGCGCAACATCCAGTTTCTTGTTCGCCGTATCAAGCTCGCCCGTCAGCGCCGCATTTTCACCTCGCAAAGCTTCTACGCTCTCATGCAATTCATTGCGCTGTGAAACCAAATCCTCTCGCAGTGTTTCCGTAAAATTCAAATCTTCTTCAAGCTTGGTAATTTGCGCAGTTTGCGCTTCAGAGGAACGGCCCGATTCAGCCAACGCTTTCTTTTGGGCTTTGATCTGAGATTTAAGGTCACCAATTTTAGCGCCCTGCTCTTCGGCGCGAGTTTCCAAGCCCTGGGCCTTATCGGTTAAAGCCGAGATAATGGCATCGCTGGCCACCTTAGCCGCCATTGCAGCGATGGCCGCGTCTTGCAGCTGAGATTGTAGGTTTTGGTTATCGGTATCAGTGGCTTCTTTGTCCGCCGCCAGGTTGGCGATGGCCGTTTGCAGTTCCGTGGTATTTTGTTTCGCTCGCTCGGCTGCTTCGTTGGCTTCACCCCGTGCGGTGGCAAGCTCACCTTGAAGCACTTTTACCTCACTCTGCGCACTGGCCACATCACCCTTGAGCGCCACAATTACATTGCGAGCAACCTCAAGCGCCTTATTCGCTTTTTCAAGCTTGCCGGTCAGCGCCTCGTTCTCGGTTCTTAAGCCTTCACCGGTTGTATAGAGTTCATCGCGCTGAGAAACGAGGTCTTCGCGCAAAGCTTCCGTAAAGTTTAGGTCCTCTTCCAGCTTGGCGATTTTCTCTTCTTGCTTTGAAGAGGTTTTACGCCCCTCTTTAAGGTCTTTCTTTTGGGCTTTGATTTGTTTTTGCAGCCCGGCAATTTTCTCTTCACTGGCCGCAAGTTTATCTTCAAGTTCTTGGGTCTGCGTGGTCAACGCTCCAATAATGGCATCGCTGGTGACTTTCGCTGCTGCCGCACCAATGGCTGCTTCTTGAAGCTTAACCTGAAGTTCTTGATTCTCGGTTTCCGTGGCTTCTGCTTTAGCACCAAGCGCCGCAAGGGCACCTTCAAGCTCTGTGGTTTTGGTTTTAGCCTGGGCCGCCGCATCCGTGGCTTCACTGCGCACATTGCTCACTTCTTGCTGGAGTCGCTCTCTGCCCGATTTTTGAGCAATGGCGTTCCACTTATGGAGCATCCCTTTCACCCGAGCATTGCTAGCAGAGGCTTCAGCTTGTTCTGCGCGCTGATTAGCGGCAGCCAGCTCTTCTTTAAGCTTCGTAACTTCATCGGTTTGGACTACCGGTTCATCTACATTGCCCGGCACTTCTGTTGCCTGGCCATTGGCAGAAGCTTTCTTGGCATATTTAACCAAAGCCTCCGCCTCGTTTGTCGACGGCGTTCCAGATGACGCTTCATCTCGCAGCTTAGGCGAGAAGCTACGGTTTCTAAAGAAATCAACCTGGCTGCTGTCAACGCTGCCATCTTCTAAGTGCAAGAGTGTATCTTGCTCGGCCGTTACTTCTAAACGGGCACCACCTTCACGCTTGTATGCCTCAGCTAATGCGCCACCCTCTTGAAACTTTGGCGCGTGCACGTTCACGCTGCCTTTAGGGTCCATATTGATTTTTTGAAATTCCTGAACGCCTGCGTTCACCATGCGGTCGATAACTTTCGCAGAGTTTTTGGCTTTTACACAGACTGCATCTTTTACGGAAACCTCTGGGCCCCCTACTTTCACATTGAAAATACGACCCGGCTCCGGCTCTTTAAGTTTGATGCGTAGCAAAACGGGATCGCCCTTTAAGGGCGGCCGATCAAAATCTTCAGCCGAGCTTCGCGGACTTAGTCCTGCCAAATCACCCGGATGAACAATCTCCCACTTATCGTCGAACGCATCCCCGAAGGTTTCGTTCTTCACCTCAGTAATCTCCACCGCCCCACCGAGACTGGCCAAAGTGAAGGCATCGGTTTTTAAGCGGTCCACATCTTCAACCGGTGGCGGTCCATCGTTGCGTGTCGGGGCCTCAGTGCTTAAGGGTTTGCTGGTTGGGTTTTCAAGATGAGGTAACTCACGGGCTTCGCTGCGAACACCGTGACCAGAGCGCACCAACTCATCAAGCGGCGGCTTCACCTCAGGCTTTACCGGGGCCAAGACTTCTGCATCGGTTGTTTCTTCGGTGGTCACCGGCTGAATATGGATATCGGTTGATACCGGCGGCTTAGGGCCACCTCCTACAGGTCCTGTCATCTCAATTCCCCCTCGGCTTGAGTGAAAAAATCTTAGCACAAGGTCGGGAGCGACCCGATACCTCGAAGTCCGGGAAAAATATAAGAAAAGTTACAAGTTCTTAACTTCCTGAAAATACGCGCATTTCTTTTTTCGACGTCCCGCGTCATTTTCTTGTTGTGAAGCTTGCAAGATTGTGGCACGGATCGGCCTCAACATTTTTCGGGGGAATTCAATATGTCTATCAAACCTCTATCTCGTAAAGAACAAGTCGAACAATTAGCCAAAGAATGGGCCGAAAGTCCCCGTTGGAAAGATGTTAAGCGGGGTTACAGCCCTGAAGACGTCGTCAACCTTCGTGGCTCTGCGCAGAGTGAGCAAACACTCGCAACACGTGGTGCTGAAAAGCTCTGGCGTTACCTGCATGATGAGCCATTTATCAATGCTCTGGGTGCACTTACTGGGGGCCAAGCCCTTCAGCAGGTTAAAGCCGGAATCAAGGCTATCTATCTCTCAGGATGGCAAGTGGCAGCAGATGCCAACCAAGCCGAGTCGATGTACCCGGATCAAAGCTTATACCCAACCAACTCGGTTCCAGCAGTGGTCAACCGCATCAACAGCTCTTTTCGTCGTGCCGACCAAATTCAGTGGGCAGACCATAAAGAAGAAGGCGGCGTTGATTACTTCGCTCCTATCGTTGCTGATGCAGAAGCGGGTTTTGGCGGTATCTTGAATGCTTTCGAGCTGATGAAGAAAATGATTGGTGCAGGAGCCGCTGGTGTTCACTTTGAAGATCAGCTTGCATCTGTGAAAAAATGCGGACACATGGGCGGCAAGGTATTGGTTCCTACTCAAGAAGCAGTGCAGAAGCTTATCGCAGCTCGATTGGCAGCTGACGTAATGGGATGCCCAACACTCTTATTGGCACGAACCGATGCAAACGCTGCGAACATGGTGACCAGTGATGTAGACGACCGGGACAAGCCGTTTCTAACCGGTGAGCGAACTGCTGAAGGCTTTTATCGCTCGAACGCTGGTTTGGACCAGGCGATTGCTCGTGGACTCGCCTATGCGCCGTACGCTGATTTGTTGTGGTGCGAAACGGGCAAGCCGGATCTTGAAGAAGCAAAGATTTTTGCTGAAGCAATTCACAAGGAATTCCCAAATCAAATGCTCGCGTACAACTGTTCGCCTTCCTTCAACTGGAAAGCAAACCTTGACGACGCAACCATTGCTAAGTTCCAGCGTGAACTCGGTGCCATGGGTTACAAATTCCAGTTCATCACTTTAGCTGGTATCCACAGCATGTGGTACAACATGTTTGATCTCACACAGAAGTATGTAGAGAAGAACATGAGTGCATACGTTGAACTTCAGGAAAAAGAGTTCGCTGCACGTGACCGCGGTTATACATTCGTAAGTCACCAAGCCGAAGTTGGTACGGGTTACTTTGATAAAGTTGCAAACTGCATCCAGGGCGGACAGTCTTCTGTTACAGCACTTGATGGCTCAACTGAAGAAGAGCAGTTCGGTTAATCAAACGAAGAGAGCGCGGCGTTAAACCCGCGCTCTTTTTTATCCCACGTCAAAATGCTGGGCCAGTGAGTTCTTCACTTCCGCCCATGACGCTCCTGATATTTTCTCCACCATATGGTTCAATAAGCTCTCGCATGCATCCCAACTGTAATTGGGAACAACGAGGTACTTTCCGCCTTTTTCCAGAACCTCTCGGCTGTCTGGGTCACGGATGTATTCCGGAGAAACAATCATCACTTGGAAGAGCTCGGCATTCTCGCTGCAAGTGGAGCCAATTCGAATATCAAGGTTGTAACAAACCGACTCTGCTGTCGCCGGCTTCCACCCAAAAATATTAGAGATGGAATCACAACCGTAATCGCGTATTTCAGGGTGAAATACTGCGGCTTCTTCTTCCGTCAACGACAACTCTTCCATCGCCTTAATCGACGGTGATTCCTTGTTTTGAGCCTTCGCGGCGCGTTCAGCCTCTTCTTCGGTGCTGAATGCCCGCCAAGTCATTACTCCCATAATAAACCCGATGTCTTCGGACAAAGATCCCAGTGGAACAAACCGTTGACGGTAGCGAATCAAGTTACCCTTTAGGTTGAAGAACTGGGATTCATCCGAAAGTGGTTGGCTTGTTTTAACAACCGTTAGAAATTTAAGCAGAAGCTTACGTGTGTGCAGAGCAATCAACTCGTTATAGACTTGCTTACCGGTCAAGTCATCCCCGTATGCATCGATAATGCTCTCGCCCATATACGCATATTTGTAATCCAACTCTTCAATGGTCTCGCCCTGGGCACCCACTTCAATCATAAAGCAGTGATCCCAAATATCCTCCAGAGCCTCGATATCCACATCTTTTTCAAGCGGTATCAAACCATGCCGGTCACGACGTAGTTTTTCCCAATACACCGCTAAACGGTTGGTAAAGCGTCTTTCGCTGCCTTCTGGATCCCCACTCACTGCCCCGCCTGCCTTTCCTTAACGCAATTTGCGTCCATCTTCTGACCAGAGTTTCATCCCGGGTTTTTGCCGGTCATTTTCAAATTCAACTTCGGACCTGAGCTGTCCGTTCGGATGGTAAGCAACCCACAAGCCCTGACGTTGTCCATGCTCAAAAAATCCCTCAGACTCCTTTGCACCATCTTCTCGGTAGAGGGTTCGTCTTCCGTGCCATTTACCTTCCAAATACTCGTACTCTCGCTCCAGGTTGCCATTTTCGTACCACGTCAACCATTTGCCTTCTTCGCGGCCACGAGACCAATTTCCCTCGCGCGCTTTATTCCCGTTGTCATACCAATGGCACCAAGCGCCGTCCTCTTCGCCTTCAAAGTAGCCACCCTCTTTTTTCAACTGACCACTGGGATACCAAAATGACCACTGCCCGTGTTCACGCCCTCGGTTCCAATCCCCTTTTCGTTTGATTTGCCCGTTGGTGTACCAATGCTCCCAGGTTCCCGATTTTTTACCGTCGTCGAATGTCCCCCGAGCGACCTGGTTACCATTATCGTCCCAATATCCCCAAAGGCCTGTCTCCAATGAGTTAAGCCGTTCCCCTTCAGACTCCTTGCTGCCGTTACGGTACCAACTGCACCAATTTCCGTTGGGATACTCACCTTGAAGCTTCATCGATCCGTTGCCGTACCACTCCGTCCATTCACCCACGCGTTCCCCACCACTGTAAGCTCCTTGAACTTTATCCAGCCCGGTTTCAAACCAAGCTCGCATGGGTCCATTCATCACGCCTTCATCATAGGATGTCTCAGTTTGCTTCTGACCGTTGTCATGCCAAATGGTTTCAACCCCATGCATGATGCCAAACTTCCATTCAATTCGCCGGATGGGTGTTCCATCGGCAGCCCATAAGCTCTCACTTCCGTGTTTCTTACCGTCCGCCCAATGAATCTCCGAGGATCTCTCACCGTTTTTGTACCACTGCGTCTGTCGACCGTGCTGACGGCCGCCCTTCCATTCGCATTCTGAGACCAGTTGACCGCGGCTATCCCATTTTTGCCAGAGCCCATCGGCTACACCATCTTCAAACTCAATGCGTTCACAAATTTGACCATTTGGGTGATAGCACACCACAACATCGGATGGTTGATTTGAGTCGTCACCATCCAACTCTTCACTCGAAACAGGTGTTCCGTTGTCGTTGGTCATGTTGTTAAGGTCCCCAGTAGTATCGAAATGCTATCAGTTCTCCGAGTTCCCAGAAAGCGAGGGATACCCCACTGGCCTGACGCATGTAGGATGATGTGTGAAACACATGCTCGCATTGAATAGGCGATTGCGCTTTAATGTGAGGGTGAATTCATGCGTTTCAAAGATTCGACTCTTCCTTCATTTAAAGTGTGTCCTATGGGCAACTTACTTAATGATTTTGTGTACTTTCGTCAGTTCGCCTGCGTGGGGCCAAACGCCGTTGGTGCTCGATGTTGGTTACACATCCATCGAAACCGGTCAGCATCTCGAATATCTTGAGGATCCAACTGGCGAATTATCACCTCAAGAAATCGCAAAGCGATCGCCCGAAGTAAAATGGGTACCCATCGCTGGCCCCGTCGCTTCCCTTGGCTATACAGATGCCGTGGTCTGGTTCCGTCTCTCCCTAACAAATCCTTCCGACTTTCAGGTCGACTGGCTGATTGAATTGGGAAATCCACTCTTAGACAACGTTCGTACCTACCGACAAACCAGCGGCGAGATCACCATGACAACGCTGCGCAATCTTTCCGGAAACCACAACGTGTATGCCTTAGAGCTAGCATCCAAGGCCAACACCATTGTGTATTTCCAAATCAAATCTTCTGGCCAAGTCATGATTGCCCCGCGATTTTGGAAAGAGCATAACCTCTACCCGACCCACATCACGTCGGGACGCACACAAGGCATACTCTACGGGTTTATTGCGGCCTTGCTGCTCTTAACATTGGGCCTGTACCTGCGCATGAAGAAGACCAGTACGCTCTACTTCTCAGCCTATACCCTCAGCATTGGCTTGTTCTTTTCAATGACCGATGGGCTCTTCCAACAAACGCTGTGGCCAGACGCCCTTACATGGGCCGCGGGACCATCCATTCAATTTATGCTTTGTGTGCTGGTCATTACCGGTTCACTCTTTACCCGAGAACATTTGAACCTGACTAAAAACCTTCCAGGTGCGGCCCAAGGATTGAAAGTCGTCAGCATTGCCAGCGTATGCTTGGCTCCACTTGTCGTGCTGAATATTTTGCCGGCTGTGATCCCGTTAGAGTTTTTCTTGCTTCTGCCCCTGGTCACACTCATGAGTTGGGCCAGCTATAAATTACTCAAGAACCCGCTGGTTAAAAGTAAAGTATTTGGTATCGCACAGATCCCATTAGCAATTGGATTGCTTGTCCATATTTTATCCATCTTCATCGCGCCTCAAATCACATTCATCGCTCTCGCTTGGGGGCTCTTGCTTCAAATCAGCATTCTTACCCTCTCCGAGTCCACACAGCTGCACCACGCGACCAAAACAGAGAGTCGCGCTGCCGTAGATGCCTTGGCCGTTCAACGCAAAGCTGCGGACTACCTCTTTGCGGAAGTGGCCAGAAGAACCCGCGACCTCAAACGCAAAACCCGAGAAGCGGAACAAGCAAAACGAGAGGCCCAACAAAATCTCGAGGAGCTTAGACAAGCACAAACTCAGCTTATCCAAGCCGAAAAGATGTCATCGTTAGGGCAATTGGTGGCCGGCGTGGCCCACGAAATCAACAACCCCGTCAACTTTGTTCAAAACTGTTTTGCAGGCATTGTCCAAGCGGTTGAGCGACTTGAAGATACACTCGACGACATTCTCCCCGATGGAGAATCTGGTGAGCAGGCCAAAGCGCTTTTTGAACCCGACTTTGATAAAATCACCGAGCTATCAGGTCACCATGAAATGGGGACCGTTCGCATCAACAGCATTGTAAAATCGCTCACCTCTTTTGCACGCCTTGACGAAGCCGAGTTCAAAATCGGTAACGTCAACGCAATCGTGGATCAGACACTCATTATTCTGTCCAACCGCCTCAAACAGGTTAAGACCGAAAGAGACCTCCAGAAGTGTCCCGATATACACTGTATGCCTTCCCAACTGGGCCAAGTCGTACTGAACCTCATCACCAACGCCCTGGACGCATGCCTTGCGGTTCGGGAAGCATCCACAACCGTCATCAGCATAGCCACAGAAACCAGCGACGAGCACATCCACATTCGCGTTGGAGATAACGGTCCAGGCATCTCCGAAGAGGTAAAAGAAACTCTTTTCGATCCCTTTGTTACAACAAAAGAAGTCGGCAAAGGCACGGGGATGGGACTCGCTATTTCCTACAATATCATCCGTGACCATCAAGGCCGTATTGACGTCGAGAGCAGCCCAGCGGGCACCACTTTCTGTATCGTGTTACCCATTAAACAAACCAAAAAGGCCGAGGATTCAGAAAATTCTTAAATCCAACGCCCAAATACCTGTGTTCAAGGATGCATTATCTAGCCATCGAGGCCTATGCATGCGAAGATCTGCATTCATCCATCAGGAGTTCCAGAGATGAAAATTGAAATCTCATCCGACAAATTAGCGGCCGCGCAAGAAGCCAAGAAAAAATCCGGCGAAAACAAGCGCGCAAAAATTCTCGTGGTCGACGATGAAGAAGGAAACCTTGTTTCACTCAAGAATCTCTTGGAAACCAACTATGAAGTCTTCGTTGAGATGAGCCCAGAAGCGGCACTTGAGGTATTCGAAGACAATGACATCGATCTCATTCTCTCCGATCAGCGTATGCCGGAAATGCTCGGCACAGAACTGCTAGAAAAAATCAAAGAGCAAAGCGACGACAACGTCCGTATCATTATCACCGGCTATACCGATGCCCGTGATTTGATTACGTGTATCAACAAGGACTTAATCTATAAATACGTGATGAAGCCTTGGGCTCCGGGAGATATTACCAACATTGTGTCCGAGGCACTCACGCACTTAGAGGACAAGCGCAAGCTGGATAAATTGATTTCTTGGGCTCGCGATAAGTCAGAAGAATAGAACGTTACTGCGACCCACCACCAGGGCCGCTACCGCCGGGGCCACTTCCACCCGAACCACCACCACTGTTGTTTACACGGTCTCGCATGCGGTTGCGTTGTTCAGGAGACATGCGCTTCCAACGGCGCATTTTCTCTCTAAACTTACGGCGCTGCTCTGGGCTCATATTGCCCAGCTTACGATGCATCCGCCGCATTTGCTTTTTGCGGTCTGGGCTAAAGTTTTTATAACGACGAAAATTCTCACGAATTGAGCGGCGATCCATAGCTGGCAGCTGTTGGAAAGCTTCATAATTTTTACGAAGTTCACCTCGCTTGTCCGAGCTCATTTTCTTAAACCGGTCAAAACGTTTCAACACGCGGCTTCTTTCCGTCGGTGTCATGGCCTTAAAGCGCTTAAGTGTCTTGCGAAGCTCTTGCTGCTTGGCTGGCGATAATTTTTTCCAGCGCTCCAGCGCCTCTTGGGAAACAACCTGTTTCTTTTCGGTGCTGCTTGCCGCCGTTGGTGTCGCCGTGGAAGCAGGCGCCGGGGCAGCATCGTTAACTTGGGCTAAACCCGCACCAGGCATCACCAAAGAAGTCATAAGAGCAATATAGATAAAGATACGCATCATTGTACCCTCACCTCTTCAGCATCCGCTGGCTCTGAAGGTTCTGCTTCCAAATCATCGAGGGTTAGCTGAGCCAAGAGTTCGAAATCTTCAAGCACATCCAATTCGCGAACGGTCTCGTACTCTTCAAAGAGCTCCAGCTCCATCGCAATGGCAAGTTGGTCTTCGCTGGGATTATCGAGGTTGGAACCATTTATCTGAACCACAATCAACGCTGCAGCCGCCAAGCCTACCGGCGCGAGTATCCAAGTTAAACGTCTAATCCAACTCGGCGCCTCTTGGCTCTCGCGCTTCATTTCCTCAAGCTGAGCAAAAAATCGAGTATCAAATCCAGGGCGAGGTGGTTCGTCTTCGCTTAAACATAAAAGAGAATCCAAGGCATTCATTTCGCTCTTGGCAGCTTCAAACTCTGGACCGTTCAGATCAGCACCTGCCCCATCGCCGTAGCGGGACTCCAATAGTGCATCTTGTATCTTCTTCTGATCCATCTTAGTTCTCTTGCCTATCCGATTTCAGATGTAACAAATCCTTCGCCAGTTTCTCTCTTGCTCGGTGAATCAATGATTTCACCGCTCCTTCACTTACCTCAATGGCCTCTGCGGCCTCTTTGTAACTCAAACCCTGGTAATGACAGAGTAACAGCGCTGCTCGCTGATTGTCTGCCAAATTCCCCATGGCCCTATGCACTGCCTCTTTAAGTTGCTGCTCACTCAGAGCTGCTTCCGGCGTAGCACTGTCATCTTCCATCAACGCTTGAGACCGCTCACTCAACTCGGTGCCTCGGTCTACGCGCTTATGGTCATGACGACTGACCATGTTCAAGCAGTGATTGGTTGCAATCCGATAAAGATACGTTGAAAAACGTCCTCCCGGTTTGTAACGGGGCGCCGCTTGATACAGCTTCAAGAATATATCCTGGGCTGCCTCTTCCCCCTGGGCCTGGTTGGTCAAAAACCTTCTGGTAAAGTTCACAACCCGGTCCCGATACTTCTCATAAAGCTTGATGAATGCTGATTCATCCCCAGCTTGAAACGCCAACATAAGCGCGACATCTGGGTCTTTAACTTCCATGAGTTCGTATCACTCTCTTTCAAACCGCCAAGCGATCGAAAAGTTTTGGTTCAATTCACTCTTTGTCTTACTTCGGTTTGGCCTCCTGCTCAAAAAGGTCAAAGTCTTCGAGAAGTCCAAGCATCATCAAAAACTCAAGATGCTTAATGATTTCAGCATCTTCTGCACTTAAAGTTTCTTTAGACTTCTTTTTCGTCGATTTTGCAGCGGTCTTTTGGGGATGGATCTTCGTGCTCTTTTTGTCATTTTTTTTCGTTTTTTGGACAACTTTTTTCGCTTTGGGAGCTGGTGCTTTCTCTTTTACTTGTGCGGGCTTATCTTGTTTAGACGCACCTTCGCCTACCTTCTCATGGGGATGCGTAGCTCCCATTAGCAATCCTGCAGTCAGCAGAATTTTAATCCCGCAAGACCACATCCAACAGTCCTATCGCCCGATACGCTACATCGTCTTCGGGGAAAAAGTTTCCAGGAATGAAAAAGTCCAACTCAGCATTGGCAAATAAGTCAAACCACTCGCCGTCCCAAATCAAGAAACGACTCTCGAGATTGGTTTCTAACCCGTAATGTGTTGGCTCGCCCTCGACCATCTGCCCTTTCAAGGCAGCCATAGCTTCGAGCCACAAGATGCGCCCAGACACCTCATACCAAGAGTCTGCCCAATCAAACGCGATACCAGCTGCCGCTACGCCATGTGCATTGATACCAGCCGCGGTAGAGCGAGCAGAAAATACACCTTGGCTCAAACCGCCGGTGAAGAACATCCGGCTCCACACCCAATACGGTGCGGGAGCTATAAATGCCGGGAGAATTAAATTACCGTCCTCATTTTGCTCCAGAGGGGGTCCCTGACCACTAAGAAGAACTCCGAATGCACTCACACCCAGTTTCGAGGTCAGGCTGTAATGCAAGTTCATATCACCTGCATAGCCACTTAGCTCAAATGTATCTCCGTCATTGTTTGGAGCCGTTAGTTCCATGGTTCCCTGCTGCAGAGCAAAGCTGTAGCGCAAGCTAAGAGACTTAAAGAAATGATTCCCCGAAAACCCAACGTAACCGACATGGCCTGTAGTGGTCGGTGGGTTTAACACGTATCCCCAAATTTGGCACTGAATGGGATCCAAACTACCACCGGCCATAACTTCCAATTCAGGAGAACAATTAAACGGCGGCGCACCCCGAGGTGGTATAGGGTTCAAAATCTGTCGCTCAACAATGACCGAGCTCAATGCACCGCCTAATAAACTCGTTCGGTCATTAAAGTACGCCGCCTCAAAAACAAGCGACTCAAAGAAATCGTACTCCCATTCGATTCGCATGCTTAAAAGGGGATTGGGGTCGGCATAATCAGACCAGTCTTCTCCAACCATGTCAGCCGCTAAACTAAGCGACCAAGGTCCTAAATCGAGCTCTCGAAAATCCAAGCTGGCCACTGCACCCAAGCCATAGTTCCCATAAACAAGCCCACCTAAAACTTCACCCATGCGTCTGCCTGCTTCGAGATAAACAGGTCCCACGTGACCCGTGACCACAGCTTCTCGAACAAAGCCACTGGCTAAGAATTCATCACTTACCGTACGGCCGTCACTTTCGGTACGACCATCATCTTTGGCGCTGCGGCGACTGGTGAGCCAATCACCTTCTTCATAATGAATCTCACCAGTAGACACCGTTAGCCTTAGCCCAATCCGGCGATAAAACTCAGCCTCTAAATCAAACTCTGCTAAGAACCAGGGATAAAGCACATCGGTTCGCGGCTGAAGAAAATCTTCAACGGCCCATTCCCCCAATAAGTTCTCTTCGTTCTCACTATCGTAAAGCGGGAGTCCGGTTTCAGGGTCATTGCCAGCAGCATGAAAGCCCGTCTGAAAACGCAACGTCCAAACAAATGGAACAGCCGTTTCGGACTTCTCTTCAACTTTAGGATTCCACACGGATGCATCTTCGGCGGGCGCCGATAACATGCCTATCAAAATAAGGAGATATCCCATGTGTCGTGACCGCCCTGCCCACCTGCGCACCCATTGTGCTCAAGCAACAAACTATCTCAGTCCCGACCTACTCCGCAAACCCAAGGGATGCCAGCCGAAACTCAGGGCACAAAGCGGTAGTATTCAACACCCACGTCTTGAAAATCTGCTTCCTGGGCCTGCCCGACGCGCTCCACAACAAATCTTTTCCCAATGCTGGTATCCACACCTTTGTCGGTGTGAGCGTCGTGCAAAGCCTCGTATTCGGCGCGTGACAAGTCGACGAAGCCAAGCAGTGCTTTCTTCATCCCAATGCGGTGTGCATGTTCACGCCAATCTTCAACCATTTTCACAGTGAGTGATTCGGCTGCATCGCCCGATCCGTAACCCACGAGAAGAAATTCCTGACCTGCAAGCTCCAACTCAGTCTCAAAGGCTTCTTCAATGCCCGCCGCAAGCCAAGCTGGCAATGCTGCGGTGTAGAGGTTACCCAAATCCATCATGAGCTCGCTGCCCACGGTCATTTTGTTTTTCACCACAGACTTAAACTTATCGGTGCTGCGAAAATAGCGGGCGACACCCATAGCGTTTTTATACACCGCTGGATCCGACTCACCGTCGAGCACGCTGCCAAAAAGGTGCGGGTCCGAGCGCATTTCGGTCACCACCGCCTCATAGCTTGCACCCGCATCCTCGCAGATGGCCTTGAGTTCGTCTTGATGTTCTTCTGAATGACTGCGTCCCAGTCCCCACACATAAAGCGCACTCAGAGCATTCTCAGGCATTCGGTGGTAAGGACGGTGCATAAAGACACCCGCCATAGACTGATACATGTCGCGGGTGCTCATTTCGATTTTGCCGTGCATATCTTCCACAGCACGAATCACCTCATCGATGTAACAGGTAGTCGAGTACTTCCCGCTGAAAACAGGGAAGTCATGCAAACGCTGAGTGGATTCGGTGTAACCGTCCATGAAGTGTCGCTGAAACGGTTTGCGAAAATCTACGCCACGGTAATCAGACGCACTCCCCGCGTTGAGTAAATCGACTTCAAATAGCTTGGGATTCTCTTCGACCCACATGGCCACGGCGCCCGCACCCTGGGTTGGTTCTCCGGAACTACCACGCGCGTATTCAGCCGTGTCAGCGCTAACGATAATTGCCTGGCGACCGCGACCATCAAGAGCCGTCCAACGAAGAGCTGCTTTGAGTGCATAAATGCCACCCAGGCATGCTTGTTTGAACTCTGGCACTTCACACTGACGCGCCAGTTCTGGCTTGCCCAGCTCACGAAGCGCTTGGTTGACCATTCCCTTGATAATGGGCGTTCCAATAGCGTTATCGGTACTCGACTCGGTACCAAAACCAAGGAATCCAATTTGGGTTGGGTCGATATCATTATCGAGAATCAATCGCAGCACCGCTGTTGCGGCCATGGTGTAGATGCTTTCGGAGGTCTCGGGCATACGGAAGCTCTTGCCCACCACCGCCTTGGTCTTTGGCCAACTGGCACCGGTCCATTCGCACCACGATTCGAGATTCACACGAAGTGGGGGCACATAAACACCCATACCGCTGACTCCAATATTCAATCCGTAACGCTTGCTCATTTGTGATCTCCTAGCTGCTGCTAACACCATGCGTCACAAGCTAGGAACGATTATTCTAAAAGTCGAGGCCCCCAGGCCCACGTTTGGTCATAAATTCGTAAATAATGTTGATTTCTGGGGGAAATTTGGAGTGGTTTTTTTAATTTTCCAGGCCACCTTGGCAGATCCACATATAAATCATTGCCAAATCCTCTGCGCTTACACAACTATCATCGCTGCATCCTTGCGGCATTTGGTCGCCGCAATCCTGGGTGCCAGCTACTTTTTGGTAGAAAAAGCTGTTCGCGGGATCACCCGAAGTCACTCGCTCTGAATAGCTGGTTCCAGCACAAACCGAATTATCTTGAGAACCACCGCCCATCAGTTCTTCGTAACCAGACCCTACACTCAAATTGATATTGCCACTCCAAGAAGCATCGCTGCTGTGACAGTCGGTGCAGTAATAAGGTGCGCCACTCATGAGGGGTTCAATGTCGGTCTCATACGTATAAGCTGCTGCCGCCACCGTCGGCGCTGGGTCCAAGCCATTCACGCAACCATCTCCATCTTGATCTGGGTCATCGCTGTTACAAACACCGTCGCCATCGATGTCATCTGGGTTATCGGCCGGACATGGATCCGAGTCATTCGCCACATACCCTGCGGGTTGAGAACAAGCACTCTCGGTTGAAACCGCGTCACCCGCGCCATCACCGTCGGCATCTTCGTACCAAGTTGACGGCCCCGGCCCTGCACACACGCCGCAAACATCTTCATCATTGGTAGTACATGTTGGCTGAGTATCACTGCTGTTCGAAACATAACCCACGGGCTGAAAACAACTCTGCGTAGTGGGTGAATCAGGGTCACCTAGATTGTCGGAATCTTGATCGAGGTACCAAGTAATCAAACCTGCTCCTGCGCACACACCGCAAACGTCCGTATCATTGGTAGTGCAGCTCGGTTCGGTATCGCTGCTGTTTGCTACATAGCCAGTGGGCATATCACAAGCGGTTGTTGAATCGGCCGGATCACCCAGCCCATCGCCATCTGTATCTCTGTAAAATGTAAGTTCACCAGAGCCGGCGCATACGCCGCACACATCTTCATTGTTGGTAGCACAGTCCGGCTCTAAGTCTCCGGCGACAGCGGCATAGCCTGTGGGCTGCGTGCATGCAGTAACCGTTACAGAGTCCACGCCTTCCCCATCACCATCGGTATCTTGGTACCAAGTCGGCGCCCCACTGCCACCGCACACGCCGCACTCATCGGCCGACTGCCCTTCTGAACATGCACCAGTACAAGAGAACTGAAGTCCATTAAGCAGTCCGCCGGAAGAACTACTGGAAAAGCCGCCCAGAACTTGATCCGCGTTACAATGGTCACTTTGGGATACCACACTCCCGTTCTGTGCCCCGCCCACGATTGACTGCGTCCCCCAGTCGGTTCCCACATCACTCAAGCTTTGACACCCTAAAGCAAGCCCTGATACCGCACCAACATCGTCAAACCAGACTCGAGTTAAAATGGCGACAGAATCTTGCAAGGTACCATCAACAGCCACATCACAACGAACTTCACTTTGGATTTGGCATTGATTACCAGTCATCGGAACGTAGGTAGTAGACCCAAGGCCAGAATCCCCAACACTGCGACAAATCAAACAAATATCTTCAAGGCGGTTGTTTGTGTAATCGGTAGCAAAGCCAACACCAAGACTCCCAGCTGGGCACTGCTTATCACTGACCAACGTTCCACTCTCGCTGCCAAGCCAAGGCAAAACAGACCGCGTCGAGCAATCAGATGAACAACCATCTCCACTCTGGTTGTTGCCGTCGTCACAAACCTCACCAAGTTCGATGACATTGTTACCACAAGTGGTTCTTACCAATTCCACATCATCAATGTACCAACCCTCGGCTTTCTCTCCGGTCTCCCAATAGCAATTGCCGCAGTCCCAAATACCCTTAAGGCCAACGTCTACACTTTGGCCCGCGTAAGCACTCAAATCCACTTGAACAGCATCAAAGCCGCCATTGGCAAACTTGCGCGAACGGCCACCGAAGATTGAGGTATCGGGATGGTCCTGGCAGGTCCCACCCAATCCAACAACCGCATAAATATCGGCCAGCTGCTCGGAGTAACCTCTCTCTGGGGTGAGAATGACTTCAGTACCCCCGACATTCACCACAACGACACCACCATCGCCATTGGTGCCTGGCAGCGCAGGAAAGTCACCCAGGCATGTGGTTTCATCTTCACGGTCGAAGTCGAAAAACTGACGATAGGAAAGCGTCAGCTTTTGGTTCTGCCCCAACGTCGGCAACGTCACGGTGTCATGAACAAGAAGCGTCGAGCCACTTGGGATGGGACTGTTTGAGTCTGATGTCTCAGGGTAAGACAAGCGCCACGACGTGTTACCTGCGTAAACACGCTCTGTGGACGCAGCCCATGTCATGGGTTGCTCGTTCCCATTGGTGACGGTATTCCAGTTCGTCGCGCCAGACTCAAAATCGTCTGCCAAAACCGTATAACCATCATCACAATCGTCCGGTGTACCGTCGTTGTCGGCATCGCCCTGGAAGGTCAATGGATTCGGGTCCAAGTTATCGACACAATTATCGTTGTCATCATCGTTATCTTGATTGTTGCAAATACCATCGCTGTCGGTATCGCCTGTCGCGTCGTTCCCCGCACACAAATCACAATCGTTGGCCACACCATCACCGTCAGAGTCAGGGCTGGCGGTCAACGGATTTAAATCTTCATCGTCATCGCAACCATCGTTGTCATCATCGTCATCAATATCGTTGCAGAAATCATCGTTATCGTTGTCACCGGAGCTATCGACACCCAAACAAGCATCGCAGTCTTCTGCAATGCCATCGCCGTCTGTATCGA
>MDSW01219231.1_pt1 | contig 17984 bp, 11 predicted proteins | sample 811171 | NCBI WGS metagenome assembly MDSW01 (sample SAMN05326641, study PRJNA326480) | marine metagenome | isolation source: seawater | place: Atlantic Ocean: North West | collected 2012
AGGACCCAGCCGTGCGTGTAGATCAGCGAAGGAAAGCCGGTGAATGAACCACCAGACGCACTTGTTGCAGCAAAGGTCAGAGCCAGGGCCCAGACTCCCAGGCTTCGGCTACCGAGAAAATACTCACTCAGGAATGCGCGGTTCTTCAACAAATGGCTGGAAATCGCAGCCAGACCAAACACAGCCAGCGTGTAGAGAACAAATGTCACCAGCGCCCCGGATCCGGCCGCTGCGAACGTCAACACTTCAGGAAGTTCATTGAAAATCAGCATCACGCTTCCTCCCCTGCTGCTTCTTCGCCTGGGGCTGAACCGAGGTCGCCGTCTTTCATCCTGTAAAAGCAGAACCAAATCGTCACTGCATCAGCAACCAACCACGGAAATACGATTCCCCACGCCACCCAGCCTGGAATTCCAAGGACGGTCGGGAATGTAGCCGGATCAACAGGTCCCGGATATCCGTTACTCAGGCAGACAACCATCGTCCAAACGAAGCAGCAAACCCACATCAACAGTATGACGCGTGCTTCCCGAAAGCTGTCTGTGAACAGTGTATCGGGCTCGAGAGTCGGGTCCTGTTCGGGCGGAATCGTCTGCTCTGGGAGCACTGGATCCGCTGCCGAGACATCGACAGCGTCCGACGGTTGATCGGACGCCGGCGGGCTTTCAAACGGTTTGGTCACAGTCCGGGCCTGGAAGGATGCTGGAGGAGGGAGAGCACCCACGTGTGTGGATACAGGTCCCGATTCCACACTTTTCCCATGAGCCTGTCAACCAGGCCGGACTTTTGCAGGTCGCGGGCGAATCTCAGATCCAGGTGGTACTGAAATCTGCGGCATGAAATACGGCGTCGCACCAGCACACCAGACCCCGGTCAGGCACACTGCGAGAATGAGACGGGGAACTGTACATCATGCAACACAATGAATGCAGCTGGCCCGGGTGAGACATGATGTCGCTGTCTCACACGGGCCAAAGCGGTATCAGATTTATGAGACCGATGTGCGCTGCTTACTTCCAGCTCCAGACCGACACCCCGTTTAGCTCTCGCACAACGATGTCCCCGTCGGCGACAGCCAGATGAGCCCAGGTTTCTGCTTCGCTCACCTTACGGCTCGACACTTCTTTGTATTCATCGGGACCTGCGTTGATCAGTCGCAATATACCTCGCTGGTCCAGAGTCAACATGGTGGTCCCGTTAACAACCGTGCTCCAGTACTTCCCGAACGGCCGAGTCGTCCATGCCACGCTGCCATCGCCCGGATTAACACAGTGAAACCTCTGATTACGCAGATGCATGTAGACATGCTCGCCAATCAAAACAGGAGACGACATGTATCCCTGAGCTTTCGTGTTCCACTTCTGACTCACGCTGAATCCGCTGTCTGAGCGTCGAACGTCGAACAGAAAGCTGCCTCCGCCGTAGGTACTGGTGAATACAGTGTCTCCAATCACCAATGGCGTCAGAATGTTCATCCCTCGAAAAGCTTCTACTTTGGTCGACCACAGTGCCTTGCCAGTCTCCGGGGCAACTGCGAACAGAGATGAACGGCTTTGGACGACAAGCTGTTTCACGCCACCAATTGTTGCGATAACAGGAGAGGAAAAGGCGCTCTCGCTCATGGAGCCAAACAGTCCGCCACCTTCTTTTCCTGTTCTCCAGACGACTTTCCCTGTTGCCTTATCCAGCTTGAAGAAAGCACCAGCCGCCTGAAAGTAGATAAATTCCCCATCGATCAGTGGGGAGCAGACACACCCGAAGCTGGGCAATGACGATTTGAACTCCGCCGGAAAATCAAGTCGCCAAACTTCTTCACCAGTCTCCAGTTCGAGGCAGACCAGCACATCTCGAATTCCGGCCACATAGAGGTATTTGCCGTCTGTCGCAGGAGTGGACCTGATCCAGCTACCGTTCTCACGAGCGAAGAAAGGAACAGACATGGCTCCCGGCCACTCCTTCTTCCACAGTTCCTTGCCCGTCGCACGGTCAAGAACCCGAACCACTTCGTGCGACTTATCCCGAGTCTCGGTTACGACAATCCGGTCTCCGGAGATCAGCGCGCCTGAGTAGCTGGGTCCCAGCCCAACGCGCCATTTGCGGGTCAGACGCTGCTCATCCAGCGATTCCGGCCATGCGGTTGCTCCGTTGAGGCGACAGTCGCGAGATGGTCCGCGCCATTGGGGCCAGTCAGCTGCCAATGAGACACACGCAAGAAGGGTCCAGATCAGAATTGATCGCACGATAGACTCCGAAATTTTGACGAAAGGATGCTCCGATCGGGTTCTAGACCTCTCGTTTCATCCGGCCACCAGAATTTCTGACAGGCCTAAACACGGCCGAACATTCACCTTTCCGCCTGCGACCGGGTTGAACTACATTCTTTGGGCATTTACCTGAGAACATGGAGGTTCAAATGGTTCATGGAAGACAAATCTGCACGGTCCTGACCCTCGCATTTTTTACGTCCACCGGATCGTTGGCTGACGATCAGGCGTTTGACGAATGGGACCAACGGGATGTCTGGCAGCTGGAGTTTACCGGCAATGAAACGTTCGAGGCCGGAGACATTCGGAATGCCGTCGCTCTTGACGGCCAGGTGCAGGCCAACGTGAACCCGGCGATCTCACCTGAGAAGTTCCACGCAGCGCTCGTTCAACGCATCGCGGACGGATATCAGTCAAAAGGTTTTGACGACGTTCAGGTCGAAGTCAGCGGAGAAGGGGTTTCGAAACCTGTCACGGTTCGGATTGCGGAAGGCCCGCGCTATCGCTGTGGCGATGTGCGGATTACCGGTTGGACGGGACCTGATGCAGATGCACTGCTGCGACGAATTCGACTGAAGGAGAAAAAGGACAACGAATCAAATTCACAGGAGAAAGAGGACACCGCTGATGAAAGCGTCAGGTGGAAGGTCGGGAAACCCGCCTCATTCGCAGCCACTCATATCAGTGCGCTCGAGAAAAGAGCTCACGCGATCATGGGCGAAATGGGCTTTCACTTTGCAAAACTTTCGGTCGAGGCAGAAAAGAACAAACAAACTTCCACGGCAGAACTGGTGATCACTGTGCATGAGCCCGGCCCCCGTCAGAAGATCAGTGAACTTCAATTTGAGGGACTCACGCGTCACACCCCAGCCGATCTTTTTGAAGTGCTGGACCTGCCGGACGAACTGACAGCCACCCGGGCTCTGCATCAACAGATCCGGAACCGCCTGATCGCAACGGGACGTTTTGTTTATGTGCGAACGTCTCTTGAGCCCCCCTTCGGACCGAACCACGTACTGCCACTGGTCGTTCATGTGCGTGAGTTTGAAGATGTTCCCCGGCTGGGTGAGCCACTGAACCCGACCCAACAGGCGATGGTAAATCTCGCACGCTACATTCGACGACTTCCAGAGACTGGCGAAGACCTGACATTTCACCTTGCTGGCGCGGGGCTCACAAATCAGATCAGCGACGCAGCCAAGGCAGTCACAGGCCCGAAGAACGAATGGCCGGCGGCCCTGCGACCGGATGCAGTTGATTTCCGACTGACCCTGTCAGGATCCGGGGGGGGGATGTTGCGTGCTGTGGTAGCTCGCAGGGACGGACTGAAACTCATTGACGCCACCGTTCCATTTGTGGCCGGACACCTGGGCGCAGTCAATCATGGCAATCGTACGCGATGGGTGTGCGAGAACTTTCCTTTCGGAGGAATCATCACGTTAAGCATTGCGGGACACGAACCGGACCCGGAAGGTCATCAGTTCACACTGAATTTTGCTGCCGGCGTGAGTTCATCAGCGGACGAACCACTCAAGACTCTGATCCAGGCAAACCCGGCCGCCCTGATCAATGCATACTCCAAAGTGAACGACCTGGAAACAACTGCCACACAAAACACCACGGTCGTCCGCTGGGCGCAGGGGCACATGGAGATCGATAACAACTCCGGAGCACTGACCTCCATGAGAATGGAGTCAAATGGAGCCGTATTGACCGGACGATCCGGAGCTGGAATCCTTGACGCCCAGGTTGCAGGGTTGAAGCAGGAAACAGCAAACCGGGACAACCTATGGTCAAAAGACCGAGCACTGGCTGGCTTCGTGCAGTTTGCCGCCGGTTCCTGGCAGTCGCTGATGGAGTCCACTGGTGAACCGCTCTCGCCGCTCATGGAATTCGCCCTGAAAACTCTGAAGGACCGAACTCTCTTTGATCACATCCAGAATCAGTTTGCCGCTCTCAATGAAGAAGCCAACTTCTCAATTCCCTACGAACCACAGAAGAATCAACCCGGAATCACGCAGACATGGGGTCTGCACGCATTAAAGGGACTTGTGCCGACCGGCTCTGCTCCTCACCGCCTCGCCGCGTCAATGCTGCACGCTCAGGCGTCGGGAGAATCCAATGCACTGTCAACTGTGCTGGCTGACATCACCCGCAACAGTGATCACGGACCGGTGACCTGTGTCCTCAGTGGAACGTTGCTTCCCACGTATCGCGCACCTCTGGCCCGAATCGGCCTAAGCCGGTTTGACGAACACAGCTTTCCGCCGGTAATCGAAGCCATTCTTCGCGAACCGTGCGTGGTCACCAATCTAGTTGTCCAGGTGATTGACGGCGTGCGGTCCATGAGCGACAGAGAATTTGAACAACTGACCACACTCATCAATCATGTCCATGCTGGGGCGAAGCAGGACGAACAGCAGGTGCCTCTGACCGCTCTTCTAATCCCACTGCATGTCACACGGAATTATCCGTCCGACGACGCTCGGGATATCGCGGTCGCATTTGCTGCCGGGATCTGGAAAGTCTGGGGACGCGAACAGACACGCCAGACACTCCTGAGCTGGCTGCCGCAGGAAGAATTCGCTCAGATCTTTCGACAGGCGTCGCAATCAACCCCAATCAGAGGGAAGGGAACAAAGGCCACCGAAAAGGTTGAACACAAGCTGAAACCAATCGATCTGCCCAAGCCAGAAGAGAGCGGATCCTTCTTCAGGAAGCCGACGAAGATCAAGTAGATCAGATCGAACAAACGAACAAAAAACGCTGCGGGAGTACCGCAGCGTTTGGGGGATCAGAGCTTAAGGAGCAGGTGGCGGTGGTGGAGGAGGCGGAGCTCCAAAGGAGCCACTGAGTTCCGGTACCTGGCCTGCTGCCGCCCAGCCGGCCATTCCGTTCTGCCAAACCATAGACTCACGAGTCACTTCACCGGAGGCAATGCCGGCACTGATCTGTTGCAGAGTGTATGGGCCCTGAGTCTGACCATTGACTGCGACGTGCCATGCGGCTGCAGCAGGTGGTGGTGGAGGCGCTCCTCCTCCTCCTGCCGGGGGAACCCCCATTCCAGGTTGCATCATCCGACCGGCCATGGCAAAGCCCATTCCGAGTCCCATTCCTTCCGCTGCACCTCCGCCGCCTTCATTCTCCGCCGCCAGCGTCATGGCATTACCCATCTGGTACTGCTGGAATTTATTCATATCGCCGATCACGCCCATGCTGGTTCGCGTATCGAGAGCTTTCTCGACCGCTTCCGGCAGTGAGATATTAACGATCATCAACTGCGGCAGTTCAAGGCCGTATTCGTCGTCGATCTTTTCCTGAACTGCTTCACGCAGCTTCTCACCGAATTCTGTGTACTGACTGGCGAGGTCCAGTGCTGCAACATTAGAGGTGCCAATAATGTCCGTAAACGTCGAAATGATCATCGACCGCAGCAGCTCAGTGACCTCGTCAGAGTCGACGACCTGATCAGTGCCGACCAGTTCTTCGAGGAGAATCCTGGGGTTCTCCGCCTTCAGTGCGTAGGTTCCAAAAGCACGAATTCGAATCGGACCAAACTCCGGATCCCGCAGCATGATGGGATTCGGCGTACCCCATTTCAGATCTGTGATCTGACGGGTGCTGACAAAATAGACTTCCGCCTTGAATGGGCTGTTGAACCCGTACTTCCAGCCGGCAAGTGTGCTGAGCAGCGGAAGATTGTCTGTCTTCAGTTCATAATGACCAGGCTCGAATACGTCAGCCACCTGACCTCGATGGACAAAGACGGCTGCCTGCCCAGGGCGAACGATGAGCTGAGCGCCGTTCTTGATTTCGTTTTGATACCGCGGAAAACGCCAAACCAGCGTGTGGCGAGAATCGTCGACCCATTCGATGATGTCGATCAATTCGTTCCGAAGTTTCTGAAACAGTCCCATGAATGACTCCTGAATGTGGAGGAATGCTGATGATCAGGTCGACCGGCATTCTAATCAGCGAAACTGCCGCGGAAAACCGGCCATGGCCAAAGCCGTGCAACGTTGCACAAAGCAGTTCGGATCACTGCGTTTTGGCCACAAAACAGCAGCATTCAGGGGCCTTCAGCCTGACGAATCCATCGGTCTACTCACTTTTCGCCACGTCATATCGGACAGATCAGCGAGAGAACAGATTTCCAGGTGGATCTGTGTCTTCCGGCGTGGCTCGGCAGGAGTCTGCCCCATGCGGCGCTTGATTACCAGTCCCTAATTGGGAACCGTGATCCCATGACGACGAATCTTGTTATAGATCGTCTTTTCGCTCACGCCTAACTGGCGAGCAGTCAAGGCCTTGTTGCCCTCGCATCGGCGAAGAGCCAATTCGATGGCTTCTTTTTCCAGCTCTTTGAGCGTTCGAATGCCACGACCGGGATCCGGAGTTGCCCCGGCTTCCTGAACGGGAATGTGAGAGATTCGGATCTCATCGGCCGTCAGCAAGTCGCCATTCAGGAAAGCAACCGCGCGTTCCAGCACGTTTTCGAGTTCCCTCAGATTACCCGGCCATGAATGCTGTCCCAGTGCGTCGATGAGGCTGGAGTCAAATACCGGGCAGTCACGTTCGAACCGCTCGCAGATCCGTTTCAGCATGCCGCTCACCAGATCCGGAAGTTCATAAATCCGCGACCGCAATGGCGGCATGACAATCTGCAGTACATTGAGTCTGTAGAACAGGTCCTCTCGAAAATCTCCGTTCCGGCACATATCAGAGAGGTTACGGTGTGTGGCGGCAATGATCCTGACATCGCATTGATAAATCTTGTTGCTACCGACTCGCTGTGCCTGCTTGTCCTGTAGAAACGTCAGCAGCTTCGGCTGAAGACGAATGGAGAGGTCTCCGATTTCATCAAGGAAAAGAGTTCCGCCATCTGCAACCTCCACCTTACCTTCGCGATCACGGTCCGCACCTGTGAATGCGCCTTTGGCGTGACCGAAGAGTTCGGATTCCGCCAGTTCTGACGGCAGCGAAGCACAATTCAGTGGAACAAGTCGAGCCTGATTGCGTTCGCTGTGTTCATGAATCCACTTTGCAGCGAGACTCTTACCCGTACCACTTTCTCCAAGAATCAGAACAGGCGATTTTAATTCAGCGGCCCGCTGCAGGTCAGCCTGAATGCCGCCGAGGACGAATTCTGATCCCTGAGTGGAACACGCCTGTGAGTCTTCCCGAGGCGCCCGAACCTTCAGCGCAGCCTTGCGAGTCACCGAGACAACAACATCTGCATCTACAGGCTTCTGAAGATAATCGACCGCTCCCAGCTGAATGGACGACACGATGTCAATCACCTGCTCCGACCCGGAGATCATCACAACCTGAGTTGCTGGAAACTGACGCCGCATCATCCTGAGACACTGGTGCCCCTGCGTTTGGGGAAGGCACAGGTCCAGCAGCATGACATCAACGTCCCCCGTCATTCTGTCCAGAGCCGACTCCGCGTCCGGGAAGTCAGTGACGATCATCCCAGCGTTTCGCAGGCATTCGGCAATCGTGGTTCGTACGACAGGATCGTCGTCCACAACGAAAACTGAGATCTCTTTTCCGGCCATAAATGTCCCCTGAGTCCAGTGTTGCCCACGACGTCCTCAGGCATGATTTGCATGCTCGAATTTAGGGAATTTCCGAGCAGCCACGATACGATTGCATGCATCCTGCAGCCGAACCACGCCGCGAAACCACGAAACCGGGGGAAACTACCTATCCGCTGGCGGCTCAGTTCGAGACATCTGAATCGGACCAGCCGGCAGAAAGTCGCATCCATCTCCCCGCTGGTCCATGTGCAATTGCCGTAAAGGTCGAAAGAACTGTCAGGTGAGACACTGATCATCTGCTACTGGGCCTGACCCGGATCAGGATATTTCGTTCTTCAGAAAAAGAGAAAAGCGAACGCACAACTACTCAACACAGCGGGCACCTCCTGTCAGAATGCTCCCCCTGGGGGGCTTGATGCCTTCTCTTTGTCATTCTGCATCATGGGTATCCAATGTCCGAACCGAATTACTCGTCTCGTCGCTCAAAGCTCGTCCGATCATTTAAGTCCGCCGGAATTGATGCACTGCTGGTTTCCGGGGAATCCAACGTCCGGTACCTGACTGGTTTCACAGGGGACTCAAGCTGGCTGTACATCAGTCGCAACACGACCATTCTGATCAGTGACAGTCGTTATCAGACGCAACTCCAGGATGAGTGCCCGGACCTTGACGTCGATATTCGGGATGCACGCAAGCCGATGACCGAAGCGGTCGCCGCGATTATTCGTAGTGCTTCGCCCAGAAATCCGGGTTTTGAGTCGTCTCACCTGACATTCGAGCAATACCAGACTCTGGCTGCGGCCGTGGATCCCGTAACTCTGGCACCAACCAGCGGGCTCACGGAACGGTTGAGGGAAATTAAAGACAAATGGGAACTGCAGCAGATTCGCGACGCCGTCATGTTTGCGGAACGCGGGTTTGCAGTCGTCCGCAGCAGTCTCACTCACAGTCAGACGGAAACAGAAGTTCGGTTCCTGCTGGAGGCTGCAATGCGGAGCTTTGGGGCAACGGGCCCCGGTTTTGAGCCCATCGTTGGAGTTGGGCCGACAGCAGCGCTCCCACACGCTCATGCTGGCAGTCGCCAGGTCAGCGAATCACCAATTCTGTTGATAGACTGGGGAGGAGAAACGCAGTCAGGTTATCGAAGCGACCTCACACGAGTCCTGGTGACTGGAAAAGTCACCAAACAGATGCGGACCGTCTACGAGACCGTACTGAAAGCTCAACAGGAAGCAATCAAGGCAATCAAGCCCGGGGCGCTGTGCAAAGATGTCGACGCCATTGCGAGAAACATCATCGCAGACGCCGGATTTGGGAAGTATTTCGGTCACGGCCTGGGGCACGGGATCGGTCTGGACATCCATGAATCCACTCGAATGAGCCCGCTTTCCGATCAGATTTTTGAGCCGGGAATGGTGATTACCGTGGAGCCCGGAATTTATCTGGCAGGCAAGTTTGGGGTTCGGATTGAAGATGACATCCTGGTAACCCGTGACGGTCACGAAGTTTTGACCAGCGTTCCCCGCGAATTCGATGATGCGGTTGTGGAATTCCTTGCATAAAACCAGCATTTTCGAGAGAGTGTGCGACCTTAGAGCAGTGCGGACAGGTTCCGCGCAGCGTTAAACAGGGGTGTCTGCAGGGGATAGCGTCAGCGAAGCCACTGACATTCAGCACCCAGATCTCCAACCAAATGATTCGCGGTCCGGCCGCGGGGAAATGTCAGATGGCCAAGGCGACAGATAACAGCGACAGTTTCGATCTGGATCGATTCCGAAAACTGCTTCAGCTGATGGAAAAACACGATGTAACGGAAGCCAATCTTCAGAAGGGCGACGAATCGTGGAAGGTTCGACGCGGTCCCCGAGAAGTCGTGGTGGCACCTCAGGCTGCCCCTGTTGCAGCTCCAGCACCAGCCCCGCCCGCAGCAGCTCCCGCGCCAGCTCCATCTGCAGCAGCCCCCGCTGCTCCGGCAGGTGTCACAATTGACGCTCCGACAGTGGGAACCTTTTACTCGGCTCCCGGACCTGACTCACCTCCGTTTGTCAGTGTCGGTTCCACAGTCGGGCCCGAGACCACCATCTGCATCATTGAAGCGATGAAGGTGATGAATGAGATTCCGGCAGAGAAGTCCGGAAAGATTGTCGAAGTTCTGGTGGAGAATGGAGATCCCGTCGACTTTGGAACGCCCCTGTTTCGAATTGAGCCTGCCTAACCCCACTGGGGGAAGCAGGACGACCGGAAGACCAATTTTCGTTCGAGAGTCCACCGAACATGTTTCAGAGAATTCTGATTGCCAACCGCGGCGAGATCGCGCTGAGAATTATTCGTGCCTGCCGTGAGCTGGGAATTGAGTCCGTCGCTGTCTTCAGTGAAGCAGACCGAGGCGCTCACTATCTTGAACTGGCCGACGAGGCATGGTGTATCGGCCCCGCTCAGGCAACTGACAGCTATCTGCTGATCAAGAACCTGATCAGCGTTGCCGAGATCGGTAACGTTCAGGCCGTTCACCCGGGCTATGGGTTTCTCGCTGAGAACGCCCATTTCGCTCAGGTCTGTCGTGAATGCAATATCGAGTTCATCGGGCCTCCTCACCAGGCCATGTCGCAGTTAGGTGACAAAGTCAGCGCCCGTGAGATCGCTATGAAGGCAAAAGTTCCCTGCGTGCCGGGGAGTGACGGCCTGATAGAAGACGCTGATGAAGCGGTTCGCATCGCGAACGAGATTGGCTACCCGGTCCTCATCAAGGCGACAGCCGGTGGTGGTGGCAAGGGCATGCGAGTCGCTGACGATGAGACTTCTCTGCGTGCTGGCCTGCAGTCAGCTGCCGCCGAGGCAGAAAAAGCATTCAGCAACGCAGGCGTCTACCTCGAAAAATACATCGGACGCCCAAGGCACGTTGAAGTTCAGATCATTGCGGATACCCACGGCAATGTCGTCCACCTGTGGGAACGTGACTGTTCCATGCAGCGAAAGCACCAAAAGCTGATTGAAGAGAGCCCCGCTCCGAATCTCCCACAAAATGTCCGCGAAGACATCTGCAATTCTGCAGTTCGACTCGTGAAAGAGGCTGGTTACTACAACGCGGGAACCGTTGAGTTCATTGTCGACAGTGACTTCAACTTCTACTTCATCGAAGTAAACGCCCGTATTCAGGTTGAGCACCCGGTGACGGAGCTCGTGACAGGGATTGATCTGATCAAACAGCAGATCCTTGTGGCCGCTGGCGAGGAGTTGCCGTTCAGGCAGGAAGACATTCCCTGCAATGGTTCAGCAATTGAATTGCGTGTGAATGCAGAAGATCCTGAAAACGACTTCCGCGGCAGTCCGGGAACGATCTCGAAACTTCGACTGCCTGGTGGTCTGGGAGTTCGATTCGATTCCCATGTTCATGAAGGCTACACAATCAGTCCGTACTATGACTCCATGATTGGTAAGCTGATTGTGCATCGACCAACGCGTGAAGAGTCGATTGCCTGCATGAAGCGATGTTTGCGGGAATTCACCGTGGAAGGCATCAAGACAACACTGCCGCTCGCGGAGAAGATGTTCGAAGACGACGCCTTCGTCGCGGGGTCGGTCGACACGACTTACGTCGAACGCACCTACTGATCAATGCTGCTCGCTGAGCGAGCCCAGGCGAATCATTCTGATTTCCAGCGACCCAGACGTCGCTGTGCCTGTCATACATTTTGTATTTAGGGGAAGAGTTATGCCTAACGACATCAAGAAAGTCGCGCTGCTGTTTTCAGGCGGCCCGGCGCCGGCAGCCAACGCTGTCATTTCAACCTGTGCGATCTCATTCATTAACAACGGCATGGAAGTTGTTGGCATCCGTCACGGCTATTCCAGTCTGATCGACTACTCGAAAGATCGCCCGCTTCAGGAAGGTCAGGATTACCTAAACCTGACTGAAAAGATGCTGCGACGAACACGCAGCAAGCAGGGCATCATTATTGGGACTGCTCGAACAAACCCAGGGAAGTTTGTCAGCAGTCCGGCAGATCTCGAGGACCCCGAAAAGACGGCCCCTCTCCAGCGAACATACGACGGTCTCTGCTCCCTTGGCGTCGATGCACTCGTGTCTATTGGTGGAGACGACACACTTAAGACAGCCAACAAATTCAAGCTGTTCCAGGAACGTCTGCCGGAAGGAAGTAAGCAGATTCCCGTTGTCCACGTTCCCAAGACAATCGACAACGACTACAAGGGCATCGACTTTACCTTTGGCTACTTCACCGCTGTGGAAACGCTGGGCACCGAGATCCGCAACCTGCACGCGGATGCTGAAGCAGGCCGCTCGTACTTCATCGTTGAGAGCATGGGACGCAGCGCTGGCTGGCTGGCATACGGTGCCGCGATTTCCGGTGAAGCCAGTATGGTGATCAGTGTCGAAGACATCACCGACGATTACCTGGCTCCGGAATCCACAGCCACCCGCAAAGTGATGGACATTGACAAAGTGGTTGGCAACATCGTGAAAATGATGCGTTACCGCCAGGAGAAGCAGGGCAAGGAATACGGAATTGTCGTTCTTGCTGAAGGCCTTGCAGAGTACCTGTCTGACGAAGTGCTGAAGGATATTCCTCGCGATGACCACGGCCACATTTCTGTGGCTCACGTCGACCTTGGCAAGATGTTCGCATCCCGCATCTCAGCCGAATTTGAGAGACAGACAGGCACCAAACGCAAAGTCACCGGATTGCAGTTGGGGTACGAATCACGTTGTGCTCGCCCACACGCGTTTGACGTAATGCTCGGGAGCCAGCTGGGTGTCGGAGCATACCGAGCTCTGTGCGAAGAGAATCACAACGGTGTGATGGTTTCCGTTTCAGGCCAGCTGGATCTTCAGTACGTCGACTTCGAAGACCTTGTTGACCCGGACACTCTGGTCACGGTTGTTCGATTCATCGAGGCCGGTTGTGACTTCCACAAGCTCGCTCGATTCCTCGAAACGAGCATCAACGATTAGAACCAGCAATCCTGTCGTCATCAAAGATGACGTAACAGACCCGCGCAAAGCCTGGCTGTTCTGCCAGGCTTTGTTTTTTGGCTTTGGGTGCGAACTTAATGAGAGGTAGCTACGCTGCATTCACTGGAATCGAATAACGTCGCACAGTGAGGCACGTCCCAACGATGAAAGAATACAATGCTCTTCGCATGGTGGCACAGCCCGGAACTCAGCGATCCACACTGGTTGTGGCTGGGGCTGCTGTTGCCTCTCGTGTGGATCGTTTCAGGACGATCACTTGTCGACCGCCCAAAACGCCAGCTGGTCGCTTCTGCAGTCATCAGGACTGCCATTGCAGCACTGATCATTCTGGCCATCTGCCGGGCAACTGTCATGCAGTCCGGGCGGCAGGTCTTCACTGTCTTTGCTGTGGATGAAAGTCTCAGCGTCGACTCGAAGGCGGGCAGTGCCAGGGCGGCTGAATTCATAAACAAGGCAACAGCACGCGTTGCAGAGGATCGGTGGAAGGTTGTTCGATTTGCGTCGACACCCACCGCGCCCGATGACAAAACGTCTCGCGGTAAATGGCAGCTCGGGAGCAATCCTGAAGCAGCACTTCGAATCGCTCAGGCGACAGTGCCGGCTGGCAGCATCCCGCATATCATCCTGATGACAGACGGCAATCAGACTCAGGGCGACGCAGCCTCCGCAGTCGCCGGGATGGGAGGACGAGTGTCAACAGTTCTGCTTCCGAGTCGCAGCAATCCGGAAATACAGGTTTCCGAAGTTCGCACGCCCGGTCAGGTTGCTGAAGGAGAACCCTTCGAGGTGGAAGTTGTGGTCGACGCTAATCACGACGACACCGCAGTCGTGGAGGTCTACAACGGTGACTTTCGAGTCATTTCAGAATCAAAGCACATTAACGCCGGCGAAAATGTCTTCCGATTTACTCAGCAGACGTCGGCTGCGACCGAGATTTCAGCGCGTGTCCGTCGCGCTGCTGATACTTCTGATGAGTCATTTCGCGACACCATCGCCGACAACAATAGAGCAGCGGGACTCGTCTTCACACGCGGCAAACCAAAGGTTCTGTTCATTGACCGGATTCCTCAACAGGCTCGAAATTTTGAGTGGGCCATGCAGGAAGAAGGAATCGTTGTGGAAACTCGTCCGCCGTCAGGGATGCCCAGGACAATGGCAGAGCTGCAGCGGTTTGACGTCCTCGTTCTGTCGAGTATTCCGGCACCTGATCTGGACGCCGATCAAATGGAGATGATCCGTCGTTATGTCAGCGACCTTGGTGGTGGACTCATCATGCTTGGGAGTGACAACTCTTTTGGCCTCGGCGGCTACTACCGCACTGTGATCGACGACGTCCTGCCGGTTCACAGCGACTTTCAGAAAGAGAAGGAGAAGCCCGGGCTGGGGATGGTGCTGGTAATCGACAAATCCGGCTCTATGGGCGGTCAGAAGATCGCTCTGGCACGAGAAGCGGCACGGGCGGCAGTCGAACTCCTGAGCCCAAAAGACTTTATTGGAGTGATCGCGTTTGATGGGTCTTCCTTCTGGGTCAGTGAAATGCGTCCTGCCTCTCAAAAGACGGCAGTCATGGACCGAATTGCCTCCATTGAAGCGGGCGGTGGAACAACCATGTACCCTGCGATGGAAGAGGCCTTTCGCGCACTGCAGTCGACAGAGACTCGTCTGAAACACGTCATCATCCTGTCGGACGGCTACTCAACGCCTGGCGACTTTGAAGGACTGACGCAGCAAATGGCCGCCGCCCACATGACCGTCTCGACGGTGGGGATCGGCGACGCAGACCAGGCAATGCTGGAACAGATTGCCCGACTCGGTGATGGTCGGTATTACTTCTCCAAAGACCCGACTTCTATCCCACAGATCTTTGCACGGGAAACGATGACCGCGGGCAAATCGGCCATTCAGGAAGAACCATTTCTTCCACTTCAGGTACGTGCGACCTCCGTCCTGAAAGACATCGATTTTGAGGAAGCTCCGTTTCTCCTGGGTCATGTCATGACCCGCCCAAAAGCCACGGGAGAAATCATCCTGACAACAGAGCAGGGCGACCCGCTGCTGGCGTGGTGGCGCTACGGTCTCGGAATGTCCGTGGCATTTACTTCGGACGCGCAAAGTCGCTGGGCCGCAGAGTGGCTGACATGGGACGGCTTCAATCGATTCTGGGCGCAGACGATTCGCCACTGTATGCGAAGATCGGACATGAAGAATTTCGGGCTGCAGATCGAGCGGCAGCATGACCGCTGCACCGTCAGAATTGACTCACTGCGTCCTGATGGCGAGTTTGTGAACGGCGCAGAGACGCGACTGACACTCATTCCTGAAGACCAGCCGGCACAGTCCGTGCCTGTGCAACAGACAGCGCCCGGGCGGTATGAGGCACAGTTTGCCTCACCGGCGGCTGCCGGGACATGGCACCTTCAGGTTACCCAGTCGATCAACGGAACGTCACTCTTTCAGCAGTCACGTGGATTTGTGACCGGCTACCACCCGGAATACCGGATGAAACCTGAGAACACAGAACTGCTCAAATCCATCGCGGAGCAATCCGGAGGTACGTGGAATCCAGAGGCGGAATCGGTCTTCAAACCTGGTCCTCGGGAATCGGCTCTCACTGTCACTGAGCTCTGGCCACTTCTGTTGATTGTCGCCATAGTTCTGTTTGCTGTTGATGTCGCTGTCAGGCGGCTCGACCTGGGGATCATCTTCAGCGGCAACGCCGCAACCTAATTGCGGATTTTGGGAAGTCTGCGGTCTCGAAATCAGTAACTTCGCCCGGGAAACAAAGGAAATTTCGGTCCCAGCGGAAAGCTAATGCGGCTTGCGGTCGAACATCAGCCCAACCGGCAAACCACACGTGATTTGCAGTCGATCGCAGAATCGCATTTGGTATGGTGAATGCAGTAAACGCATGTTTCTGCTTCTGGAGCACACATGACAGATCAGGTTAATCCACCTCAAAGAACCCTTATGGGTCCTGGCCCCAGCGACATTCACCCCAGTGTCCTGGCAGCACTTGCAGCTCCGACTGTTGGTCACCTTGACCCGTACTTCCTCCAGATCATGGATGAAGTACAACAGATGCTGCGGGAGGTGTTTCAGACCGAGAACCAGATGACGATGGCAATCAGCGGTACAGGAAGTGCCGGGATGGAGACATGCGTCGTCAACCTCGTTGAGCCACGTGACAAGGTGATCGTCTGTCAAAACGGGGTCTTCGGTGGGCGAATGGCAGACGTGGCCCGCCGTGCTGGCGGAGACGTCACGGTCCTTGAGCGTCCGTTTGGCGAAGTCTTTTCAGCCGACGAAATCGCCGCAGCCGTGGATCAGCACAAACCCAAAGTTGTCGGAATCGTTCACGCGGAAACGTCAACCGGCGCTCTACAGCCACTCGAAGAAATCAGCCGAATTGTTCACGATGCAGGCGCTCTCCTGCTGGTGGACTGCGTAACTTCGCTGGGTGGCCTCCCTGTCAGCATTGATGCTGTAGGAATCGACGCTGCTTACAGTGGCACTCAGAAATGCCTCAGCTGTCCGCCAGGTCTTGCTCCAGTCACATTCAGTCCTCGGGCGCTGGAAGCAATGGACGCTCGGTCCAACGCGGTTTCCAGCTGGTACCTCGACATCAGCATGCTCCGGAACTATTGGGGGGCTGACCGAGCCTACCATCATACGGCTCCGATCAATATGAATTACGCACTTCATCAGGCCCTGCGACTGGTGCTGGATGAAGGCCTTGAAAACCGATTTGCTCGCCACCGCCAGCACCACGAGGCATTAAAAGCGGGGCTTGAGGTACTGGGCATTTCTTATTCGGTCACCGAACCGTCACACCGACTGCCAATGCTGAACTCCGTGTTGATCCCGGAAGGGATTGATGACGGCCAGGTGCGCAGCCAGTTGTTGAATGAGTTTGGAATCGAAATCGGTGGCGGCCTGGGGCCAATGAAAGGAAAGACATGGAGAATTGGATTGATGGGCGAAGCAGCCTCTTCAACCAACGTTCTTTCGTTCCTCGCCGCCGTCGATCAGTGCCTTGCAGCTCAGCGACAGTCGGCCCCAACCGGAGCCGGCACTGCTGCAGCGAGCGCTGTGTATCTCAATTCTTAACAACTCAGTTCTCTTAACCTTCAGATAAGGTCAACTACTATGAGTATGGCAATCACTGCCGTGCACGCTCGCGAAATTCTCGACAGCCGTGGCAACCCGACTGTTGAAGTCGACATCCATGGTGAAGACGGAGTCTTCGGACGCGCCGCTGTTCCAAGTGGAGCAAGCACAGGAGCACACGAAGCCTGTGAACTTCGCGACTCAGATGCTAAAGACCGTTACCTTGGCAAGGGCGTTCGACAGGCAGTCACAAACGTTAACACGGAGATCGCAGACGCGATCGAAGGTCTTGACCTCGCCGACCAGGCGACCATTGACCACACAATGATTGAGCTGGATGGGACAGAAAACAAGTCCCGCCTTGGTGCCAACGCGATCCTTGCCTGTTCTCTGGCGGCAGCACACGCCGCAGCGGACAGCCGGGTTCTGCCTCTGTTCCGCTACCTCGGAGGAGTCAGTGCCAATCGCCTGCCAGCCCCGATGATGAACATCATCAATGGTGGTGAACATGCCAACAACGGCATCGACATTCAGGAATTCATGGTCATGCCGCTGGGCTTCGATTCGTTCAGCGAATCGCTCCGAGCCGGAACGGAAACATTTCATCACCTGAAGAAGGTCCTTGCTGACAAGGGTCTGTCGACTGCTGTTGGCGATGAAGGTGGATTCGCTCCAGACCTGAAGACGAATCAGGAAGCGATCGAAGTGATCCTGACAGCCATCGAAAATGCGGGTTACACACCGGGTGATCAGATCAAGATCGCACTCGACTGTGCTTCCACCGAGTTCTATTGTGCCGATTCCGGTAAGTATACCCTTGAGGGTAACTCCATCGGTCCTGATGAAATGGTTGATTTGCTGGCATCATGGGTCGACAAATACCCGATCTGCAGCATCGAAGATGGCTGTGCAGAAGATGACTGGGACAGCTGGAAGGCACTGACCGATAAAGTAGGTGACCGGTGTCAGCTTGTCGGCGATGACCTCTTCGTCACCAACGTGAAGAGACTCAGTCAGGGAATCGAAAACGGGATCGCCAACAGCATCCTGGTCAAAGTGAATCAGATTGGCTCACTG
>MDSW01033718.1_pt1 | contig 17982 bp, 15 predicted proteins | sample 811171 | NCBI WGS metagenome assembly MDSW01 (sample SAMN05326641, study PRJNA326480) | marine metagenome | isolation source: seawater | place: Atlantic Ocean: North West | collected 2012
CACCGGCTCCGGACCTTTTCCGGACAGTTTCCGGACATCCGGCCCCGTCTTTTCGGACAAGCTGCGCGACCGGGTGATCGCCCTGCAGCGGATTCTGGCGGCGCCCGAGGCGCATGCCATCCGCCTCGCGCGGCATCTCCGGCGCATCCGTGCGGCGGGGGAGCCGAAGCCCTATGTGGCGCCGATGGCGAGCGCCTACCGCCTCCGGCCAGAGCTTGGCGCGCTGTCGGTCATCCTGCCGGAACAGCTGAATGCCGCGTTCGAGCTGTGGGACAATTCCAGCTGAACTGACCGGGATGCGAGGGAACTTGCCGGGCGATCGCGGGATCGTCCGGGCGGGAGTGCAGGCCCTGCCTATTTCCTCAGTATGATGACGGGCATCGCCCCGTATTTCCCGGCAAAGCCAGGCGCGATACGGTGAAGCAGGCCGAACGCGCCAAGAAAGGCCCGCCCGCGCCAGTCATCGCTCACGAACCGCTTCATGAAGCCATTGGACACAGACCGGAAAACATCCAGCTCATAGTCGAACGGCCAGTCCTGCGCGGCGAATTCGTGCCGGCTCATCGGGAAATGGGCCGGCTTCTCCCCTTCCGGGGCCTCATAGACCGCCTCGCCATTTGCCGGGTCACGGACGAATTTTTCCAGCAGCTTTCCCAGCCGCCACTCGATCGGCGAATGCGACCACCAATAGATGATCACCGCCGTGCCGCCCGGTTTCAGAACCCGCCAGATCTCCTTGAAGGCCTCGATCTGCAGCGCCGTCGGAATCTGGTAGAGAACATGATTGCAGGTTACCGCATCGACCGAATTGTCCTTGAGCGGCAGCCGCGTCAGGTCGCCCTGGAGATAGACACCTTTCTCGCCCAGCTTTCCCCGCGCGACAGACAATCCCTGTGCGGAAAGGTCAACACAAATGCGCTTGTCGAATTTCTCGCCATACTCCAGCAATTCATCATGCGCGATCGGGCCGCTGCCGGCGTCCAGAAGCACCTCTCCGCCTTTCGCAAAATACTTGCCCAGCCGTTTCAGGCTCTTCCGCGTATGCTCCAGCGGCACAGCCCGCATATCGACGAATGTCTTCGTGTCTCCGAACAGGCCATCTTCATCAGCCTGCCAGCCCTGCTTTTCGTAGAATGCCTGCGTTTCATTATGGTTCGGCGGCGCTTGTTCAGCGCCGGGATTTTCCAGGAAATGGACGATCCCGTTGCGCACCTTATAGGTCGACGCACCTTCCGTACCCAGCTCATCCTCCGCGCGCCAGAACAGATCTCCACCTGTTTCCGGACAACGCAACAACGTCGTCAATTCTGTCATCGTCACCTTCAGGGCCTGTTGGATAGTCAGGGCCTGATCCCCTTCTGGATCCCTTACCTAAGGTCACCAGTCAGGAGATGTAGCGTGTTCCAGTGACAAAACAAAGGGAATCACCCTTCTGGAGAAAATATCCGGTACGCTTGCCTAATCCTGCAGCAGAACGCGGCTCTTTCTACTGATGGCTCGTTTTCTGAGAGAATTCCGGGGTGCTTTCTGCCCCGCCCGGTAGCAAATGCCCTACTGACTTGCCCAAAGGATACGGGCGAGCCAGGCGATCTCGGAGGGCCTGAACACGCGCACCGGATAGTCGGGATTGAGCGAGGCAAGCTCAACAGTACGGGAATTATGCCGGGCGAGCACCTTCGCCATCACTTCGCCCTCGACCGTTTTCGCGACCACGCGGTCACCCGGCTTCACCTCCGCCCCCGGAGCAACAATGATCCGGTCACCAGCGCGATAAGCCGGCTCCATGGAATCCCCGCTGATCTGCAGGGCGTAGACCGGCTCGGTGCCAAGCCCCGGAAAGCGGACCTCTTCCCAGCCGCCGCCAACCGGAAAGCCGGCATCGTCGAAATAGCCATCCTGCCCGGCCTGGGCAAAACCGATCAGCGGCGCAACCGCGCCCCGGCGGCCATCGATCAGGGCGGCGAAGTCGTCAAAGCCGCTGCCGACTGCGTCCAGCACACGGGCGAGGCTTTCGGTGCTTGGCCAGCGCGGGCGGCCATCGGCCCCTTCCCGCTTCGACGGGTTGAAGGCGGTCGGGTCCAGCCCCGCCCGGCGCGCAAGGCCGGATGGCGTCAGCCCGTGATGAGCCGCCAGCTGGTCAATCCCGCGCCAGATGTCCTTGTGCCTCATGGGATAATATTCCCAACAATTGCTTTGGCCGGAATGTAGGAATATGAACCTATTGTCAAGTCACAAGAGGCGCGCAGCATCATGATCCTTTTCATTCACGGCGTTCCCGATACGCCCCGGCTCTGGCAACCGCTCACAGGCGCGCTTGGCCTTGGCGCAGCGGACTATCGCGCGCCTGCCCTGCCGGGCTTCGGCTGCCCGCGGCCTGAAGGGTTTGCCGCCACCAAGGATGCTTATGCAGACTGGCTGGTCAGCGAGATGGAAGCAGCGGGCCAGCCGGTCGACATTGTCGGTCATGACTGGGGCGCGCTTCTGGTTCTTCGCGCGGCCTCGCTCCGGCCAGACCTCGTGCGCAGCTGGTGCGTGACCAATGCCGTGATCGATCCGGATTACAGAGGCCACACAACCGCCAGGCGCTGGGCAACACCCATTCTCGGTGAACTCGTCATGCTCGGCATGCGGAACAAGAAACGGCTGGAGGCCGTGCTTGTTGAAGGCGGGATGCCTGCGGATCTTGCGGCGGGGGAAGTCCCGCATATCGACAAGACGATGCGGCAATGCATCCTCAATCTCTACCGCTCCGCCATCGGATTACGCTTTTCCGGGCCATGGGTCGAGGAACTCGCAAGACTGCCGGAACGCGGCCAGCTCTTCTGGGGCGAGACTGACCCGTTTGTGGACCTATCAGTCGGCGAACGCTTCTCGAAGCGCTGGAACGTACCGCTCCATGTGGAGCGCGGCGCCGGGCACTGGGCTTGTGCAGAAAGGGCGGCAGAATTTGCCGCCCTTCTCAGATCACACTGGAGTTGAAGCTTCGCCTCAGGCGGCTTCCTTCTTCGGATTGCCAAGTTCCTGCTTCACACGTTCTGCCAGCTGACGGACGGTGAACGGCTTCGGCAGGAAGGAGACCGCACGGTCGTCATCCAGTTGCTGGGCAATGTCGCGTTCGGCATAGCCGGAGATAAAGATCACGCGTGCATGGCCGAGCAGGTCCTTCGCCTCGCGGATCAGGGTCGGGCCATCCTTGCCCGGCATGACCACGTCGGAAATGACCAGATCGAAGCTCTCTGGCTTGTCTTCCAGAATCTCCATCGCTTCCTCGCCATCGCATGCTTCCACGACTTCGTAACCGCTGCTGCGGAGGAGCGAGGCCGCAATGCCCCGCACGCCATCTTCGTCCTCGATGAGGAGGATCCGTCCGCGTCCGGAAATATCCATCGGACGGCTCGCAGCCTTTTCGGCCTGCGCCATGTCGACCGGCTCCGGCACTTCCTCTGCCTTGAGGGCCGGAAGGTAGATGTGGAACGTAGTTCCCTTGCCGACGGAAGACGTCGTGCAGATATAGCCGCCCGACTGCTTGATGATGCCATAAACCGTGGCGAGGCCAAGCCCTGTGCCGACACCGGCTTCCTTCGTGGTGAAGAAGGGCTGGAAGATCTTGTCCATGACGTCCCGCGGCATGCCATGGCCGGTATCTTCCACCTCGATCAGCATATAGTCGCCATCTGCGACGAAGGAGAAGCCTTTCTCGTGCGCCTCCTTGCCGGTGGAGCGCGCCGTACGGATCGTCAGCCTGCCGCCATTCTTGTGGCTGAGCATGGCATCGCGGGCATTGGTCGCAAGATTGAACAGCGCGTTTTCGAGCTGGTTCTTGTCCGCCTTGATATAGGGGACGTCGCGGCCATGCTTGACCTGCAGGTCGATCCGCTCATCCAGCAACTGACGCAGGAGGATGGAGAATTCCGTCATGAAGTCGGTAACGGCGAAGACTTCCCGCTTGAAAGTCTGCTGGCGCGCATAGGCAAGCAGCATCTTCACGAGATCCTTCGCGCGGATCGAGAACTCATGGATGGATTTGAGGTTCGGATAGGAAGGATCACCCAGCGGATGGCGCACCATCAGCTGCTCATTATTGAGAATGATCCCCTGCAGAACATTGTTGAAGTCATGCGCAACGCCACCGGCCAGCTGGCCGATTGCCTGCATCTTCTCACCGTGGGCGAGACGCATTTCGAGCTGGCGCTGTTCGGTGATGTCCATGATATAGGCAACCGAAGGCCGCCCGGCTCCGTCGAGCGCGACGAAGACGTTGACATGTTTCGGGTCCTTGCCCGCAAGCTTGAGGCCGACAGGCTTGTCGATCGCGTCGACCAGAAGTGCGTTCAGGGACTCCATTCCATCCTCGGCAGCGAAGAGGTCCGCAAAGCGGCCACCCGGCGCAGCCTGGCCTTCGGTCATCTCCATCAGGGAGCGGTTGGCATCCATGATGATCGCGGCATCGACACCCGGGCCTTCGAGCCGGACAGCACCAAACGGCGCATCGTCAAACATCGGATCGCCATCAGGGCGCGGCGGGCGGGATGCCGTGGAAATGCGGAAGCCTTCCTCGCCCGTATTCATCACCTGCTGGCTGGCGAGGATGATCGTCCGGCCGGTCGCTTCGGCGCCCTTGCCTGACCAGGTCGTGATCGCCTGAACCGGTCGCTCGACGCCATCGCGGCCACGCAGCTGGATATCAGCCCGGCCCGGCACACCGGACTTGCGGTCGCGCGACAGCATCTTGACGAACTCCGGCCGCATGATGTCGTCGATACGGATGTTCTTCGCCGTTTCCGGCAAGCCGAGCATATCGCGCAGCCAGCCATTGGCGTATGTGATCGTGCCGTCCGGGCGCGCGGCGAAGAAGCCCATCGGGGCGTCTTCGACATAGAGGGATTTCAGATCGGCCGCGCCGGTTGCTTCCTTCTCGCCGGCAATCGGGCGGATGCGCCAGAGAATCTTGTCGCGCGGCAGCGGGGACACCGTAATCTCGAATTGCGCCGGCACGCCTTCCGGCCCAATCGTGATCGGCGGGAGGACTTCGCGGCGGGCATGCCCGACCTTGGCATCCTTCGACAGGCGGTAGACGGGCGCGGCAAGGCCCGGATTGGCACCGAACAGACGGTCGACCGTTACCGGCGTGCCATCGGTCTGGCCGATCATCAGGGCAAGGCCTGTCAGTTCACGATAAGCCGCATTGGCGGCAACGGGCGCACCACCCCGGTCTGCGATCAGCACGGATTCATCAAGTGCATCGATCCAGCCATAGCGCGGAGTTGCGGCCTGGGCAGCACGGGCGATGGAACCGCGCTCCGGGAACAGGCCAAGCATCCGGCCGGCCCCGCGCACGCTCCAGAGCAGGAAAACAAGTCCGCCCGAAGCCATTGCGATCAGCAGGATCGGCCCCGGCGCGCCGGAGGCATTCGGCCAGGCCAGCGCCACGCTGGCCGCCGCGATCGACACCAGAAGGCACAGCCAGAAGAAGAGCTGCATCAGATCGACCCGGCCACGTTCAGTTTCTCTGATCGTTGCGGAATCAGCTTCGATCGTTTCAGACGGGTCAACCTTGGCCAGTTCAGGGGAATCCATGGGTCGCTTTACACTCCTGCCACCAGCCGCCAGAAATGGCACCGGTTACTCAACGCCTTTTCCGCCCGGCAATTCTGCCGACTCAGTATGTGCGGAAGTCTAGTTTATCCTATCTGGCACGACAAAGGTTAACGAAACCGAAAAAAGGGTTAAGACTCGCGGCAGAATCTGCAGAATTCACAAGGAATCAGGAGCTTTTCATGAGACGCACTTCAACAGCCCTCGCGGCACTTTTCCTGCTCGGCGCCTGCGGCAGCAGCGGGACGCAGGAGATCAAGCCCGCAGAGGCGGAAGTCACTGCCGAAGCCGTACAGGAAGAAAGTGCGCGGCTGAATGCGTGGTTTGAGGAGAAGTTCCAGGAAGCGATCGCCCGCAGCCCGATGGCGCAGACCTATCTCGGCATCAAGACCGACTATGACAAATGGGACGATGCCTCCTACCAGAACGCCGAGGCGGAGCTGAATATCCAGCGCCAGAACATCGCCTACATGAAAGAACATTTCGACTACGACCTGCTGGACGACCAGACGAAACTCTCCTGGCGGCTGGCGGAGTATGAACTGGCCCGCGACGAAGCGGCCTTCCCCTACTGGTATTACACCTACACGTTCAACCAGATGTTCGGCGTCCAGTCGGGCATTCCGGCTTTCCTGGTGAACCAGCACCGAATCGCAACGCTTGAAGATGCCGAGGCCTATGTCTCCCGCCTGCAGGGCGTCAGCGAATATCTCGGCCAGAATGTGAACAATGCCGAAGCGTCGGCCGGGATGGGCATCCTGCCGCCAGCATTCGTGTTCGAGCATGTCCTGCGCGATGCCGAAGGCGTGATCACGGGTTATCCTTTCACCAGCGATGTGTCCGATGGCAGTGAAGACAGCCCGCTGATGGAGGATTTCCGCGGCAAGGTGCAGTCGCTGGCGGAAAAGGATGTCATCGATGCGGAAACTGCGCAGGGCCTGATGGATCAGGCCGCCGCCGCGCTCGTCGCTTCGGTTGGCCCGGCCTATGAGAACGCGATTGCTGTTCTGGAAGAACAGGCTGCAACCGCGACCACGGATGACGGGGTCTGGAAATTCCCCGATGCCGACAATTACTACGCGATGCGCCTCAGCCAGATCACGACGACCGACATGAGCGCGGCAGAGATCCACCAGCTCGGTCTTGATGAAGTTGCCCGCATCCATGGCGAGATGCGCGCCATCATGGAAAAGACCGGCTTTGAGGGCGACCTGAAAGAGTTCTTCGAGTTCATGCGGACAGATCCGCAATTCTACCTGCCCAACACGGAAGAAGGCCGCGAGACCTATCTCGCCGAAGCCCGCAAGCAGATTGACGGCATGAAGGCCGACCTGCCGGAAGTCTTCAACACGCTGCCGAAGGCGGACATGATCGTGAAGGCCGTGGAGCCGTTCCGCGAAAAGTCCGCCGGCAAGGCCTTCTATTCCCGTCCCTCCCCGGATGGCAGCCGCCCCGGCACCTATTATGCGAACCTCTACCGCATGGAAGACATGCCGACCTACCAGCTTCAGGCCCTTGCCTTCCATGAAGGCATTCCCGGCCACCACATGCAGATCGCCATTGCGCAGGAGCTGGAAGGCATTCCGAGCTTCCGCAAATATGGCGGCTATACCGCCTTCTCCGAAGGCTGGGGCCTCTATTCGGAACTGCTTCCGAAGGAGATGGGCTATTACTCTGATCCGTATGATGATTTCGGCAGGCTCGCCATGGAGATCTGGCGCGCGGCGCGGCTGGTCGTCGACACCGGTATCCATGACAGGAAATGGACGCGCGAAGAGGCGATCCAGTACCTGCTCGACAATACGCCAAACCCGGAAGGCGATGCCCGCAAGGCCATCGAGCGCTATATCGTGATGCCGGGCCAGGCCACGGCCTACAAGATTGGCATGCTGAAGATCGTCGAACTGCGAGAAAGAGCGAAGACAGAGCTTGGCGATGCCTTCGATATCCGCGATTTTCATGATGTCGTACTGAAGGACGGACCTGTGCCGCTCGCCATTCTCGAAGAGAATGTCGACGCCTGGATCGCCGAGCAGAAAGCAAGCTGACGGGAAGCCGGAGGCCTGCCGGAAGCCGGGGTCTGAACTGGGAGGAATGTTGTGGAGTTTCTGAAATCCCACCTTGCCCTCATTGTCGGGCTGGCATTGGACACTGTTGCCCTGATCACAGTGGTGGTTATGTGGCTGTCAGGGCGGAGCGCACGCGCTGCTGCCCGGCTTTACCGCAAACGGTCTGAAGCCGAGGATGTCACATTCCGCGCCATCAGTAGCCCGGTCGACGACGTGGATAGCAGCATGGAGGAGCTGCGCCGCCGCATTGAACGCCAGTATTGGGAACAGAGCGCGGAGGCCAGGAAAGCCTACGATTACGATCCGTCCTCTATTGAGCTGGCGAGCGCGGAACGGAGAAAATCCCTGTTGGACGAGGCGGAGCCCCCTTCGCAGGATGACGAAGCCCAAGATGAAGACGCCCAAACACAGATACCCGCACAGGAGGAAACCGCGGAAGAGCCGGACGTTTTGGAAAGTTCTCTGACGGGAGAAGAAGGAATTGCCCTGGAACACACGACTTTCCCGCCGGGGGCGAGCACGAGATTCTTCACTAATGATCTGCTTTCCCACGGCTTCGGCTTTGGTGGAAGGGTGTCCGACGCCGCTCTGAACTTTCCCCCGCTCTGGCGGCCGCCAGACGATATCAACTTCCGCGCCTTCGCGCCGCGTGAGGCTGCGCCCGGCGACGACATCTTCGTGAATCTCGTCATCGAGAAAGCCGACGAGCCGGTCGCCGATGTGGAAAGCGAATTTGGCATCGCAGGGTCGCTGGTCGCTACGCAGACGGCGAAGGCCCGGCGGAACGACCGGATCGAAGTCGAGCTGATTCAGCCGGACTGTGAGATCGAGGAGGCGCTGATTGAGACAGAATGGAGCGGCCGCGCCGAGAATATCCGCTTCCTGGTGCGCACACCCGCGCTGGAGGCACCGAAGAAACTGACGTTCAGGCTGGCGATCCGTATCAATGGCGTTCCGGTCCGGCGCCTTCTGTTTCAGATGGACTGCAAGCCCGGCGCGCAGGCCACAGCAACACCCGACCTCAGCGAAATGCAGCTCGAACGCTACACGCGCGCCTTCATTTCCTATTCCAGCAAGGATGCTGCTTTTGCGCGTGTGGTCGCCATCGCTCTGGAAGCGGCTGGTATCGATCCGTTTATCGACGCGCACGGCCTGCGTTCGGGCGATGACTGGAAGGACAGGCTGCTGGAGACAATCCGCGGCAGCGATCTCTTCCTGCTCTGCTGGTCCGACAATGCCGCCGCATCAGACATGGTCGGCATAGAAATCGAGACAGCTGCAGATCAGCAGGGCCTGCCGCCGGGCTTCCGGCCGGATATTGCACCGATTGCGGTCTCGACGCCCTTTCCAAATCTGCCATCCGCCATAAGTCACCTGCATGTCGGCAGGCGGTTCGCCTTGACGATCTGACACAGCACGGAAAACTGACTTATGACTCCCAGAAACCCGGCCACGCTTCTGGCCTGCCTTCTCATACTTGCCTTGCCGGGCTGCGCCTCTGTCGCGGCGCCGCTTCTCAAGCCGCATGTCACCACCAATCCTGAAAAGCTCGCCTCCGGGGAATGGAAACTCGACCAGAAGCACGCCTCCCTCACATTCAAGATCGGGCATCTCGGCTATTCGAACTATGTCGGCCGGTTCGAAGGCTTTGACGTGTTGCTGGATGGCGACCCGGAAGCGCCGGGCGAGGCACAGGTCTCTGCCACCATCGACATGACGACGCTCGACGTGGCCAACGACCCGTTTGCGGAAACGCTGATGGGCGATGGCTGGTTCGAGGCGGACAAGTTTCCGGAAGCCGTTTTCAACTCAACGGCCGTGCGCCAGACCGGCCCGGACACAGCCGATGTCGACGGCCTGCTGACCCTGCACGGGAAACAGGCGCCGGTCACACTCTCCGTCACTTTCAATGGCGGGGCCTATGACCGTCTGCGCGGAAAGGACGTGATCGGTTTCTCGGCGACGACAACCATCAGCCGGTCCGCCTTCGGCATCACGCAATTCGAAGGCCTTCTGGATGACGATGTGCCGATCGAGATCGAAGCCGAACTCATCAAGGCAGACAGCGCATCTTGATCTCCGCCCCCGGCTCTCTCTATCAGGGAGACTGATCTGGATGGATAAGCAGGAGATCGAGACATGCTGGGTGAATTCGTAGCCGAGGTTTTCTCGGTCTCCGGGCTGTTCACACTGCTCATGCTGCTGATGCTGCAGGCGGTGCTGGGCTTTGACAATCTGCTCTACATTTCCATCGAGTCGAAACGGGTGGGCGAAGAGAAGGCACCGACAGTGCGGCGCTGGGGGATCGGCCTGGCGGTCGTCTTCCGGATCGTGTTGCTCTTTGTGATCGTTGCCCTGTTCGACGCGCTGGCCGAGCCCCTGTTCGGCGCGCACCTTGCAGGCTTCTTCGAGGGCGAGTTCACCTTCCAGAGCCTGATCACGCTCGCGGGCGGTATCTTCATCATCTACACGGCGATCAAGGAAATCACCCATTTGCTGACGGTGGAGCACATCGAGCACAGCGAAGGCGGCAAGGCAAAATCCGTGCTTCAGGCGATCAGCATGATCGTGGCGATGAACCTCGTCTTCTCCTTCGACTCCATCCTGTCGGCCATGGCGATCGCCAATGTCGAGATCGCCAATATCGTGAATGCCTCCGGAGACGTGATCACGACCTTCAAGGGCACGGTCACTGACTGCAAATCATCGCTGATCGCCACACCGATCGACGGCGCCGTCGGATGCCGGCCAGGCAAGGAATATCAGGTCTGGCTGATGGCCATCGCGATCATCGTCTCGGGCGTGGTCATGGCGCTGATGGCGGACGCCGTGGCGGACTTTCTGAAGAAGAACCGGATGTATGAAGTGCTCGGCCTCTTCATCCTGTTCCTGGTCGGTGTGCTGCTGGTCACCGAGGGCGCTCACCTCGCCCATATGAGCCTGTTCGGCTTCACCATCGAAGCGATGAGCAAGTCGAGCTTCTATCTCGTCATCTTCGTTCTGGTCGTGACGGATATCATCTCCACCAACTACCAGAAACGCCTGTGGAAACAGCGGGAGACGGAGCTCAGGACTCACGGCTCTGAGGAGGCCGCCATTGCGGCCGCGGAAGATGAGATGGCGAAGAACCCGCCGCTCTTTACCGGCTTCAGACTGTAACCGTTAGGACTGGCGCAGAAGCGGCCCGCGCTTCGTGATGCGAAGGGCCATGCGGCTGCCCTTCCGGCCGATCTCGCCTTCAGCGACCATCGTGCCGTCACGTCCGCCGGTCAGCAGCTCGATCGGCTGATCTGCCGGAATGCCGAGGAGCAGCGTCGAACCCGGCTTCAGATCCGCAAGGCGGGACAATGGCACGCTGAGCGAGGCGACGCGGGCCGTCAGAACGGCCATTACGCCGGGGGCGGCGGCAGCAGGGTGTGCCGGCGCAGCCTTGGGCGCGGGCAGCCGGGTGTCCTGCGGCGCATGATCGAACAAATCGTCCTCTGCGAGGATCAGACGCGCAGTCGTCCGGGAGGAATCCACACGCACATCCAGATCAAGAATGGAGGCTTCGCCGGGGCCTGCCAGCGCGGCTGCGAACATCGTATCTGTCTCAATCCGCGAAAAACGGAGGCCAGGCGAAATCGCCGCGCCCAGCGGGCGGACCAGCGCTTCGAGGAGCGCGGTATCCAGAACCGTCAGCTGGCGGGACATATCCTGCCCCGGCTTGCCGCCACAGGCCGTCTCGATCAGCGCGTTGGCGAGCGGCGCACTCAGCACCAGCATTGCTGCAATCTCTCCGCTGGGAGACGCAAAGCAGGCAACCGCCGCACCCTTGCCTGCCGCACCGCCGCGCAGCCCCTGCTCGAACTCGCCGGCCGCGCAGCCCGTTACCGTCGCTGCCGCACGCAGACCGCAGCCATCGCGGAGAGCAAGCGTCAGGCGTGCCGCCAGACGCCGGGCGTCGTCACTGATCTCAACCGGCCTAGCCGGATCGACCGCGCGCATTGGCGGCGTATCGAGGTTCGGAACCGCGACATCGTCGATCCGCTCAGGTTCCGGTTCCACCTCCGGCATGTCATCCAGGTTCGGACGCAGCAATGCTTCGATCTCTGCCGCGCTCAGCATGCCGCGCGCGCTCGGCAGCGGCCGGTCGGGTTCGATCGGTTCGAACGTCGTCGGCATTTCGAGCATGATGTCGGTCTCACGTCTGGGAGACATGTCCCAGCCGTCATCCGAGGCGAGAGGCAGATCAGGCTTCATGGTTCTGGCAGTCGGATCCTGTGCACCCGATTGTTTTGCCCCGGATACGGTTAACGGTCGGTTAGGAATTTCCGCGCCGCTGTCCCGCTTGTCACTCATCAGTTCACTCCGGTCGGCGCGCATCTTAATTCTGCGCAGGCTGACGTTAAGTATCACAGGTTCGCGTTAAGTCCCTGATTACTATACCGTAAGGGATCGTTTGGACCTTGGTGCGATAGTCCACTCAACGCATTAGGCAACAAGCATAACCGCCGAAGCGTTGGGCTGATGGAAAGATGGCGGCGTCCTTGGTGGGGGAACGCCGCCATTCTTGTCTCTGCACGCAGGAAAATGCGCGGAAGGTCAGTCGTCGCGGAGAGTCCGCTCCTTGCGCTCATGACGCTCCTGGGCTTCGAGGCTCAGCGTCGCGGTCGGGCGGGCTTCGAGGCGGCGGATGCCGATCGGCTCTCCGGTCACTTCGCAATAGCCATAAGAACCATCATCGATCCGGCGGAGGGCTGCATCGATCTTGGAGATCAGCTTGCGCTGGCGGTCCCGCGTGCGCAGTTCCAGCGCCTTGTCGCTTTCCGCAGAGGCGCGGTCGACGATGTCCGGCAGCGAGCCTGACTCGTCCTGCAGATTGTTGATGGTCTGCTTGGCGCCGTCGAGAATATCGGCCTTCCAGGTTTCAAGCAGCTTCCGGAAGTAGGCGAGCTGACGCTCGTTCATGAATTCCTCGTCTTCCGAGGGGCGATAGTCGTCCGACAGGTCAACACTCATCGCTTCACACCTTACTCTGTTTGGGGGCCGATATAGACTGCCTATCGATTCCCTGCAATTACTGGCACTGTGTAATTTTCATCAATGTTTTCAGACAATTGCGGCAAAAACGTGGATTTATCATGAGATTGTGACTGCCGGGACTCGCCTGAAAACGGTCAATTCAGTGCAATTTACAGGCCGGGACTTGATCTTTCCCCCCGGCACGCGCTCTATGAGTCATCGTCCCGAACGCAGCGTATGCAACGGTTTCAGCGTAGATGCCCCGACGCCGGAAAACTATGGATAAAACCTCCGGCTGGATGCAGGCGGTCGTTTTCAATTCATTGCTCATACTGATGCCGGTGATCGGCGCGCAGAGCCTGTCGCTTGCCTTTTCCAGCAGCACATTTTCGGAATCGCCGGGTATCGAAGCCATCGATCAGACCCGCCGGAACATGGACGAGGCCTTCACTTCGTTCGCGCCGCGCAATGCCGGCGACAAGTACAAATTCTGGCACGATGTCGTCGACCGGGAACTGAACGACATGGATGTCGCCGCCGCGCGGGGCTTCCTGCTGGCAGCCCCCCAGATGCTGGACCGGGAATCCGTCCGCGAGCTGGAAGCGGACTCGAATGGTATCCGGCTCGACCGGGCCGATGACCGTCTCGCCGCCGCCGCCCTCAGGAAACTGCCGCTGGATGTCGGCCTGAAATTCGAAAAGGCTCAGATCTCCGCAGGCATCACCAATGCGACAATCATCGAGCCGGTTACGCCTGATGGAGAAACAGAAGTCACCGCAAGCCCGGTCGCTGCGGACACTACCGGCAATGCTGAAGTGACCATGGCGGGCGGGCGCCCAGCGTCTGACAGCCGCTTCCTGCTGCTCGGCACCTTTGCCGACCTTGCCAACAATTCAGAGCGCTGGCTTGCGAATGACCGGGTTGACCCGATTACACTGAAGATCACGGCCATCGGCCTGATCGAGGCAGAAACGTCGGACGGTCTGTCCGATGCCAATATTCGCGCTGCCTCGATCCTGAAATCTGCCCGCCGCGCCCGCCGGATGACTCCGGAGTTCACGGATTACATCAAGGCGAAGATCGACGATGCCCTGCCCGACAGTGTGTTGAAACCCGCCCTGGAGGAAGCCTTCAGCAGCCTCGCGACGACCAATGTACGGGTCGACCGGGTACGGACGGCGTTCATGGAATCTGTCAATGTACGCGGCCTCGAACGGCTGGAGACCGACCTTGCGCAGATCGACCGTATCGGCACGCTGACCAGCCCGTCTGCCGCCATCACCATGGTCGAACATGTGCAGGACAGCTCAGACCTGCGCCGCGTCCGCCTGCTAACCGAAGCCGGTGGTGATCGCGCGGTGGCGCTTGTGAAGCAGGCTGGCCCGGGCGCGCTGCGGATCGCGGATACCGGTATCAAGTGGACCCGCCAGCTGGCAATTCAGGTCATGGGCCTGACGGCGGCAGGTCTTGCGCTGTTCTTCGTGATGCTGTCCACCTTCCGGCGGAACTTCCGGATTCAGAAACGGGTCGAGCCTGCCGGGATCTGACCCGCCGGGTCTACAGGCCGAACGCGCCCTTGATCCCGTCGATCAGCAACTGCACCGACAGCGCGGCGAGAATGACGCCGAGGATCCGCGTCAGCGCCCCCGCGACGCTCGCCCCCATCAGACGGACCAGCGGGCCGGCCGCAATGAAAATGACCAGCGTCAGCAGCAAGTTCAGGCCGATGGCGGCCAGCACGACGAATTTCTCCGGCCAGACGGTCGCCTCTGACATGTAGAACATCGCCGTCGCGATGGAGCCCGGCCCGGCAATCATCGGAATACCGATAGGGAAGACGGAAATGTCTTCCGGCTCCGGATCGTTCCGGTGCTCTTCAAGTACTTCCTCGGCCCGGTGCTCACGCCGCTCTGTTCGCTTTTCGAACACCATGTCGAGCGCGATCAGGAACAGGAGCACACCGCCTGCCGCCCGGAAGGCGTCGATCGAGATGTGCATTGCGCCCAACAGCCAGGAGCCGCCAAAGGCAAAGGCGAACATGATAAGCGTCGCCACAAAGGTCGACTTGATCGCCATCTTCCGGCGATAGGCCGCATCACCATTTGCTGTCAGAGTCGCAAAGATGGGGGCGACCCCCAACGCATCGATCAGGACGAAGAAGGTGACGAAAGTGGCCGTAAAGAGGGAGAGGAGTTCTGCGCTCATGCGCGCCGCCCTAATCCCTTTGGGTGGCGGCGTCGAGGATTTCCTGCACCAAAGGCGCAACGATCAGCGTGTCAGGCGCCGCCTCGAACCGGGACAGATCGGCCGCACCGGAGGCCAGCGCCAGCATCATGCGGTGGCCGCGCAGACGCTGCAGCAGGCCTTCTGCCCCGCGGTGGCCATCTGCCGTCGCGAACCGGCCATCGCCAAGGTCCACGACCAGGCCGTCACCATCGCCGGCTTCAAGACGCCGGATCGCCTCATCGAGGCCGATCGTCTGACTGCCCTGAACAGGATTTGTCCGCATCATGCTTCCATCCGGCATCAGACAGGCTCCCCGGCAGCTGCCGGCATCAGTTTGCGGCAACGGCTGAGCGCCCGGTAAAGGTTGGAGCTGGCAACATCGGCAGAGATATCGAGAACGGACTGGCGTGCCTCCTCGCAATCGCAGGCGGCAAGCAAGGCAGCAATCGCCTCGGCGGCCTGCGCATAGGCGGGTCCGTCGACTTCACCCAGCAGATACATCTGCATGACAGCGAAATAGGCCCGCCCGGCCGGCGTGGTCGCATCGGCCGGATGCAGGATGTCCTTCTCCCGCAGGACGCGGGCCTGTGTCTCAAGCAGCAGGACGCCGCGCCGGTCGCCATTGCGGACGACCGCGCCGTTGACGACAAACGTCTCGCCCGGCTTGAGGGACAGTTTCAAAGGCATCGTAAAGGGATCCGATCCTGCTGATTTCAGCAAAATTCGCAGAAAGGCGTTAACGCTTGATTGCGATTCCGTAAGAGCCTGACGCGCTGAAATGGCAGGATTAAAGTGCCATGCGCCCGTTTCCAAAGTGCGTAGGATCATACGGCCTGCTTAGGCCCCGAACGCCCTTCCCATCGGAAACAAGCTGTCCGGAACCGGCGCGGCGCTCATCTGAAGCTTGAGCCTCTGCGGCGGCGCGCATGGCATATTTTCCATACCACAGGGGTCATTGGCGGAGAAATGAATTCCATGTTGCAATGCGATATGGCGGGTATAGCGCGGCGCCGGAAAGTTGATATGGTTCCCTTCTGAGACAGGGGGAAGACAGAATGACAGACATTTTCCTGTCCTATGCACGGGTGGATGCTGATACGGCCATGCGGATCAAGACTGCTCTGGAGTCTCTGGGGCTCACTGTCTTCATCGATACAGAAAGCTTCGACGCAGGCGATGAATTTCCGGCACGGCTGGAGCGGGAAATCGAGATGGCCGGAGCGGTCCTCGGCCTTTGGAACGCCTATTCCCTCTCGCGGGAATGGGTGAAGCGCGAATGCGAGCTGGCGCTGGATCTGAAGAAACTTCTCCCCGTTGAGATCGGTCCGATTACGGACCGTGTGCTGACGGTGGAATTCTCACGACTGCACCGGATTGACCTCGCGAGCTTCGATGGCAGCCATGACCACAAGGGCTGGCGCGACACGGTGAAATCTCTCGCGGGCAAGCTCGGCCGGCCGGAAATCCTCCGTGAAGATACCCGCATCAAGGATGCCGAACGCCGGGCGGAAGAAGAACGCCGCATAGCGCGCGAACAGTTTCAGCGCGTGGTGAAGCAGAACGAGGAGTTGAAGAAGCGCAAACTGGGCCTGCGCCTCTGGCACTGGGCAGCCGCAGTCGTGGTCACCTTGGGAGTTACTGGCGCGGCGAGCGGCTGGGTCTGGCGGGAAGGCAAAATTGAACAGAAGCGAATGGAGGCCGAACGACGCGAAGAACTGATACCAGAAGAGCTAAGGTTGCAGATTTCGAAAATAGACGTGAACGACCTACAGATTGATGAACGAATTCGAGCACTTCTGGAAGAACATGATCTTCACTTGAACCGCCTCGTACAAGCTTCCGCGTTAGACGCGGATGCCGCCTACCTTGCCGGCATAGCGTACTACTTTGGAATTTCGATGCCACAGAATGACATCGAAGAAGCGAAGCGTTTACTCACTCAAGCATGCGACGGACAATCTGCCGTTGCATGCCATTTTCTTGGCGTCTTGAATTACAATGACTGGTACTACGAAAGCTCAGAGCTTTCAGATCTGCAATCCGCAGCCGAAATGTTTAGGCGAGCCTGCAACGCTGGGCAGCAGGAAAGCTGTTTCCGCGCTAGTATGGCCGAACGGCTTCTAGGGCCTGCTCGGCGAACTCTGAGCGACGACTAACCCTCTCCCCACGTAATGAGTTGCCCTGTAGCAGGCCTGCTTTATGCTTGGTGGGAAGATACAGAGAGATGGAGCTGCCCCCCATGCGTTTTGAAGGCACCAAGGACTATGTCGCCACCGATGATCTGCGCGTTGCGGTGAACGCCGCGATTGCGCTGGAACGTCCGCTGCTGGTGAAGGGCGAACCTGGCACAGGCAAGACGGTGCTGGCGATCGAGGTGGCCAAGGCGCTCGGCTGCGAACTAATCGAGTGGCACATCAAGTCCACCACCAAGGCGAACCAGGGCCTCTATGAGTATGATGCGGTGTCCCGCCTGCGCGACGGCCAGATGGGCGAAGAACGCGCCAAGGACGTCAAGAACTACATCAAGAAGGGCAAACTGTGGGAGGCATTCACCGCCGACAAGCGCCCGGTACTGCTGATCGACGAGATCGACAAGGCCGACATCGAATTCCCGAACGACCTCCTGCAGGAGCTCGACCGGATGGAGTTCTATGTCTACGAGACCGACGAGACGGTGAAGGCCAAACAGCGCCCCATCGTGATCATCACTTCGAACAATGAAAAGGAACTGCCGGACGCATTCCTGCGCCGCTGCTTCTTCCACTTCATCAAATTCCCGGACGAGGAAACGATGCAGGACATCATCGATGTCCACTATCCGGGCATCAAGCAAAAGCTGGTGAAGGACGCGCTGACGACCTTCTACGCCATGCGCGAACTGCCGGGCGTGAAAAAGAAGCCGTCGACCTCCGAACTGCTCGACTGGCTGAAACTGCTTATGAATGAGGACATCGATCTTGAGACCCTTCGCGAGAAGGATCCGGACCGTCTCACCCCCCCGCTGCACGGCGCGCTGCTTAAGAATGAGCAGGATGTCGCCCTGTTCGAACGTCTCGCCTTCCTCGCCCGCAGGCAGGATGGTGGTGGG
>MDSW01044188.1_pt1 | contig 17979 bp, 16 predicted proteins | sample 811171 | NCBI WGS metagenome assembly MDSW01 (sample SAMN05326641, study PRJNA326480) | marine metagenome | isolation source: seawater | place: Atlantic Ocean: North West | collected 2012
ATCAGCCGCCGCGTGCACTCCACCGCGCCTCGCTCGGCCGCCATGTGGATGGGCGTCTGGCCGCCGTGCTGGCGGAAGCAGCCCTTGTTGGGATCGGCCTTGTGCTTAAGGAGCACGCTCAGCGCCGCGCCGCTCCCGTGCTGGGGGCAGCGTACGTTCGCGATGGGCGCCATGAGGGCGCACATCCCCGGGGTCCATCCCACGTACTTCGGTCGTGGGCCAAACGGGAGCGTCTCCGTGTCGAGGTGGTGCGAGTAGTTGCCGGTGCACAGCCTGGCGAGCATCTCAGTGCAGCCTGCGTCGTCGACCAGAGCGGCGCGGTGCAGCGCCCCGCGCCCGTCGTAGTGCGACAGCGCGAGCGCCCTTTCGGGGTCGTTCGCCGTGTCGAGCAGGTATTTGAGGCAGTCGACCGTACCGTGCTCCACGGCGGCGCCGATGAGGCCCATGTTGGCGACGCCGCAGACATCTCCCTCAGTGAGCTGACGCGGGACGATGCCCGGCATGGGTGCCCAGCCGCCCAGGAGCTCGAGACAGCCGAGGTGGCCGCCCCTCGTGGCGAGCGTGGCCGCCGACTCGCAGTGGTCGTTCACAATGCTGCCGTCGGCCCCGCGCTGGAGCAGCTCTCGGGCCACCTCGGCGTGGCCATTCTCGCAGGCGATCGCCAACGCCGTGGTGCCCGCGCGCACAGTGGCGCTGAACTCCAGTGCGAGCTTCCTGTTGTGCTTCCTCGGCGGCACGTCGTCCTGGACCAGGGCCTTGTTCACGTTGACACCGGCCTCGAGCGACACCCGGACGCATGCGAGCTGGCCAGCGCCGCAGGCCACCATGAGCAGCGTCAGTGCGCCAAACGGCCCACCCAGGTCGCCGTCGATGGGAGCCATCGCCCCCCCCACGGCCGCGTGCGCCTCGAGGAGAGCCCTCATGCACGTTGGGTGCCCGCCGACGACTGCGTGCGCCATGGCCCGGCGCAGGGCAGACATGGCGGCAGGCTGCGCTGTGTCTTCGGCGCACCTCTGGAGGAGCGGGAGGTTGTCGATCATGGCGAGGACGCACGGCTCGACACCGAGCAGCGCCATGCGCGCCAAAACGTCCCCCCACGCTCCTGGTTTGAGCATGCACGCGACGTGCACGATGAGCTGCCCCGCCTCGACCGTCATGGCCTTCTCGCCGAACATGACCTCCGCGCAATTCCTCAGTGCCTCCAAGTCGTACCTTGCCTTCACCCAGGTGCCCAGTAGATCGGTGTCTGCTGCTTCGGTGCTCATTCGGAGCACAAAGATGAGCTTCCGCAGGGCGGCGCCCAGGCCTTGAAAGGCCCTGCAGCACGAGGTGAAGCTGCAGTAGCCGATGGTGTCCTCACAACAGGAGTAGGTACGGAGAAGCTGCATGAGAGTCTTGCTGAACAGGTCCGGCTTCGACTCCAGCCCGAGCAGGTACGAGCCGTCCTTGATCGGAGCAATGGTGATCTGGTCCGAGTAGTCGTCCCAGCTGGAAGGGTGCGTCTTGGCGTAGGCATCGCAGGCGAGCGCCTTGTCGTGGACGCGAGACATCTGTCCGACGAGAACGGGGTACAGGAGGGGGCAGAGCTGCGCAGGTTGCGCCACATGCAGCGCAGCAGCACGGGTGCCAGCGGCGGCGGGGGCGCACAGAAGGGAAGTACGTGCGCGCGCGGAGGAGGCGTGAAGTGGGTGCACGGGACAACGCACGGGGCGTCGGGGGTGAGGTCTGGGAGCAGATGTGCACAGTTGCGCAGGTTGCGCCACATGCAGCGCAGCAGCACGGGTGCCAACGGCGGCGGGGGCGCGTATGGGGACGGGATGTGCGCGTGCCGAGTACGGCGAGTGATACGCGGGTGGCGTATGTGCAGCGTGTGCGCGGAGGACGCGGCGGTGAGCGGCGCACGTGTGGGTGGGCGCGTGGTGTCCGCGTACAGTCGCACTCGGGTTCCGTGGCGGTTACGTAACCGACAAGAGGAGGGGGTAATAAATACGCGTTTTTTTTGCTAGCCTTAAAAAAAAGGGACGTACGACAGAAAAAAAGTATCCATGGACTGCAAATTCATCGACCTGTACTGCGGGGTTGGTGGCGCCTCGTGTGGATTCATGCAGGCTGGCGCTCGACCTGTTCTCGGCATCGACAATGACCCAGATGTGCTCCGTTGTTGGTCAGTGCACGCATCTGGTGCCTCCTCGCATTGTACGGACGTCGAGGGGCAACCGCTGCCAAGCGCCTGTGAAGGCCTGCATTTGCACAGTAGCACGCCATGCCAGCTCATGAGCCGTCAGCGGCGATCGAGTGATAGCGAGCTAGAGTTTGGACTTCGAACGTTTCGAAAAAGTATAGAGCTGCCTCTGCGCCGCGGCGACCATACGTGGTCTAGCGAACAAGTGCCGAATGCACGGGCGATCGAGCTGGTGCAGGCGTTTGAGCGGCGATTCCCTACGCGCGTCGCGCACGCCGTCGTCGATTCGGCGGATTACGGCACTCCGTCTACACGCACGCGCCTCATCGTCGGCCCCCCTCTCTTTATCCAGTTTCTGAAAGAACGGGGATGTACAGAGCGCGTCTCCATGCGCTCCGCGTTCTCCAAACACAATTTGTCCGTGCCGGACGGGGCCGTGTCGACCACGATAAGCCGTGGTCGCGGCTCGGCTCAGAATCGCGCGCGTCGACTCGACAACGTCGGTTTCACGATCACCGCCTCGCACCCGATGACGTGGCTAGACGAGAACGAGCATTCGCTCGGGTGCTTGTCCTGGCGGCACAGTGCGGCGTTGATGGGATTCCCAATAGATTGGACATTTCCGCAGAACTGCCGCGCCGCGCAGCGGGCCGTGGGGAATGCCATTCCGCCTCCCTTGGCGAAAGCGATGATGGAGGCTGTACGAGCTATGCAACTGGTGACGCCCCTAGAATCTCCTATTCCACAGGAGGAACTGGATACCGTCCAGGCTACGGGAGCCACACATGACCGCGACGCATCCGTCGCGGAACAGATCGATCGGATCGAGGCAGAACTGCGTGCTCTCAGGCGCATGCTCGTCTAATCCACCTCCTTGGCGTTGTAGTTCTTTGCGAGGGTCTGTGCCTCCGTCGCGCCGTTGCGCGCAGTGGCAAGGAGTGCTATGACGCCCTCGACCGTTGACCGTGTCACGTTACCGATCTGGTACCTGGACAGGTACACGCGCTTGACCGTCTTCACGAGCTCCTGAGTCTCGTCCGGAGTTGGGAAGCGCTCTTTCTCCATGAAAAATCGGTGGCCCTCTTGGCCAATCTCGTACTGAAGGTCGCGGGCCTCGACCTGCTGCGGGAACGACAGCAACATCTTGTTCAGACTGGTCTCCAGCTCCGTGACGGAGCCGAGCACGCCCTCGGCTGCTGCCTCCACGGCTGAGGCCAGCGCCGGATCGACCTCCTTAGTGTGCAGGACACTGCCGCCACCAGAGCCGAGACTTGGAGGCCTCGCGGGTGGAGTCCGTGGGTCGGGACTCTCGTTTTGCCCTTTCTGACTCGTTGGTGCGTCACGCTTGCGTTTTTTGGCGCTCTCGTCCTGAGCGCCGTTCGCAACGACACCGAGCTCTCCGGACTCGCATGCGCTCTTCAGGACGCCGACGGCACGGTCGATGGAACCCAGTTCGAAGTCTATGGCGCCGATCGCCATCTGTATGCCCTCTGCCGTCAGCGCAATGCCAGCGCTTGCACCCGAGCATCCGTTGTGTGTAAGCGTCGAGAGCGACTTGATCCGTGCCTGCTCGAGTTTCTCGGTCGGTCTGCTAACGCGCAGAGCGGTCAGGCCCCGCAACAGCTGGTCACGCGAGATGAAGACATCTGTCTTACGGTCCGCACACGCATAGACGAGCGTGACGATACGGGTCTCAACCGTCGTCAGCGCCGTCAGCATCGCAGCAACGAAGGCATCGCTGCTCTTCTCGACGTCCTGCTGCTCCCGCGGCCTTTTTTCCGTGCTCTTTCTGCCCGTTCCTTTTTCGGACTGCTCCTCGTCGACCCAGCTACCCGTCTGTTCGTCCCAGGCCTTTCCCAAAGGCGGGCGCCCGCGCGGGCGCGAGTACGGGGGGCCTTTGTCCTCCTCGTTGTCACTCTCATCCGAGAGATGTTTCACTTCGAAGGACCAGACATTATTGTAATCGTCCATGTGGAGCTGCAGGCGGACGCTGAACCCCTCGTCTTCCTTGCCGGCAAAAAAGGTCCCGTCGCTTTCGGGCCCCGACTCCACGACCAGCGGCACATGGAGAAACGCGGCCCATGGCGTCTCCAGCCGCTCGTCCAGCTGTTCCAGGGGGCGACCTTTCCCTTTTTCATCGAAGCGGAACTCCAGCTTGTCCGGCTCGCATACGCCGGTCACCGGTTTCTGCAAGGAGACGACAGTTTCTGGCTTACCCTCTCCTGCGCTCATCACGACGGCACGAAATCGGTCCCGGCCTCGTTCGTCGCTGCGAAAATTGTACTTCTCCGGCATCTGGCAGACCTTGTCCACCAGCTCTCGGAGATCCGCGCACCGAGGGAGAGCGAAATCGGGCACCTCATACTCGGGGTCGATGACAAACACCGTGTTCCCCGCTTGGACCTGCGCGTGATCGTAACGGATGTTGGGGCCGAAAGATGGTCAAATATGATTGTGGCGCAGGTTGCGCATTTGCTCAATGATGCGCACAAGTGGTTTTCGGGGTGATGCCTATCACGTCGGGTTGCTTTCACGAGTGCAATGGAGTCTACAGACGCGCTCCGTGGGGTCGCGTTTGCACGCTCCTCTGTGCAGCGCATGTTGTGCAGCGCATGTTGTGCAGCGCATGTTGTGCAGCGCATGTTGTGCAGCGCATGCTGTGTCGAACGTATGCTGTACGCGAGCGCGCCAGGTGTGCCGCGGGGTCGTGGGAAGCACGCACCGTGCCCGCGCTCGCCGTTCGAGGCATTCTCCTTCCTGCAAGCTCGCCAGACTGCCTCGATGCGCGCAGTCCCCGTCTGCTCCGTGGACCTGATATTTTTTTTTCCAGGCCGTTGTTATTCCGGGACGTCGGCGCCAACATCAGCGTCAGCTTTATCGTTCCTCGTCCGGCTAGACCAGAGCGGTGCATCGTTGTGGAATCTATGAGGACCGCACTCCCTCGTTTCTTGTATTTGAGGGTTCGCTGTCGACCGTCGGTATCTCTCACATCGATGGTCGACTGTGTATCACTAAGTTGTATCACCAGAGTTCTCCTCACCTTGGCGTATCCGCGCGTCGCCGTGTCGGTATGCCAGTCTAGGCATGCCTGAACAGAGCTCTGAAGCATGACGTGAGCTCTGGTGATCGAGAGGCCTGGACAATGTATTTCGGCGAACGTGCAGGCCGCATTGAAACCTGGCAGCTCGTTGCGGAGAGTGCTAAGGTGGCCCTTCTCTCCACGGAAGAGCAGTATGGTGTGCTTTGCCTGGCGCGATGGATCGTGCGTGCGACCACGAATGGCTGGGAATGTGCCAAAGCCGTAGTAGCTGTAAAGACGACCAGACATTTGAAGCAGCAGGCTGGCGTCTCCACCGGCTAATGTTGCCGCGTCAATACCACCACAAAGAGCATCGTGCAGACACGCAGCCTGAGTTTCCTCAAGCTGCAGCACAGCTGGTATGGACATCTGCCAATGTTGCGCACTTTGCGCCACAGCTCAGGGAGGCCGAGTGGTCTGCCACGGCCGTCGCGTACGCGAAATCCAGTTGTGGCGGCACGGCCCGAATGTGCCTTCCGTTACGGCGACCGTGATGGACCAGAGGTCCTGGGTCCGGTTAGTCCTTGACCTATGCATACAGCGAGCAAAAACGATAATATCTAAAAACGACGACGAGCGCACGCAACGAAAAAAACCCTCCTCGGTCCGAGATGCCTACTGTGCATAAATAGCCGGTGAATCGCATTCTCCCTGGCGGTGGCAGTGGTCTGGTCATTTCATGGTTCTCGTCTTCATTTTGCTGGGAGCAGGAGCGTTCCGCAGGGCGTCGCCCGCGTGCAAAGCTCCTGCTTGTCCAGGCAGACGATCAGCTGCAGGGCGAGAACGATGGCCATCGGGAGCTTGTTGGCGACGCGGTGCTTCCACCACTGCCAGCCAGAGCCCGACTGCACGGCCTCACAGAGGACAAACGCCGACGAGGTGGTCCTGGCGTACGAGGCCTCAAGGGCGGTTTTGTACAGGACGTTTGCCAGCCCTTGCCCGCGAGCTTTAGGGTCGACGGCCAACAGCTCAATGAAGATGACGGTGAGCTCGCCGAATGCAAAGGTGGCCTTGCAGGTCTTGAAGATGAGAAGCCCGGCGATGGCGCCGTCGGGGTGCAGCGCCACAAGGTTGTGCCGGTCCGGGTGCATGTAGGAGAACGGCAGGACGCCGTCGTAGATGCCGCACACGCCGACGAAGGCGTTGACGTCGCTCTGCGAGAAGTTGGGATTCCACACGAACTCGAACCCGGGATACGACGGCACGACCAGGAAGAGCAGCGTGCGGTCGTAGATCGAGCCGTCCTCCTGAGGAAGGATGCGCACATTTCCGAGGGCGCGGTCGTGGCAGAGGTACCGCAGGGCGCGGTCGCGGAGCTCCGCGTCGCGCTTGTTGAGCGCGACGGTCTCCCATGCGAAAGAAATGGTGGAGCGCATCGGAGGAGTACGTGGCTTCGAAAGGAATCCGGCGGCGCGGCTCAAGATGCGCAACTGCCCCAGGACGGGCGAGTTTGGCCTGTCGTAGACGCACCAATCCTGCACGAACGTCTTCAGCGCGACCGTGTGCACAAGCGTCGTCTGCACCGTGTACTTTGGCAGGAGCGTGTAGGTCGAAGCCATGACGATGAGCAGCGACGCGAGGGGCTTTTTGAAAAGGGGATGCACAGGATGCGCAAGACTGGGTTGCAGAACAATATCCGCATCGCTTTTGTCAAAGGTCAAGCCGATGATGAGGCCGATCAAAGCCCTCGGGTCCTTCGCCTTGTCGTACACGAGAATCGCACATCCGAGGCCTGAGCGCAGGTGCTGATTCTGCATGATGGGCATCTGTTCCCCATGCTGCGGCGCAGCTACCCTGGAGAGCATCTTGTGTTGCGAGCCAACCGTGGTCACGCCGTCTTCGATGAGCACGTCAGCCGCGTCGCGGACCGCCTCGTACGCCGTGGACAAGGTTGTCATGTTGAAAGCTGAACGTTGTCATATCGAAAGCTGTTTGCGAATGAAGCGGTGCGACGAGCACGCCGCCGTTCCGTGCCTGATTGTCAGGTGAACGTTAATTCGTTAGAAGATGAGAAAATACCAGAAGCATCCCGGCGCTTTCCATCATCCTCTGTGATTGTGTCATGGCCGAGACCAGATCCAGGTAGTACACCGCATTTTTTTTTTACTCGTTCCCGTCATATACCTCCGTTTGAAACCACACACGCCCCTCCCCTCTTTCTGACATGAGCATGACGCATGACCGCATGGCACACATGACGCACAGCGATGAGAACAGCGACAATCAAATCACCGAGCTGACGGAATTCCTCTCCAGGATATCGAGCCTCGGCCCCGCAGAGATAAAAGCGGCCGACAGTGAATTTGTCCAGCATGACTCCGCTGACCTGGACGTGAAGTTTTTACTTGCCTTATTGAAGCGACGTCACAGGATCAGCTCTCGCGTATCCGTCCCAAAATGGCAGCTTTGTTTTTATACAGACGGAACCGCACGGTACGCAGGTACGAGGTGTGCGTCGGAGTATGATGGGCACGTACGCATAGGACACATCCGAGGCGGAATCATGTTCACCAACCTCAACAGCGCGACGCCCAAGTTGTACGCCCCGCGCGACCTCAGGGAATTCCTGGAAACGGTGTCAAGGCGCTTCGTCGTACTGAACGTCGGGATATACCCCGGCGCCTGGAGCGCGTTTGGGCACGCTAACGTACTGATCATCGATAGGCAAAAACGAACGTTGGACCGGTTTGAACCAGCAGGCAAAATTAAAGATGCCTACGACAGCAAAGTGGCGTCGCTTCTACGCTCCCATCTGCCTGGCTACCGATACATCTCGTACGCAGAGTATTTGCCCGGAGCGCAACGAGCAGGCACAGATTCGTACAGCGGCATGTGCGTGACGTTTTCTCTCATCTATGTCCTGTACAGGCTCCTCAACCCCGATCTGTCCCCCCATCGGCTACGTAGGCATTTAGCGAATATACCTGCCGCACGTTTGAAACACACTGCGCTCAGACTGAACCGGTATGTGGCAGATACGTTACGAGCCTTCCCTAAGGGAGAACTTGTGAGGCAACGTATCATGGAGAAATCGTCGGAGCATATGCTACTCACGCTTCAGGGCCGGAGGCCACCGTCAGGCGTCCTGAAACCACCGCCGCCGGTGCGGAACTCTCGACCAAACATGCAGCCGCTGGTCCTCGTGCACGATCGGGTGATGGTGCTGCCGTAGGCACGAGAAAAAAAAAAAAAAGAAGTTTGATTTTTTTTATTTCGTTTGCGTTCCCGTCGCGTCATTGTGACGCGCTACAGCTCACGGCGGCAGGTGTCTACTTGCTGCGCGACTTCTTGCGCGACCCCTTCTTCTTGCGAGTGTTCTTCCCGCAGTAGGCCATGCCCTTCCTCTTCGACACCTTGGAGGAGAAGCACTTGGGAATCTTCCCGGAGGGGCATTGCGCGCTCTTCTTGCGAATGGCCTTGATGCGCGAGCTGCGGCGGGCCTTAGGACTCATGTGGCAGATCCGGTACTGGAAGGACTTGACCATCGTTTGGAGGATCCCAGCGGAGGGTGGTGGTTACTACTCTGTCAGATGAAAAAAAAAAAGCGGGGTCGACGCGCCCGGTCCGGGAACCGCACCGTAAGAAGAGACCCTCCAAAAACCGTCACCCGACCTGGCTCCCACCCTGCCTGGACGGCGCACGCGCGGGCGCATCATGACGACTGAAGACGCTTTCGTACGACGGGTCGCGTTTCACAGGGGGCGGGGAGGCCTCCCGGGCGCGCGGGGGAGGGTCGCGCGCCGAGGAGCGGGCGACGGAGACGACGCTCTGCGGCCGGCTCGGCGGCGCTGCGGCGACCTCCGAGCGCGCTCCCCGACTCGGGTACGCATCAATGCGGGGCGGCTCCGGCGCGCGCGGCTCCGGCGGCGCGCGCGGCTCCGGCGGCGCGCGCGCCGCCCGCTCGCCCACCTGCGAGATGGAGTCGTCGGGCGTCACGTCGTGGTGCGTCGTCTCCTCGAGCGTGACGGCGCATTCGCTCAGCTCGTTGTACACCGCGTGAAAGGAAGACCGGACGACGTCCGCGCAGACGATGCGGCGAGCTATGATGTCGTCGTCGCAGCGCCAGAACTGACCCGATCGCACGCTCGGGTGCAGGGCCGTCTTTTCGTAGAAGCGTCTCAACCAGTGCGACATGTGGGGATTCGGAGTGCGAGCACCGTCCCCGAACATTTCGGTCTGGAAGGCGTTGTAGGTGTCGCACACGATGCGCTCGAACTCGGGGGCGTCCTTGCGTATCGATGCGATGTCGTCGGATATGATGCTGTCGTCCCACGTGCGGACGCGCTCGAGCCCACGCTGGTACGGCTGGTGCGTGAACAGCTCGGGGACCTTCTGGTGCCGGTGCCACAGACCCCAGAAGCCGCGATCGCAAATGAGTTCGCAAATCTGGAGGAGCCGGTGCGAAGACTCGCGGCCGAAAATCCCAGAGCTGAGGAGCCCCGCGTCGGCATGTCTCGGGGCTTCGCGGGACATCTTTTTGCTTGTCGTCTGTTTTTTACTTGTTCATGACGCCTCGAAAAATCGCGGCCGCCGCGGGGAACGCGTTCCAGGAGGCCTCCGCGTGCAGAAAGTGCAGGACCACGGTCAGCAGGGCGGAGACGAGCAGCGGCACCGCGAGCGAGCCGTCTGCAAAGGGCGGGCGGACCAGGGAGAGCATCGCAAACGTGGCGAGCGCAAAGACTACGAGCACGAGCGCCCGCGGGTGCTTCTCTGGGGCCCGTCCGAAGCGACGCTCCGTGCACGCCTCGCGGCGAATCGTGCTGGCCAGCGAGTCCATGAGGGGGAGGGGGTGTGAGGTTCGGCGCGTGCGCGCGCGCCGTCCGTCTTTCCCTTGAAAAGGGGCGGGCTACAAAAAAAAATCTATCAGACTTTTTTCTCCGATGCCGCGCTGCCTATGCGGCATCGCGACCGGCCATGTCGGGAATCTCGCTCGACACGCTCGCGGCCGCGGCCGCACGGGAGCACGTGCACGCGGAGACGGAGGGCTGGAGGATCACGTCGCACGTACCCGTCGGTCCGGAACTCCTCGACTGCCCCGTCCTCGAGAGCTCGCTGCCGGGGCGCCTCGGCTGCTTCTTGCTACCGCAGGACGCCGTGCTGGACATGCCGTCGAAGGCTCGCGTCACCAGACGAGACTTGAACGGGATCCTCGACTCCGAGCGCGCGGCCGCGGGCGCGAGCGCGCGCGCGCCGCGTCAGAAGCAGCGCGCCGCGCCGGCCGCGCTGGCCGGGCGGGCCGAGGGCGACGAGGGCAAGGTTTCCAGCGTCGGAGGCGACACGGACGCGGACGACGACGAGGACGACGAGGACGACGAGGACGACGAGGACGACGGGGACGACGAGGACGACAGCGGCGACAGCGGCGACAGCGGCGCGGAGAGCAGCGTCGACGGGGAGAGTGAGCTCGCCGACGACGGGCTGGACAACGATGACGACGAGCGCGACGTCGATGAGGACGGCATCGACGCCGACGAGGATTTGTCAAAGGATATGGTCGTGTGAAAAACTCACGCGCGCAAGGAAAAAAAAAAAAGGAAAACACACAACCGGGGAGGACGGCTAGCGGAGCGCCGCCACTCCGGCGGCGACCGAGGGCACGATCACGCCCGGCAGGCGGCACGGCTTCTTGGCCGCCGCCGGCGCGGCCGCCGCCGCCGGCGCGGCCGCTGCCGGCGGGGCGCACGGACCGAACATGGCCATGGGCGTGCGCGTGCCCCGTTTCAGCACGTTACCCGGCGCCTCGTCGAACTTGTACTCGATGGTCTTGAAATCCTTGCAGGACATCTCCATGCTTCCCTGACGGGCCCTCGAGGAGTAGCATCTCATCACCGCGTAGGCAGCCTTGTCCTTGAGGAGGATCTGCATGTACGCGCGGTTGCTGCGGTGGTAGTCCTTTTTGTTCAGGCAGTAGGTGCATCCGAGGTTGCGGAGGTTCACGTGGTACTGGTGCTGCTTGGCGGAGTAGTGCACGGTGATCTCCGTGTCCCGGTAATGGCTCTGTCCGGTCCTCTTGTCATGCCCAATCTGCACCAGCATGTCCTTGATGACGCGGAGCTTCTCCGCGTCGGTGACGGGTTCGTCGTAGTTCCTGGGCGTGGAGGCGCTCGCGGCCTCTGTCTTCTTGCGCTTGCCGGGCGGCGCGCGCGGCGCCGGTCCCGTGATGACGTGCAGCCCGCTGTGCGCCACGTAGCCGTCGGTGACGGGCGTGTCATCGGCGCAGCGCACGCTCGTCCACTCCGCCATCGTCTGCCAGATGTCCTTGGCCGATTTTCCGATGGACCCTCCCTCGCGTAGGGCGTCGGCGTCGACCTCGCCGCCCCTGACGACCATGGCTGCCATGTAGCACCGCGGGTCGATCGCGTACCGCATGAGCTGCTGCGTGTTGTTGTTGTACATGGTCCACTGGTACGGACGGGCCAGGTTCGCGGAGCGCACCTGCTGGGCCTTCGGAGCCCCGATCATGCGCAGGCCCGTGGAGTAGACGGCGCCGTCGACGACGTCCTCGAGCTGGCATTCGCTGAAGAGCGTTCCCACGTGCTGGGCCAGGCGCTGCGCGCCGCGAGCGAGCGCCAGCACCACCCCGCGCCGGATCTGGTACGCCCGGGTGATGTCGACCACCACCCCCGGCCAGTGCACGTGCACGCCGTGCTTGAAGAGGCGGCGGCACGGCCGGATGTACACGTTGTCGTCGACGCGGACGCCCACGTCCGAGGTCACCCCGAGCGTCGCGAGCGTCGCCGCGTGCGCCTCTGGGATGTCGAAGGACGGCATCGCCGCGAGCTCGTCGACGCGCGCCTCCAGGAGGGCCTGCGCCCTCGCCCCCACCTCCGCGCCGTCGCCCCGGGCGTCGACGCGCGTGAAACACACCGAGCTCTCGTGGGGCGAGGCCGACCGCGCGTACCAGGCATCGCCCACCGCCGCGACGGTGCCCGTCTCGTCTCCCCACGCGCGCTCGCACACGTGGACCGTGGACACCCTGCCCTTGTACGCGGCGTAGGCGTCCTGGGTCGCGCACAGCAGCGCATCCCGGTCGTGGGCGTCGGCCTCCTCGCGCGCGTGCGCGCACGTCTCCCAGCTGCGCATGCAGGGGACGACCTGTGGGGTTCCGCGCCCGTCGTCCTTGGTGCAGATGACGACGGTGTCGTTCTCGACTCCCCCTGGGAAGAAGCGCGCCATCTCTTCCGTCAGGAGGGAGGCCAGCTCGCGCAGGAAGCCGTCCGACAGCACGCTCTCCAGCGCGTTAAAGTCCAGGTCGAGGTAGAAGCAAAAGTGGCGCGTGTGCTGCTCGGAGAGGGGCGGCGCAAAGTTGAGGTTGCCGAGGGCGAACTGCCGCGCGTCCGTGGCCATCGTCGCGCGGAGCTTCTGCATGTCCTCGTACGGAACGTAGAAGCGTCCGCCACACATGCTGGCGTGCGTGACCAGCCCCGACGTGCCGGAGTGAAAGCGCTTGAGGAAGCGCCACGTCTCGCTGTGGTCGTCCAGGTTCCACACGGGGGAATTTTGGTGACGAGGCATGAGATCAGTGTTCCTCTCCGCGTTTCCCGATCGCTCAGTAATTTTGGCCGAGATCTGGCATGCGGCGTCGACCGGTCCAAAATTTGATTCTGACAGAATCGGCGACGCCCCACGGCAAGCGGCGTCGTGCAGCGCGCGGGGCCGCCGTCGCGACGTCGGCGGCGGCTCCTCCGGCAGCTCCTCCGGCGGCTCCGGCTCCTCCGGCGGCTCCGGCTCCTCCGGCGGCTCCGGCTTCGGCGGCTCCGGCTCCGGCTCCTCCGGCGGCTCCGGCTCCGGCTCCGGCGGCTCCGGCTCCGCTTCCGGCGCCGGCGCCGGCGCTTCCACGGACGCTCGTCGCGCTCGGGAACGCCGATGCATGGGAGCGCGCCGCGCGGCACGTGTGTTCCGCGCCCCACCAACCGCTCGTCATCTGGGGCTCGGTCGGCTGCGGAAAGTCTCGTGGCGTCGCGGATCTGGCGTCGTACCTGCGCCGGACCGTGCTGTACGTCGATCCGGGCATGTGCTCCACCGACCGCGCTCTGCTGGCGACCGTGAAGAAGAGCCTGGCCTCGGCGGGCGACGCGCGTGGCTCCACCGTGCTCGTGCTCGAGGACCTCGAAGGCTTCGCCCCGGAGACGCGGAAGGAGCTGGCCGGGCTCCTCCGACGCTGCGCAGCGAGCCCGACGAGCGGCGGCGGGCGCGCCACCGCGTGCATCGCGACCTGCAATTGCCTCCGCGACAGCCAGCTCAAGCCCTTCGCCAGCTTCGCAAACATACGCCTGTCGCGCCCCAACGCGGCGCGCATGCGTTCGTGGCTCCTCCACCACCACCCCTGGGTCTCGTCGGACGGCGTCGAGCGCCGCGGGTTTTCGCCGCAGGCCGTCGACGCCGTGGGGACCGACGTCCTCGAGTGCGGCGACCTCCGGCGTGCCGGCATGGCGGTCTGTATGCGCGTGGCCACCGGACGCGCCAACCGGGATTCCAACGACCTCTTTCTGAACACCTTCGACCACCTACGGGACCTCCTACAGCACAGGGTCTCCCCCCACCGGTGGGTCGAACACGCCGAAATGCGCGACGTGGCCCTCCTCCAGGAGCACGTCATCCGCTTCGCCCACGACGTGGACGCCGCCGCCCAGATGGCGGACGCTCTGAGCGACGCCGACGCCACTATGAAGCCATCCCGCTACGAGACTCGTGACGCGCTCAGCACGCGCGCCGCGCTGTACCTGGCGGCGACGGCGACGCGCGAGCCGTGCCTCACAGAACCCCCTCGCACGACAGGAGCACTCGCTCCGCGTGCTCACGCGCCGGGGCGTGCGCCGGACCGAGGAGAAGGCCTTTCCCTCTCCCAGTCGAAATGCTTGCTTCTAGAAGCTCCAGCGCTTCTTCGCGAGAGTTGGTCATCGCTGCGCCCGACATGAAGTCGGTGTTGGCCCACGCCGCCAGGTCCTGCCGCGTCTCGCGCGACAGATAGGCGAAGTTGTACGGCTTCCACGTCGAATTGCACGACCAGCCGCGCGCCGTCGGCGTGTAAGCGACGAAGATATCGGTGCCGTCGCTGAGTCGCGCGGAGACGTAGAAGGGGAGCCGTTCGTCGTGTGGGGCCATCGTCCCTTCTCCCTCCCCCCTTTCCCAAAAAAAAAAAAAAAAATCTGATGGCGTCGGCGCATCAGATCCGCTGCCGCGCTCTTCGCGTCGCGTACTTCCAGCGCGTGAAGCGGTTCCTGCTCAAGCCTCCGGACACGTACATGAGGGCGCTCAAGTACGACACGGATCGGGAGCGGTTCCGGGGCGACGTCCTGACGTGGCTGCGCTGCGCGCGCGGCGCAGCGTCACTCCGCGACGAGCACGGAGACCGGGTCGCGCGTGACCCGTGACGCGCGGCGGGGCGCGGGGGGCGGTAGGTAGAACGAGTTGTCCTGGTTCGCTAAGTCTGCCTTTCGCTCCTGGTCGCACTGCGGGTGCGAGTTTGGATGACACCAGCGGCCAAGGAGGACGGGTCGGCGTCTGGCGATGGTGAGGTACAGGGTCGGTAGCCGGGACATAATCTCCCGTCAGGCTTCTCGTTTGGGTGTACCGCGACCAAAAAAAAAAAAAAATTCTGGATGGACGTCGTGCTTGCGAATGTCGACGTTCCGCACGTGTCGCTCAGCAAAGAGGTCGTGTCCCGCCTGATGAGCCTCGTTACCGTCGGGGAGCGCGCAGTGGCGCGCGCTGGAAAGGCAGAAGCGCCGTCCGAACTGGCCACGCTGCAGGTCGACGTGCACATGGTCGCCGGGGCGACGTACGCCGTGCGCGCCGTCTCCAGCATCCTCTGCGTCTCGGAGGACAAGGTCGTCGAGTGCATGCGGAACATCCACGCGATCAACCTCTCCCTGCAGACCCTGGCGGCTGGCGTGCAGCCGCGTCCCGTGGTCGAGGGCTGCCAGAGCATGGAGATGTCCATCCTGGCCCTGGGTGTCTTCAAGAGCGGCCACTCCGCCGTCTCCATGTACGTGGACAGCCCGTCGAAAAACTTTCTGAGCTACTCGAACTGCGTGGGCGACGTGCTCGAGTGCGTGCGCATGTTTCGGGCGTGCTGCCGGCGCCTGAGCTTCTCGTGCGAGCGCTACCTGTCCACGACCTCGTACGGCGAGTGGAGCACGAAGATCTTGCAATTCTGCCGGACCACGGAGCACGCGTCTGTGCGCATCTTCGTGGAGCACATCAACGCCTACGAGTGCACGACGTCGCTCTCGCCGTACGGCCAGCTCCGCCTGAATAGCGCCAAGCGCAGCCTCGCCGCGTTCCAGCGCACGCCGTCTGCGAAACCCGAGGAGAAGAGCGAGATCATCCACGAAGCCGTGCTCCTCTGCAACGACCTCGCCGAGCAGCGCGTCGACCTCTCCCAGGACCAGATGCGGCTGCTCGACGAGACGCCGTGGAGCCCGGACGACCTCGGCACGATGGTTTCGAGGCTCACCGAGGTGTCCAAGATCGAGGCCAACCTCGCCCAGTACACCGAGGCGCTGACGGGGCGCTGCGACCAGATGCACCTGCACCAGCTCCAGAAGACGCTCAGGAGCGTCCGTGCCGTCAAGTCCGAGACTGCGCGCCAGACGAAGAGCCTACGCAAGGCGCTCGCCATGGAACGCCGCATCGCGCTGGAGGAGAAGCAGGCGGCCGACGAGATGGAGCGCGCGGAGACAGCCATTACGCAGCACTGCCGCTTCGCGTCGGAGACGTACGAGAAGTGGGCAGCCAGCGGGCGCAGCGAGCTCGAACTCCGTGCCCAGGTTCGCAAGCGCGTGAGCAAGGCGCGCGAGTGGGCGGGCAGCGTCGCGGAGCCCACGCAGAGGATCACGGATGCCATGCAGAGCCTGGAACGCCTCAACAAGGAGTGGGCGAAGCGCGACGACGATTTCAAGAAGGCCATGAAGCGCAAGAAGCGCGGCGAGAGCCGCCTCGCCATCGACATCGACGTCGCGCCGCCGCCGGAGGAGGCGGAGGAGGCGGAGGAGGCGGAGGAGGCGAAGGCGGAGGCGGAGAAGGCGGAGGCGGAGGCGAAGGCGGAGGCGGAGAAGGCGAAGGCGGAGGCGGAGGCGGAGGCGAAGGCGAAGGCGGAGGCGAAGGCAAAGGCAAAGGCAAAGGCAAAGGCGGAGGCGGAGGCGGAGGCGGAGACGGCGCCGCCTGTCGAGTGCGAGGGCGCGGACGACTGGGCTACGTTGTGCGCCCTCACGCGCTACCCGTGCACGCGGGGGATGGAGTTTGCGTACGGACCCATGTGCACGATCTGCGCGGCGGCGCCGTCCACGCACGCGACGTTCCCGTGCGCGCATCTCGGCTTCTGCGACTCGTGCATCCTCGGCGTCGAGTCCTCGCGCAAGTGCTCCGTGTGCGCGGCCACCGTCGCGTCCACGGCCCGAATCTATATTTGTTGAGGTTTGCGCTTGAACACGGCCTCGACTGGGAAGAGCAGGCCCAGCATCAGTCCGGCCGCCACGAGTAGCACGCTCCGTTGTGTGACTGTTTGCTGTTCCCACCACGTTTGCTCTGGGTCAGGGGGCGGGGGCTCGGGAGGCACCAACGCCCATTCGGGACGCGGGTTGCCTCCCGTGGAAGGGCTCACGAGCAAACCCAGCACCCCTTCGAGGTTGCCGATGATACACTTCATGCGCGCCTGGGTCTCATTGGAGATCCTGTAGGTTGAGCCGGGGATACAGTTCTTGAGCGTGATACGGTCGTGGCTCGTCATCTGCCGCGAGAGGATCGAGCCCGAGCAGCGTTGCGTGATCTCCGCCGAGATCTGCTGATACGTCTCCATCTCCGACGCTCCGTCCCGTTGGACCGTCGTTTGTCCCCTGAGAAGCGCAAGGAGCCGAGCCGGGAAGTTCGGATCGCCCCCTCCGTACTTTTGTATGAGCCCATCGACGATGGGGCCGACGCTGTCCATGACGGCGCACTCCACGGTCGTCTGCACCTCGTTCTTCATCTCCACAGAACACCCCGACTGGCCGATGATGTCCATGACGCCCACCCTGTGGATCGCCACCTGCTGGTTGGCGCTACCAAAGTCGTCGCAGCTCGTCGTCATCTGCGAGACGAGCCATTCCTTCAACTCCTCCTTGGCGACGGCGGACATTCCCCCTTTTTTTTCCCCTCCCCTCGTTTCCTTATGGCCAGGCAGGGAGGAAAAAAAAAAAAAACTTGCGCCCGATCAGAATCGCCCCGACGTCGGCGTCGCCGTCGTCGCCGCGCGACGTTTCGACCGACCGCGCGACCGCGCGCGCGACCGCGCGTGACGCGCGAGCGAAGCGCATGAGGCTCTCGCTCGACTTTCCGGACGGGTTCAGCGAGGACGACGCCAGGCTGGCGGTGCGCGTCGGGGTGCAGGCCGTGGAGGCGTCGAAAGCAGCCCTTGCGTCCGCTCCCGATCCGTCGAGCCGGTCCGAGATCGAGGGCGCCCTGGAGCGCGCCGTGGGCGCCGGCGACGCGCGCCTGCGCGTCGAGAACCAGCTGCTGCGCGAGCAGCTCGCGCGCGTGGACGGGCAGGCGGAGGCGGTGCGGCGCGCCGACGCCGAGGCGGCGACCGCCGCCGCGGCGCGCCTGCGCCAGCTGCAGGACGACGTGGCCTACGAGCGCGGCACCGTCCTGGCGCTGCGCGAGGCGAGCGGCGCGGCGGCGGAGGCGCACGCGCGCGAGGCGCGGGACCTCCGCGCCGTCGCCGACGAGGTGAGGCTGG
>MDSW01183427.1_pt1 | contig 17976 bp, 18 predicted proteins | sample 811171 | NCBI WGS metagenome assembly MDSW01 (sample SAMN05326641, study PRJNA326480) | marine metagenome | isolation source: seawater | place: Atlantic Ocean: North West | collected 2012
AAAGAGTTGTGATTTAGCTGCAGTTGCAATTGCTTTCTCTAATACGATGAACAACCTTCTGACATTGATTCTATCGAATGCTGAAGGTGTCGCTAATGCAGTTTTATCTCCGAAAAGAACTGTACCTTGGCCTGGGAATGTGACTATAGGATTGATTCTTGCACTGTATAAATCATCTCTAGATGATTGCGATGGGTTGAATGCAAGTTTTGTAATTCCTAAGTATTGACCTCTTGAGAATCCTGCTGGTGAGAACCATGGGTCTCTTAATAGGTCAGACCTTGCCATAATCCCTGCTGTATGTCCGTTGCCAGGCACCCAACAGTATTTGTCGTTGTATCTGTCGTATTGGTATACCCAACCTGAATCTAGAACTGCATAAGAACTTGAAGTCACAGACGCGTAGTCTGCAATAACATTTGTACTTTGTGCTGATTCAGATGCAACATTAACAACTGAGGCTCTTCTTGGTGATGCAATCACCATACAGTCTTTTCTGTTTTCTGCAATTTGAATTAATTGATTAACGATAGAGTTGTGGTCTGCTAATACATCTCCATTTGAAGTTCTTGTAGAACCTACAATTAGGAAAGATACATCTACAGTTTCCGCGTCTCCGAAGTTGTCGACATAACCACCGTACTTGACAGCAGGTGATAAGTCAGCTCCGTCAGCACCATTAGCTAATGAAGTAGTAATTGGTGCAGAAGGTCTTCCAAATGCAACTGAGGCTGAACCTGCGTGAGTTGTCACACTGTTTGCAGCTGCATGAGTTGATGTACTGTGACCAGTCCACCATATCCACTCTGACTCGTTATTAATTTTTGTTTTGTAGTAATTTGCAGCACCCTGTGCGTCTTTAGCGTCTGATGCACATGAAACAAATCCGTAAGTTTCTAGGACTTCGTGTTGTTTTCCTGAGATAACTCCGTCTTCGTCTACTACGACTACATGAATTTCGTCTGCACTACCTGAAGCTGCAGTTGCAGAAGCAGATGTGCCTGGGGCTTTATCAAATAAGTTGTAAAACTCCCAATATCTGTGAACTTGTGTTGAGTTAGCAACTGTGCTAACTAGACCAGTTCCAGCTGGTTGATTAAGGGCTTCTATGGTTATTGTTCCTGTTGCAGTTGCTGTCACTCTGTATTCTTGAGTGTCAGTACCAAATCTGACAATATCTCTGATTTGGAATCCACTTTCAGAAGTCACACTAATCACTGTTTGACCAGCAGCTTCTTCTGCGTCTAAGGTTGTCACATTATCATTGAAGTATGCATCAGGTGATGCACAAACACTGACTTTTAGTGAGTTTCCAATTGCGCCTGGATATTTTGCAGCAAATGTACCTATAGTTCCAGCTGCACCACCACTTTCAAAACCTGATTGGTATGCGTCTAGATTCTTGATGCTTGCATCAGTGTCTCCACCGTTGTTTGCATTATAAGCATCTGCACTTGCAACACGAACAACTTTTAATGATGAACCATATCTTAAGAAAGCCTCTGCAGAATAGAAATCCTCTGCACCTGCGTTTGTATCGGCAGGTGTATAGAAATTATCTACTAAACCTTGACTATCTGAAACTGATACTACTTCATCAACAGGGCCCCATCTGAACGCACCCGCGAATCCTCCAACAGTGGAAGAAACTGCAGGCACAACATTTGTCAAGTCTATTTCTTTGACCTGAACGCCTGGTGATACTTGAAATGCCATATTTTTCTCCTGTTAATGTAAAAGTTGTTTACTGTTTTATTTATAACTTCGCTAACTCTAATGAACTACCATTTCATCTCATTTGACATATCTTTAGTGAACCAACGGTCTCCTTGGTCGTCTACAAAGGTAGTTTCCTCGGGTTTTACCTCTCCAAACACCCCCGCGGGTAATACATCGTCTTCTATTAACTTCTGTTGTTCTGCGTATAACAAGTTTTTAACCTGTGTATCCGTTAAATTATAGAAGTATTCAGTGGTAATAAACCAACTGAATAATACGAGATTCATAACCATATCGTCATGGTATCCTCTGTCAGCTTCGAAAGAATTACCCTTCGTGACAAAAGTCATGAGTTCTGTTATAGTAGCTCTGTCTATAACATTTAGTCTGTTTTCCTCTAATAATTCTTTGAGAGTAGAACACCCAATCCTTTTTATCTTTTTATTTACAGTGACCCCAATATCTTCTGCTTTGAGTTGACCTTGGGTAAAGACATTTGGATATTCTATGTCATAGTGCAACTGAGTTGCAACCATACCACCCTCTGCATTATTTTCTATTATGACTAATGCTTCATTATATGCTTTTACATACTTATTTATAATATCGGGAAACAGCATGGGACTTATCATACTGTCTCTATAAGTACAAACCTGTTCAAAAGGTTTCGTAGATACATCAAACACGGAGAAGGTTGAATAGTCCATACCTCTTCCTTTTGCAACATCTACTGTACAAATATATTCGTGACCCTGTATAGGTCTCTTATATACATTTATATTATCTCTATTCCATTCAGGTTCCCATGCTTTGAGACCTAACAAGGTATCTGCATTTATCAATGTATTACCAGTACCTAAGAATGAGTTTCCATATTCTTGTTCAAACTGAGCTTCTGATGTGTTTGCAATGGTCATTTCTTTCCATTCTTCGTCTCTGCCTGGCACATCATACCAGTTTATTATAAAGTGTTTGTATTCTGATTGTCCGTGTACTGCAGATTCATATATCTTATGGAACATATTACCCACACCGTTTGCAGTAGAAGTAATAATAACCTTTGAATCTTTACCCGAGGTGATTACGGGATATGTTGCAGTATAGAATGTATCTGCATCGTCTACGAATGCAAACTCGTCCAAGTATAGTAAGTTGATTGACATACCACGAATCGAACTAGAACTCGTTGCAGCTGCAACTACTTTTGAATCATTTGCAAATTCTATCGAACCTTTGTTAAGAATCTTGACGCCTGGCTGTAAGAAAAATGGTACAGACTCCAACATGGTCACGATTCTTGCAATCATTTCTCTTGCAATTGCACCTTTGTTTGCAAGAACAGCCACGGTGACTTCGGGGTGAAATAAGAGATACCATAATAAGTATGCACACGAAGTGATAGATTTACCACTCTGTCTACTTGCAAGAACAACATTGAATCTATTTTCGTCATAGAAGTTTATGAGGTCTTCTTGATATCCACGAAGTTGAAAAGGAACCATACCTTCGTCAAGTGATATAATTTGTGTATATTGTTCAATAAAATGTGTAGGGTCTTTTGAACACTTCATGTATTCATTCAGTTCTTCCTCGGTATACTGAGTCTCGACACCAGCTCTTTTAATGAGGGTGTTCCCTAAGTATCCTTCGTTTACTGGTTTAACCATTTATCCTACCAAGTTCTTGATACGCTCTTGCATGTGTATCTGAAAAATCCATAACACCGTCTGTAATTAAATCGTCTCTTGTTTTCATAACAAGTTCTATATTACAAACAGGTGGAAATACTTTCTTATTTAAATTTTCTGCTCTCTGTAAAAATGTTTGTGTACAACCATTGTGTAAATATATGTCTGCTTCTGGCCATTCTACTTTGTAATAATTAGAATTATGTATCTCCATATGTGGATACAAACCTTTTAAATAAACACATATCCAATTATCAGAATCTAATCCTATACATTTTTTTGCACCGTAATAATCTGCAAGGTGTAATAAAGTTCCTACACCAGTTCCCAATACACATACTGTTTTATCTTTGACATTATCTCTTATCCATGTTTCGTATGCGTCGTACTTTGAAGTATCTAATTGAAATATTTTTGAGTTGTGTCTAGTTAAATGACCTAGAGCTAATAACCAAAATGGTTCTCCTTCTGTGACTTCGGGTATCGGTATCGGGTTGTATTCGTTAGGTTGAATTTCCATCTTTCTTAGACTCCTTTTTTAAGAACTTCTGCAATTCACTTGTCGAACCGACATATAAGTGATTGTGTTGAGTTCTTACTGAACTATCTTCTTTCTCTAAGTCCTTCAACTTCTTCTGTATGTCGATTAACTTTTCTGCAGTTTCGGATACAGTCTTTATGAGTTGTCCAGCAACCTCATATGCACGAGGGTGTTCTGTCTCCTTGGATAGTTCTAATATGCCGTCTATAGCGTCCTGACCGCGTTCTACGAGGTCATATAGGTTCTCTCTAGCATATCTGTAGTCTGATTCGATATTCTTGTCCCTATCAGGTAATTTAACTAATCGGGTTTCTTGTTTGATATCAGAGTTGATATCTAGAAGATTATCTAACTTTTGGTCTATTTCTTTTGCCATAATTATCCATCACTAGCGGTGTCTTCTTCAAATGTATTACCACCACCCTCATCATAAAAAGTCACTGTTTCTGCAACCACAAATGTATCACTTGGGTCAACAGAACCTACGAATTTCAAGTTTGTGTTTGCACTAAAATTAACTTGATTACTTAATACAATCGATAATTTATCACTTGCAATACTTGAAATAGTTGGATTCGTTGTTAGATTTGTACCAAATACTTCGTCTCCAACACTTATCTTACTATTTATTGCACTTGGAAAAGTGACTGTATTTGAGTTGACTACTGCATTTGACCTTGCAGCGAAGGCTGGTTCGTAGTGTTTGACTTCCTTAACCAATCCTGAATTATTAATTTCTGTTGATGTAAATCCAGCTGCAACACTATCGTTTATATAATCTCTTTCAATAACATTCTTAATGACCTCTCCAGTATAAACAGGGCCAAAGAAGTATGTCTTCATAGTAAATTCTAATGTGTATTCTATAACTCTTCTTTCTACAAATTCACCTTCGTATTGGTCGTCCATTGCAACAGAATTTAAAAAGATTGGTACATCTCTTACCTCACTCATACTATCAACCATTTTCATTGATACTGTATATTCAGGTTGAAAGTATGGAAGTATTTGTTCTACTATCTGTAATGCGTCTATGGCATTCTTTGATAATATCGATAATGTAAAGGTTAAATTGTATGGTGCTGGTTGATATTGAAAACCTCTCTTTCCAACATCAGAAGTTTCTAAAACTGTTTTCTGAGTTCTGATAAGTTTATTTTGTTGTCTTGACGCGTCATATTCAAATCCTGTCAATTCAAAAGCCATACGAGGTAAAGATATAGAAGTGACATTCCCGTCTTTTGCTTTAACATCGTCTTGTAATCTTAATAGAAACTTTTGTTTTGGCCCATAAGATATTGGAACTAAATTTTTAGACAATACTGTTCCGTCTGCTTTTATTTTGCTCGTGTGTATATTATTGAACAAAGTACCGAATACAGAAATCGACCTTTTAATAGTTTCGTTGTAGAAAAAAGTTCCGAACATTATGGTTCACCGAAAGGATTCACTTCACTAAAGTCTAAGTAATTACTATCCTTATCTTCGAAGTCTTTATTTTGTGCAGAAGATAAGTTCTCAAATGTTAGAACATCTACAATACTTCCTATAGGTCTAGCAGTTGTAGAAGTCACACCCGTGAGTACATCTCCAATTTGTAGTGTCTTAGTGTTATCCTTAATTGTAAGTTTATTTGCTTGTGGTTGCCATAGTACAACCTCTCCAACTGTCGTTGTGACTCCGTCAATAACAGTAGTTAAATTCTCTCCATGAGTGTAGTTTCCTGAACCAGTCATTGTGAGTTCGATTGTGTAAGCTTGGTCTGCTTCTACTAAGTCTGCAGAAGTACCAGTATCGAAATCCTCTCCACTGTATTCGAATAGGGATACTTGCATTTTGAAAACATATATTTTTCCTAATTGATAGAATGGGTCGGGGTCTGAAACAAATCTGATTTCAAATAAATGACCTGTCATAGGGAAGTAAATCAAATCACCTTCGTTAGGTCTTGCAGAAACTACAAGGTTTGAATCAAGGGAAACAAATCTCTCCCATGTTCTTACACTCATTATGAATTCGGCATCGTCATTAATATCGACACCAAACTTAGTGGCTAAATCCTCTTGTCCCTCATAACCTTCAACATTCGAAAGATACATTTCAACGGAATAGGCGTCACCGAATGTGGCCTGTACATCTTCCGTAAAAATTGTGTCTTCTTCTACTATTTGTCTTGGTAGATATAAGACATCATGTCCATACATTCTAAGTGACTCAACAATCAAATCCTCTACAAGATGTTGTTCAGTTGCTACTGCATGGTTAAAAAATACATTTGTAGGCATTTATTACCCCATTAAGTCCATGATTGGAAGTTCATAATTTAATCTTGACTCTTCCTCTAATTTTGTTATTTCCTCTTGTGCTTGAGATTTCATTTCCGAGGCATCTAAAGTTATTCCGCCTGGCAAAGTAATCCCTTGAAATTTAGATAAGTTTTCTCCCCACTGATATTTGACTAATGCAGTTGCATATCTTTTCAACCACATGTCATTATAGATATCTGTGAAATCATTAGGGTCTATTTTTCTATGACATTCAATGATAAGAAACTCGTTTGCATTCAGAGCTTCTATATCTGCATCTAGATACAATCTATTCATATGTTGTTTGTATCTAATAGGAACTTGTCCGACAAGTATATTGTCTAATAAAGAAATGTGTTCTTGTACCATGTTATAATACAATATATTTGTTGCAGACAAATCATATAAATCATTCAACCTTAATTGATATCTAAGGTCAAACATATTGAGATTGTGTTTATCAGTGAATGGGAAAATTCTATTCACTGCAAGAACAAACTCAGGTAATACGATATAATTTTGTTGTTGTTTTACTTGTTGGTCTGTGTATGCGTGAGTACCAGCTGAAGTCTCTGTGAAGGTCTCGTCTGACCTCATAGTCACTAGATTATCAGAAGTTAGTTGATGTTTTAAGTATACACGGATAGAACCGTCATAATGGTACTCTTGGAAATACTGAACGGCTTCGTCAATTCTGTCATCAAACTGGTCATCGTCCACATTGATTTCTAGAACAGGAGCTCCCAGTTTTCTCTTAATGTATTCTTTTAATGTTGCTTTACTGTTCGGTGTTGCCATAATAGTAGTATTCCTCTCGTATACTACTATTTATACCTTTTTTATTCTTGGAAGTAAGTTTTATGTTGAAGACGGTCAAGTTTTTCGTCAATCTTGTTTAAAGTGTTCTGAATCCTTACGAAATCAGCCTCTATCTGTTCCCTAGTGGCATAGTCTTTCGCAATCTCTTCTCTAGTTTTATTGACGAGAATATCTAGTCTTTTTTGTTCTGATAATACATTACGAATTAAAAAACCTAACGGTGCTATGATTACCGTTATGATAAGATTCCATATTATGTAAGGTGATATAGTGATTTCCATATTGTTATTTATGGAAACTACTTCTTTAATTGGTCTCCGTCTATCTCAAAAAGATTCCAATCAGGAGTTTCTTTAGTAGGTGGAACTATGAACTCATTTGATAAACGATAGTCAACCATATTAAATGCAACACTATATCTAGATTTATTACTAAAATTTGGTTCAACCATGTGGACTAATCCACTAGGAAATAAAAGAAGTGTGCCTGAAATGGGAGTTTCTTTAGCTAAATCACTTACTTTAGAATTGTGAGGGAAGTTATGTAATGCTTGGTCATTTTTATCTGTAAAGAGAATATCCCCTTCTCCTCCTTCTGCTTGAATATAGAATGCACCACTATACCAACAACCATTATGTCTATGTGGTCTATTCCATGCACCATCAGGTGTGTTAATATTCATCCACATATTACCCATTGATACTTGAACTTTTTCTGTGTTTATATTATGAAAAGGTAATACCTCATGATTAAACTTGTCTTGAACTATTCTATAAAGTTTATGCCAAATAGGTCTGTTCTCTGTGCCGTCATTCGATTGCCAACCACTATGTGCATTTGATACAAAACGACCTACGGGGTCTTTTTTTCTCAAACCGTCCATGTCATCTTTTAACTGACATAGATATTCTTCCGTTATTAATCCTTCCTCTACTAGGTTGTATTTCCATAACATTGTAGGGAACAATAATCTAACACTCATAATCTATTCTCTATCTAATTTTTTAGACTCCGAACCGTCCCAATTCAAATCTATTAACTCACCTTGTTTGTCCTTAAAGTCTTTTTTATGCATAGGACATTCGGGTGGTGGGTTTACCTCTTCGGGTTTTTTATATAATTTATTCTTTGGTTGCCACATCTTTGCATTCCTGTATCCACCTATATTTAGTTTGTCATTCGGAGACCCATCTTGATTTTGTAATTCCATAGACCTCTGCCATTTTTGCATGGAGTCATCATGAATTGCATGATTCTGAAACCATTGTTGACTATCTGCAAAGAAATATGTTGCAGCCCATTCCTCTCTCTTGAAGGGAAACACCTGAACAAGAGGTGTATTCTTTTCTATTACAAACGAATGTTTAACTTTTGGATAAAAAATACATTGTGCATTATCCATGTTAACATTAAATTTATCGGTATCTATAACACCTTGCCAACAACTAAAAAATTTATTCTCAAACAAAAAGGGGTCTAGAAACAAAACAGAATAGCCAGGCGGTGTTTTAATATTCCAAAAATTAGTTATCTTAAATGCATCATTAACAGTCCCGTCTGCACCGTCATATGTTATACTATCTACGAGTTGTGAAGAAGGGTGTGAAGAAGAAAAGTTTGAGATTTCCTCTGTAGTAAATCTTTCACCACCGTCAGGCCAATCCCAATCACTTCCATTTCTAATCGGAATATCTTCTGATGCAACAATGTAATATCCCATTGTTAACCAATCTAACATTGAAGGACATGATTTTATAGTCTGTACGACACGACCTCTGTGGTCGACTCGTATCTTCATTTTCCTCCACCAATCAGGTTGTAAGTCTTTAGCTGCAACTGGTCTGAATAAATCATGTGACTTATCATGAAATGTTCTAAACTCAATGGTTGGCATATCTATCTTCCCTATTCAAAAGTTTACATTCGTCACCTCTGATGACAATTGACCTTCTATCTATATATTTTGCTTCTTCTGAGGGTGCCTCAGCTCCATGTTGTATTCTTCCGTCAAACATGAGTAATCTATTTGGTTTAAAATCAACTGAACCTATTTCATATTCGTCCATATATTCTAATATTCCACCAGCCACATGGTTGTTATAGAATCTTAATTTACCACCCCAGTTTGGATTCCAAAACTGATTAGTATAATATAAGAAAGAAATATTCCATTCGTCCCAAGCTGCACAATCACTATGACAAGTCCCATTTTGACCATGTGTCTGTGAATTTGCACCAGCATATTGAAACTTAGTCCATGTAAATCCAAAATCGGTTTGTAGTTTTCTATTTAACCACCTTGCCATATGATTTGGATATCCGTCTGCACCATTATAATGACCGTCTCGTTGGTTATGTCCTACTATAAAAGAAGCTCCCCATAGTTGGTGATTTGGTAATCCACCTCTAGGTGTATTCCATGAACCGTCTCCACCTTTCACTTCATTTGTTTTTTGCCATGAACAATGAGACAAATAGTCGTCTAATGCTCTATGTAAATTTGGTGCAAGATAATTATCTAATACATAGACATTATCTGCTAGGGGTAAGTCCTCTATGTAAAAAGGTTCATCTATATGATGAATATTGATTGAATCAGTAGTCCAACCATTAAACTCTTCAAGGGACATTAGTCTCTGATTGTATCGTTAGGTGGTGGTAATTGTAAAAGATAATCTTCTAACGATTTGAGAGTATCCTCTCTTGTTATTGCAATTTCTTTATATACACCTTCTGCAACACCAGCCAATGCATCTACATATTCTAAAACTCTTCTTGCATTTGACCTATGTGGGTGTGCTGAACCTTCTCTTGCAGCTATCAACACTTCCACCATATTATCAAAACCATATTTGATACATTGTGTTTCTTCATTACTTCTAACGACATTTCCGACTCTACCGATATATTGATTATTCAAACTAACACCCATAGGTGGTTCTGCATTATCAATATAAGCTTCTATAGAATCTTTTTCTGTTTCTGATAAGGGAAGCATACCCTCTTGTTCTTCAAGTGGTACATTTTCTACCCACTTCTCTACTTTACATTCTATATCGTCATAGACAAGAACATCATATTCAAAACCTAATTCAGGTTTATCGACTTGTTCGTGTTGCCATTCTAGTCCGTTTGGTTTTCTGATAGTGAGGTTTCCGTTCTCACAATAAATTAGTGCATTCATAATATCTCCATTATATCACATAGATGAATTTTAGTAAACCTTCTTTTTGTATAAACTATTTTTATGTTTATAATATAAGTCTAACATATTTATGTTAGAACAATCCATGTCTTTTATCCACGGCCCACCTCTAGTATAGTGAACTGCATGATGTGATTTTTCAATTGTATCGTATCCCTCAGTACATATTTTATTATGAGGTATTTTACTAATTTGATTTGTCCATTCAAACTGGTGTAGGTATTTACCACTCTCATTATTTACAACTTCGGGTGTAAGTTTTCTGCAATCTTCATGACCATTATTAAATATCATTAAACTAGACCATAATTTTTTAGGATAAGATACATTCTTTTCTCCGTTAAACTTAGTTTCTTCATGGTCTTGAAAATCATATTTTACACATGCGACTGCATGTTCAGGGTCTAAGAAATAAAATAATGATAGGGGAGTATGTTCCCATATGTAATCATCGTCTATAAAATAACTGATTCCCTCATAATTTTCTAGGTATGGAATTAAGAATCTACTGTATGTAAATTCAGTTGATTGATTTGCATAGTCTCTAGTATATTCAGGAATCAATGATATGTCAAGTTTTTTTACTTCGACCTCGTAATCATTAAAGAACTCTGCACCAGCTCCACCACTTTTCGAAGCCTCTACTGCATTGTATATGGATTTTTCTGCAGTATCAAAAACTTCTCCATGAGAAGAATCATAACCAAGATAAATGTTTACTGGTTTTGCTTTACATAGTCGTGAAACTTTTTTGTTAAATGTAAAGACCTCTTCTCTGAAATTGAGTCCTGCTACACTTGATAAAGACCATTCTATTTTACCTTCGGGAACCCATATTGCAGATAATGTATCTCCACCTAAACTTTCAAAGTAATCTAATATTTCTTGACAGTTTAATGTTGGTATATCTGAATATGCATCTGCATAATCAGTGACTAATGTTAGAAAATGTGGTTCGTCCATGGTTTCTAAAACTTTACATCTTATAGAGCCAGGGTGTATATCGAGTTGATATTCAAGAGTATCCCAATCTGCAGTATCTAATTTTCTTGTTCTGCCCTGTACTGGGTGTCTCAATCCTTCTTTTTGGACACTGTTTACTAACCAGTGTGCTTTTGCAGAATGGTAATATGAGGAACATATCATACCTTCTTCTTCGTCATTCAACTCATTACAATCGGGGTGGTCACTAACAGTAGATAATTTTTGATACTCTTCTTTATTGTTCATGAAATCCATTGAACCACCACCGATAGGGTGATTAGGTCTCAATTTTTCTGTCCAACCTTCATGTAGATATCTTAAATACTGATATGAATTATGGTGTAGTTGACCGAATCCTCTACACTTACCTTCATTTATATCAGGTTTTATTCTTTCCCATGGAACTAAACGAACAGCTGGACATTTTTCTAATGCATAAGAAAATACTTCAAATGCATTTTTAGATTCGTCTGACTCTTTTCTATTGAAACAATATTGTCCAAGTGCAACAGTTCCATGTATGCCCTGTGTATGACCAGTATTACGAAAAGTATAGTTGCGTGCTTTCTCAAGTGTGTCAATCTTATCTAACATACTTATATTTAGTGACTTAAATTAAGAGCTAATTGGTGTGCCTGGCCACTGTTGTTGTGCCACACCGTCCCACCTAGGTTCAGGTGTTCTACCTTGTCTTGCATATGTCGAAGGACTTCTATGGTCGTATGTAGAAGGTGTTTGTCCTTGTCTGATATATGTTGACGGACTTCTATATGAATAAGTATCAGGTGTTTGTCCTTGTCTAATATATGTTGACGGACTTCTATGGTCATATGTCACTGGTGTTCCACCTATATTTGGATATGTGGAAGGTGACCTATGGTCGTAAGTCGTAGGTGTTTGTCCTTGTCTTTCATAGGTAAACGGCGACCTATGGTCATATGTTGTAGGAGTTTGACCCTGTCTTTCATAAGTGAACGGTGACCTGTGGTCATAAGTCGTAGGCGTTTGTCCCTGTCTCTCATAGGTAAATGGTGACCTATGGTCATAGGTTGTTGGTGTCTGACCAGTTCTATTATAAGTGAATGGACTTCTATAGTTATAAGTAAACGGAGTCTGTCCAGTTCTCTGATAAGTTGAAGGTGACCTATAATTATAAGTGAACGGTGCCTGACTATTCCTAATATTAGGTTCCTGAATACTTCTGATATTAGGTTGCTGAATATTTCTTATATTAGGTTGTTGTGCGTTCTTAATTGTAGGTTGTTGAGCATTTGCTGGATACCTTGCATTATATGTGAACGGGTTCTGTGCATTATGTGTAAATGGAGACTGATAGTTCGCAGGATATGTAAATGGATTCTGTGCATTATAGCTAAACGGATTCTGAGCGTTCGCTGGATAAGTGAACGGATTCTGAAAAGACACTGGTTGTCTTGCATTTGCCTGATATGGTAATTGTGCCATTTTACTCTATACTCTCCATTATTTCTGTTGATGCCCTGGCCCACCGCCACTCGGTATTTGCACTGGAGTCCTTGCACCATATATGTATGGACTCTGATAAGTTGCAGGCTGTCTCGCAGGTGCTTGATATGTAAACGGTTGTCTTGCATATGCAATAAACGGTTGTCTAGCAGGAGCCTGATATGTATTCGGTTGTCTTGCGTTTGCAATAAATGGTTGTCTTGCGTTTGCAATGTAAGGTACACGATATGTAAAAGGTGACCTATAATTGTATGTAAAAGGTGACCTATAATTGTATGTAAAAGGTGACCTGTAGTTATAGGTGTAAGGTGACCTATAATTATAAGTAGACGGTTGTCTTGCGTCTCTTATATTCGGTTGTTGTGCATTTGCAATATACGGATACGGTTGTTGTGCAGAACGAATATTTGGTTCTTGACCATTTGCAATATAAGGGTAAGGATTTTGTCTATTCCTTATGTTTGGTTCCTGTGCATTAGCTTGATACGGATATGCATTCTGTCTATTCCTTATATTTGGTTCCTGTGCATTTGCTTGATATGGATATGCATTTTGACGGTTTCTAATATTAGGTTCCTGTGCATTTGCTTGATATGGATATGCATTCTGTCTATTTCTTATAAACGGATTTTGTGCATTTGCCTGATAAGGATATGCGTTTTGAGCATTTCTTATGAACGGATTTTGTGCATTCGCCTGATATGGGTATGCATTTTGTCTGTTTCTGATATTAGGTTCTTGAGCATTTGCTTGATAAGGGTATGCAGTTTGTTTATTTCTTATAACTGGATTTTGTGCATTTGCAATATAAGGATATGCAATTTGTGTAGATTCTTGGCCAGACGCATTATTCCACCCATCGGGTGTCTTAAGATATATTTGGTCTACTGCCTTCCAAGTCGAACTGCCTGTTTTTACCCAAGCACCTTGAGTTGCATTCCAACCCGAAGGGGTTTTAACCTTCTGTGAACCTGACGCCATTTATTTCCTCACTCACTCAATTAAGAGTATAAAATCCATAAGTCACCAACTGCACCGTCTGAACTTGTAGGTGCAGAAGTTGATTGATAAACATTCCTTGCAGTACCACCACTGTTTGTTGCATTTGTTATAGTCACTGCACCAGTGTTTACTGCACTTGGTGTAATTGTTAAATTACCCGTAGACGCACCTGTAAATGAACCTGTACCGAATGTGATTGCATCTGCACTTTCGTCCCAACCTATGAACACATTATCTGAACTTCCTCTTTCGATAACTAAACCTGCGTCATTTGAAGGTGAACCTGATGTTCCATTTCCTAGTTCTAATAATGCATCTGAAACTACTGTATTAGTAGTAGATACGGTTGTTGTTGTTCCGTTAACTGTTAAGTCACCTGATAGTGTTAGGTTTCCAAACTGAACATTACTGTTTGTTGCAACTGCCTGACCGATACTAAACTCACCACCTGAATATGATACACCAGTTCCAGCACTTAAATGAGCTCTTACTTCTGCAGAATTTGGGCCTACATATGTAATAACACCACTTGAATTATCGTAGTTAAGTGAACCGTCTCCACCCGAATCTGTGACTGAGATAGCACCTCTTGCATCTGAGTCACCATATGCAGCTGAACCAGCAAGTGTTAATGTACCCGCTGCATCGTCATAAGTTGCAGTGATATTTGAACCACCAACTATAAGAGATGCAACTCTATCGTCAACTCTTTCGTTTGTGAAATATAAGTTTGAAGAACCTTCTGATAATGCATCGGTGTCTGCAAGTACAGTTCCACCTAATGCAGTTGAAGCTCCTGCGATTGTGATAGTTGAATTAGCTAATTTTGCATTTGTGATTGAACCAGCTAACATTGCATTTGTAATACCTAATGCTTTAACTCTCAATGCATCGGAGTTTGTTTCTATAGAACTATCATCTACACCGACTGCAAATGCACCACTTGATGCACTTAGACCGTCACCTGCCATCATAGTTGCAAGGTCAGCTATAGATTCTTTTCTACTCACATTTGAAGAACCACCGTCTATGATTGCAATACTATCTGCAGCTGGGTCTACTGTTGCAGCTGTTAATTCATTTAAATCTAATGCAAGTGATACTGTTCCTGATGTACCACCACCTGATAAACCGTCTCCAGCTGTGACTCCTGCGATATCTCCACTCTCGTCTCCAAGATATACTGAATTACCCATTCCACTGTGATTTGAACAGTAGAAGTACATAATTGAAGGTGCTTCTTGGTCGAATGCAACTTCTGTATATGCACCACTTGAGCCTGGCGTACCTACTTTGTTATAAATTGTGTATCCATCTGACATCTCTGTTCCGTCTTCGGACTCAGAGAATCTTAATGGGTGTGAACCGTTTGAACTGTCTGATTGGTCAAATCTATAGACGATACTTGGCATTAATCTCAAAGATTGAGAAGAAGTTTGTCCGTCAAATAAGAATTTACCACCACTAACTGTCACTACTACATTGTGATAGTATGGTGCAGTTGTGTTGTTTAATTTTTGTTCTACATTAAGTGTGACTGTACCCGAAGTACCTCCTCCACTTAAGTTTGTACCAGCTGTGACTCCTGTTATGTCTCCAACTTGACCGTCAATGGTCAAAGTATTAGCTGCATCGTCATATGTTAATGATATACCTGTACCAGCTGTGAATAGTGAATTTACTCTATCGTCTACTCTTTCGTTTGTAAAATATAAGTTTGAAGAACCTTCTGATAAGTTGTCTGTATCAAATGCACCCATATTAACTGCAATGTCGTCTGCATTTACAGTAATACCTGTTCCAGCACCAACATTTAATGTTGCATCACCTGATGTTGCAGTACCAGTCAAACCAGCACCAGCATTTACTCCTGTTATGTCTCCAACATTACCTGTGATTGTTAATGTACCAGCTGAATCATCGTATGATAATGATACTCCTGTTCCCGCTGTTAAAAGTGTATTTACTTGGTCATCGATTGCTTCGTTAGCTGCAGTTCCAAAGGCAGCTGCAGTCAAATCACCTGAACTATCAATAACTTCTGTAGTTCCAACCGTCAAACCGTTTTTGATTTTAAAATTCTGTGCGGCCACTAGAATGTTCCTCCATCTATTGTAGCATTATTAATTGTCTTTGCTGAACCTGAATCTGCTAAATGGTTATTCACCCTAGTCGTAGTAAAGTATTTGTTCGTTCCTTCTGTTAAATCGTCTGTGTCTAATGAAGATATTGCAGTTGCTTGTACTTTACCACTGGAGTTAACTATTTCGGTTGTTCCGATATTGATTCCATGTTCTACTCTGAAATTTTTAGTATCTGCCATGTTTCTCCGTACCCTAAATTAAAGTTTTAGAATGTATTACCATTTATTTATGAGAAAGAACTCCTCAATAAAAAAGAAAAGGGGGAATAAATCCCCCTTATTAAGTCTTTATGCGTCTACCAATGTTCGGTCAAACTTGATTGTGGTCGAAGTTGCCGAAGCTGGAGTGCATTTAAGTCTAACATTTGCACCACTGATGTCTGCATCAAATGTGGCAAGTGTATTGTCTTGCAAAACACCATATTGAGTTAATGAAACCGTAGTTCCATCGTGAACCAACATGATTTCCGTTGAATGGAAATCTGTTCCTCTAGACATTGCAACGATATATCTTGCAGCTCTAAAGTCTGCATGTGCAAAAGTATCAAGGTTAAACTCAGTGGTTGCAGTTTTAGTATCTGAACCTCTTTTTTTGTTTTTATCCTCTGTTCTTTTACTTGTTTTGATTACATCGTCACTCGAATCGTATTCGATATGTCGGATAAGTTCTGCAAGTTTAAATGATTTACTTAAAGCCATGTCCTATCCTCCTATGAATGTCTTATTTGGAATGTATCCACAGTTGTATTCGTATTAGCTGGTGTAATGAGAAGTCTCATATTACCTGAGTTAATATCTGAATTCAACGAGAATAACGAACTGGAACTAAACACATCACCGTACTGGACGAAGTATGAGTTAGAACCATTGTTGATTAATAAAACCTCCGCTGCATGAGTTCCAGCAGAAGCGTGAGTTGCACAAATGACATATTTGATTGCTTTATTTGCAATGCCATTTGACGATAACACTTGGTCAGCCGTTGTTGCAGAGAATGTTGAAGCCGTGTAGTATCCTTGTACTAAGTCTGCACTTGTATAGGCAACTACTTGTACGACATCACCATTTATCGCATTTGCTGCTAAAGTGATAGTTGTGGAGTTAGTAGTAGTATAATCTGCACCACCACTAATTAATTTTACACCGTTAAGATAAACTTGTTCTGTTCCTGCTGTGTAGGATAAAGAATTTGAGTTATCGTCATTACCTGTAATAGAAGTTGTATTACCTGTAATAGAATATGTGTAAATTGTTAAACCTGTACCACCAACTGTCGAGAACGAAAGTGTTCCTGAACCGTTTGTGACTAAGGCCTGTCCACTTGTACCATCACTGGTAGGAAATGTAATAGCATCATTGATTGTTAGAGAAGCTGGATTTGAACCGATTTCAGAAATTGCAGCTGACCCATCATTCTTTTCGGTATACATTCTACCGTGATAGGTGTTGATTGCAATTTCACCCAAAGCCAAATCACTGACTACTGGGACATCGTTTTGTGTCGAACTCCTTTTAAATTTTATCTCTGTTGCCATGGTTTCCTCCTAATGACGATTAATTAAAATGTACCACCGTCAATAGCAGTGATTGTGACTGCACCACTTGACACAGTGAAGTTTGCACTAGCGAAACTTGCAATACCCTTATTAGTAGTAGTTGCATCTTCTCCCGCTATTGTAATACTTCCGTCTGCATTTGTGACATCAATACCTTCACCTGCTGTTAAAGTACCAGCTGCAAAGTCACCGTTAGAACCGTGACCAATTAACAACTGACCTGCTGTAGGAGCTGAACCATCGATAGAAGTGATAGACCCTGAAAGTGCAAGACCTGTTGCTTCTAATCCACCAAATACGGCACCAAGTGCTGTACCTGAGAATGTTGAAGAACTGTCTGTTGCAGAACCTAATGCAACGAACTTTCCAGTAGAGTCGTCAAATCCAAAGAAACCAACTTTTGCACCTGAACTGTTGTATTTAAATTTAATACCTCTGTCTAGGTTATCATCTGAACTATCGTCACCAATTTCGAAAACTGGGTCTGCAATAGAAACAGTAGTTGAGTTAACAGTTGTAGTTGTACCA
>MDSW01030497.1_pt1 | contig 17970 bp, 12 predicted proteins | sample 811171 | NCBI WGS metagenome assembly MDSW01 (sample SAMN05326641, study PRJNA326480) | marine metagenome | isolation source: seawater | place: Atlantic Ocean: North West | collected 2012
AGATAAGTTTGAGCATGTTGAGCTAGAATTAACTCCATTATCAGTTAAAACAGTCGTTCCGCTCGCATTCTGCCAAACTACGTTCCATGGAGCACCTGTTCCAGAAAGATTTACTGTTGCTGTTCCGTCATTCAAACCATTACAACTTACATTATTTGTATTTTGTGTTATATTTAAAGATGATACAGTTACTGTAGTATTGCAAGATAATGATCCAGAAACAGAACATCCTGTAGAAGTAGCCGTATATGTTGTAGTTGTGCTAGGATTTACGACTATACTTGTTCCGTTGCCAACTATATTTCCAGTTCCATCTGTCCAAGTTACAGTGTTTGTCGTAAGTACAGGTTGGTAAGGTATAGGATTTATAGTATATCCGTTAGGTCCGTTTGGTATAAATTCATATCCATCATTTTGTGCTCCCCATACATTAGGATAATTTCTTCCAGGCACGACATCAGCTAAGTTGCCCTGAGCATTTTGTAATCCGTGTATGGCTGCTCCTGCGTTCCATGTATTACATTGTGATTTATATTCTATGTGAGTTTCTATTTTATTAGAGCCTTCATATAAAAAAACTGAAGAACAGAAAAGACTATCAGTGCATCCGAACATAGGTATTTGTATCCATCTAACTATAAATATTTGATTTGGGCTATTTCCAGTTAATCCATATTCTACCAATCCGTAGGCGTTTGTTGGCGGATATACCGCACAAGGATTTATATCTTGCCATGGTGACATGATTGAGTTTACAGGATTACCAGCATTAGGTATAGGGTTATTTATACCCCAGGGAGAATATCCACTCGCGTTAGATAAGTCAAAAGTTACATAGTTGTTAGACGCTATCAGTAACTGAGAGTAAGTTTGTCCATAAAAATCAAAATTAAATCCAATATTAATAGCAGCAGAGTATTGGTCATCTGACAATCCAGGGTTACCGAAACAACTTCCAGTGACTAAGTTTAGATTAGCGATGTTTGCTATCTGAGTTTCAAGTGTTATAGGAGCATTAGAACAAATAGTTGTGTCATTGCTGCATACAAGTTGCGCTTCAGCATTGAAAGCTAGTATTGTGATTATTGATACTAAAAGTAATATTTTTTTCATAGGAAAATCAAATATACAAAAACTGTTTATCTAATCATAAATACAGTATTTAAAATCTTACTTAAAAGTTATTAATATTTTTTGTTCCATATCCATAAGTATATTTTGTTGTACATCGTTTTAGGTATTCCAAAAAGATTTCCGCTCATAATAGAAGCAAGTAATATCAGTAAAACTGTAGATATTCTGTATATGGTTTTTGTTTTTTTGACCTTTTTAAAGCTATTTTCTCCTCTAAAAAATAATTTTTTAGGTATTTTAATATCTATTTTTATTAAGTCTTTTATTTTGTTAAAAATTAATCCCATTCTTTTATTATTATATACGTTTTTTTTATTTAAATGTTTATACATTTGTAATCAAAAATTATATTATGAAAATCACAGTTATTGGAGCAGGAAATGTTGGAGCTACTTGTGCTAATGTTTGCGCTCAAAATGAATTGGCAAATGAAATTTATCTAGTAGATATTAAAGAAGGCGTAGCTGAAGGTAAAGCTTTAGATATGTGGGAGACTGCACCAATAGGTCTTTATGATTCTAGAATTATAGGAGTTACTAATGATTATGAAAAAACTAAAGATTCAGATGTAATTGTTATAACTTCTGGTATTCCAAGAAAACCTGGTATGAGCAGAGATGATTTAATTGCTACTAATGCTAAGATTGTTAAATCTGTTACTGAGAATTCTATAGAATATTCACCTAATGCTAAAGTTATTGTTGTTGCTAATCCTCTAGACGTTATGACTTATACAGCTTATTTGTCAGCTAAGATAGATTCTTCTAGGGTGTTTGGAATGGCTGGAGTTTTAGATACAGCTAGGTTTAGAGCTTTTATAGCTTCTGAATTAAATTGTTCTCCAAAGGACATTCAGTCTGTGTTAATGGGAGGTCACGGGGACACTATGGTTCCTTTAACTAGATATACTACAGTTTCTGGTATCCCAATAGAAGAACTTATAGATAGTGTTCGTTTAAAAGAAATAGTAGAAAGAACAAAAAAAGGAGGTGGAGAGATAGTGAATTTGATGGGAACTTCTGCTTGGTATGCTCCTGGAGCTGCGGCAGCTCAGATGGTAGAATCCATAGTTAGAGATCAAAAACGTATTTTCCCTTGTTGTTGTTGGTTGACAGGGCAATATGGCATGAAAGATATTTACTTAGGTGTCCCTTGTAAGTTAGGTTCTAACGGTATTGAAGAAATATTAGAATTAAATCTTAACGAAAAAGAAATGTTGATGTTAAATGATTCAGCTAAATCTGTTAGAGGAGTTCTTTCTGTTTTAGATGAAATGAATTTGTTTTAGTTAAATGATAAAGATAATTACTTTATTAATATCCTTACCATTTTTTTTAATCTCTCAGTCATGGACTAACTCTGCTAACTTTATTGGTCAAGGGAGGCATCACCCAATAACATTTTCTAACGATAATTTTGGATTTGTTGTAGGAGGCAGTTATCTGGATGATGTTTATAAGTATGATAGAATAAATGATTCTTGGGTACAGCTACAAGATTTTCCAGCTCAAGGAAGAGGTTATTCTTATGCTGTTACAGTAGGAGATAAGGCTTATATGGGTTTAGGTTCTACAGATAATGGTTTGTATCCAAATGATTGGTGGGAGTATGATATGAATAATGACATATGGACTCAGAAAGCTGATTTTCCGGGAGATGGAAGAAACCATCCTGCTATGGTTGTAGTAAACAATAAAATATATTTAGGCTGTGGTAGTAACTCAAGTGGCAATTTAGGTGATTGGTGGGAATATAATGTGAATAATGATATTTGGACACAAAAAACAGGAATAATTGGAAACGAGAGACATCATCCTTTTTATTTCGGAATTGACAATTATGCTTATGTTGGTTTTGGTCATGGGAGTGACCCTGGACCAGGAAGTAATCCTTCATCAGGATATTATGTTTATAATGATTTTTACAGATATAATCCCTCTAGTGATAATTGGATTCAATTAAATGATTTCCCTTCTGAGGCAAGAGTTGCTGGCACTCAATTCTCATATAACGGTAAAGGTTATATTTTAAGTGGTGATGGAGATAATCATGGTCCTTTGGATAGTGGGGAATTTTGGGAGTACAACCCTTCAAATGACACCTGGGATCAGTTGTTGTCTCATCCGGGTGATGCTATATGGGCTCCAGGTAATTTTGTGATAGGTTGTGATTTGTATTTTTTACTTGGAGAAAATACTAATGCTTCTACACCCACATACCCTGTCGCTTTATATAAATATAAATTAAGTGAAGATTGTGGATGTACAGATGCTACAGCTTTTAATTTTTCTAATATTGCAATTATAGATGATGGTAGTTGTTGTTATATTTCAGGATGCACGGATCAATTGTCAGTTAATTATGATAGTTCAGCTTGCTATGATGATGGAAGTTGTGTATCCGCAGTTTTAGGATGTTTAAATTCTTCTGCAAGTAATTATAACTCATTTGCCAATGTTGATGTTTTTAATGGTGGTGCATTTGATAATAATATAGGTTCAGGTTCATATTTTAACGGAAATCAATATTTAATATTTAATAGTTATGAGGATTGTTTGATTAAATCAGCTGATTTTTACATTGATGATACTAATACAATAACTTTTGAATTAAGAGATAACAATGGTAATGTTATAGATGATACTACTCAAACTTTGAATCCTGGGAAACAAAATGTTACTTTGAACTTTAATGTACCAAGCGCCTTAAATTTACAGTTAGGAGTTTCGTCTAATAATTCTGGTCTTTATAGGAATAATTCAGGTCCTAATTATCCTTATAATATTGGTGACATGATTAATATTACAGGTTCAAGTGCTTCTCAGCCGGGTTACTATTATTATTACTATAACATAGAAGTAGAAGCCAAATGCTTTGACGTAAGTAATGTTTCAAATAATGAAAATGAATACAATAAAAGGAAACTAATAGGTGTTGTAAACGTATTAGGTAAAAAAGTAAAAATTCAAAACAAACAAACTTTATTTTACATATATGAAGATGGTACTGTAGATAAAAAAGTTATAATTAATTCTGATTGATGAGTATAATTTGGAAAAACAAGATTTTTATATTATTTATAATTTTTTGTTTATTTATACTTTCATTAATAAAAATTTCTAATTCTAATATTTTTTTTGAAACCGAAAGAGTTATAAATGAATTTTCTCAGGATTCAGATATATCTAATTTTATTGATGATGAGAATATAATTTGTCTTGGTTTTGATTTCAAAGATGACATTAACTATGAAGATATTTTAAATGTTAAAAAAATACATGAAGAAATTAAAAACAATACAAAAATCAAAAGAGTTCAAAGTATTATTAATGAATCTGCAATTGTTAACATGGGAGGATTGATTCCTATACCTGAAAAAATTTTAAAAATTGATACAGAAAAAGACTATATAAATTCTATTGCTAGAATTAATAAAAACGGAAGTAATTTTATTAATAGTGAAATAAATAAGTTGTTTTTTTTAATACAGCCAGAATCTAAAATTAACTTAAATGACAGTGAAGAATTAATAGAAGATTTGCAAGAAATTAAAAAATCAGAAATCGATGCTGAAATATTTTTATCAGGAAGGATTCCAAGTGAAGTTTATTTCAAAGACAAAGTTATATCAGAGTTTGTTGTTCTTACTTTATTTAGCGCTTTTTTATGTTGTATTTTATTGTATTTTTTAACCATGAATATAATGCTTGTTGTTTCAGTTGTTTCAAGCGTTATATTTAGCATAATAATATCTCTTGGCTTGTCGGCTGTTTTGTATGATGGCATTGAGATGATTATGATTATTTCGCCTGCAATTTTATTTATTGTTTGCGTTTCTGATGTTATGCATTTCACTACAAACCAGGATAGATTTATAAAAAATAAATATCTTTTTTTTGAAGATAGAATTAATAAAATAGGCAAAGCAATTATGTTAACTTCATTTACAACTTCAATTAGTTTTTTGACTTTTTTAATAAACGATATAGTTCCAATTGCAAGATTTGGGGTTATTACTTCTTTTGGTATTTTGTTTACTTTATTGGTTGTTACAGTTGTGTATGCGATTTCAATTGATTATAATTTTAATAAAATCAAACAGTATAAGCTTTTTAAGAATTTTACTGATTTTGTTATTTCTTTTAGTTTGTCAAAAAAGAGCATTTTGTTTCATTTTTTTATGTTGTGTTTTTTTATTTTAGGAGTTTTTAGTCTTTCTAATATAAAAATAGATAATTATTTAACTGATGAAGTTAACGAAAAATCTAAATTGTCTTTAGAATGGAGGTTTTTTGATAATTTTTTCGGTGGAGTGAAACCTATTAGTTTTGAAGTAAACAATCTAACGAATAACGATTTGATTTTGAATGATTTTAATAGTGATTTAATAAATTATAATTTCAACATAGATGCTTCTAATTTACATATGCCGAATGAATTTCTACAATATCAAATGCCTGTTTTCGGGAATTTGGACTCAAGTTATTTGTTTTTATGTCGTATGCCTGATGTAGGTTCTAGGGCAACTAAAAAAATTATAGATTCTATAAAAAACAAATATGTTTCATCTTTGGATATTAATGTTGCTGGAGTAGGTTATTTGTTTGATGAAATATCAGATAAGTTAACAAAACAGTTGGTGTACGGTTTGTTGCTTGCTGTATGTTCAATAGGTTTGATCTTTTATTTTATTACTAATTTTAACTTTAGATATATGATTATTTCGGTTGTCCCTAATATTGTTCCTATAATTTTAACATTAGGTATTCTTCAGTTTTTTGATTTTTATTTTAGTTTGTCAAATGCTTTTATATTCACTATTGTGTTTGGTTTGATAGTAGATGATTCGATACACATTATAAGTTCTTATATAAGACGTAAAAAATATGAAATTAACTCTATAGATAATTTAAATAATGTTATTAAAACAACTGGCAGAGCGGTTGTTAAAACTACATTTGTTGTTGTTGTTTGTTTATTGCCGTTACTCTTTTCAGAGTTTAAGTCTGTGTCTCAGCTATCTGTAATTACAATAATGAGTGCGTTAACTGCTGTTGTTTTTGATCTTATATATTTGCCTGTTTTAATTAGAATTATAGAAAAATATTAGTTGTTTTGATTTTTTTAAGATTAAATCACAAGGTTAATAACTTTGTTAATAATTGTTTTTTATAGTCGTTTAAACGAAGTGTTAGCTTATTAAATTTACAGTCCGTTCAATTAAGAACATTTTAATGTGTTCAAGCCTTTTCACTTTGAATACCTTCAAATTAAGGCTATTAAACGAAAATATTTGGATCTTTCTATTCTTTAGAGTGATTTAATTCTAGATAAGCTTTTTTTAAGAAAGTTTGTCTAATTACTTTTTTGAGTAATATTTTTAAATAACGTGTAACAATGTTATTTAATTAACATGTTGTAATAAGTAATTGTTATTGGTGTTATAGTTAGGTAGAATTTTATACTTATAACTTTTGCTATTACAACACAAAAATTAATTATTAACTAATAAATAAAAAAAATTATGAAAACAATTAAATCTTACTGGGTGATTGGAGGATCACTAGTTTTATCAGTATTTATCTTATCTTCATTTGGGTTATTACAAGGCAGTTTTTACTATTTGTTTAAATCTGATAAAGATGATATCAGTGTAACAGGTTCTACTGCGATGGATTTTACATCTGACTTAATAGTGTGGAGAGCTTCATTTGCTAAAAAAGACAAAGATCTTAAAAATGCATATAAGCAAATCAAAAGTGACAGGAATACTATTAATGATTTTTTATTATCAAAAGGTGTTTCAGCGAATGATATTATCTTTAAATCAATAGATATTAATAAAGATTATTATTATAAATCAAAATTTAATTTAGAGGGAGACAAAGTTGATAGTGAAAAAATTTTTAGTGGTTATGTTTTGAAACAGGAAGTGGAAATATCATCAAATCAGGTAGACCTGATAGAAACAATATCAAATGAAGTTACAGATCTTATTGAGAAAAATATATTTATAACTTCATATTCTCCTAAATACTATTATACTAAGCTTGGAGAATTAAAAATAGAAATGATTGAGTCAGCTGCACAAGATGGTCTTTTGAGAGCAAAAACAGCTATTGAAGGAGGAGGAGGAGATTTAGGGGAATTGTTAGAGACAAGTATAGGCGTTTTTCAGATACTTGGCAAGAATTCAAATGATGAGTTTTCTTGGGGAGGTACACTTAATACTTTAAATAAGGAAAAAACAGCTTTTGTTAACGTTAAGCAACGTTTTGAAATAGATTAATTATGAAATTTAAGAATATTTTGTTTTTTTGTTTTTTTGTATTAGTAGGTTTAGTAGGGTTCTCTCAGCCTTACATGCTTCCTGTTAATTATCAAGAGGCTGAAAGATTTGTTAAAAAACATTTTATAGAATTAAATCATAATTTTATTGATGGTTTTACGTACTATTTTTATGATTTTGATTACTTCTGGTTTTTGTCAAATCAAGACACAACTTATTGTGTGACGGTTGTTATGCCTGATCAATTAAAAATTTTTTCAATGGATTGCGGCTCAAAAGATATTTATTATGATGATTATTTCATAATGAAAAGGAAAAGAGGAAGAGATTAGAGATAATGAATTGGGCTAATTAAAATGACTTTTTTGTAAATTAGCTTTATGAGATTGTTATTATTTTATTTATTTATTATTCCTTTTATTAGTTTAGGTCAGACTCAATTAGACATGAATTTGAAATCAGGTCAAGAATGGGAGTCAGTGGATTATCAAATGTTAATAGTATATAAAACATTATTAGATTTATATTCAGATGATAAATCTTTTATTGATAATTTGAAAGAAGATCAAAAAAACTGGATGGAGTTAAGAAGTTCTAATAATGAGTTGATGTATCCAGGTGAAAAAGAAGATGATTATTATGGTTCTTCTCATCGTGTTTGTAAAAATAACTTTGATGCCAAAATAACCAAACAAAGAATAGATTTTTTAATGCAGTGGATAGTAGGTTCTGAAGAAGGAGAGATTTGTAATGGGACTATTAAAAGATTAAAATAATTATTGAATTATTATTTTTTTGGTTACTGTATAATTTTTAGTTTTTACAATTAATATATAAACACCACTTCTAAATTTAGAACAGTTAACCTGTACTGTTCCTTTGTTGTTAGTCTTATGTTCTAATATTTTTCCATTTATATTAAATATTTTATAGTCATAATTTGTGTTTGTTTTAATTGTAAAGTTATTTTTTATAGGATTAGGATAGATGTTTATTTTTTCGTTTAAATAATAAGTATTGTTGATTATGGAAGAGTCTTCTTTGTATATATTTAATCCTCCACTTTTATTTCCTATGATTATTTCATATTGATTATCATTATTTATGTCATAAGCGGATATAAAACTATTGAACCCCTCAAATATCTTTCCAAAATTATCAGTTACTAAAGGAATACTATCATTAGGGTTATTAATAAAAGGATCATTCACATGATATTTATAAATATTACCTGAAGCTGATCCCACAAAAAGCAAAATAGAATCTTGTGTGTCAGTAAAGTCACCATCATTGTTGTTGTCTGATTTCAACAAAAAAGGTTTACTTTTCCCATTTGGCAAACTGTTTGCAGATACATTAATTTCACCAAATTCACTAATTATTGTATCAAATATGGGGTTGTTTAATGTTCCTCTATTAGGGCAATAATATATTGTGCCATCTCTGTTACCTATTAGTAAATCCTGTAAAGAGTCATTATTTAAATCACATATATGAGGGCTAGCGTTATTACCTACGTCAATATTAAAATAATTTGGATTGGTGATATTAAAACTATACTCTCCATTGTTAATAGTGCTTTCAAATAAATGTATTTTTCCGTTAGCGTCACCTATTATCATTTCATGTTCGTTGTCATTGTCAATATCACCAAAAGTTGGTGTTATGCCAGGAGCGGGCAAGTTTAATATTGTGTTTAATGGTATAGTTGAAATACTATTCCAGTCATTTTCTATTATAGTGAATTCAGGGTTTGTTACGGTTCCTGTATTTTTAAGTAAATGTAATCCTGATATATAATTACCTTGATCAAAGTATCCGAAATTACCACAAATAATATCAATTAAACCATCTGTATTGTAGTCAAAAAATACAGGATAACTTTCACTGCCAAAATCTAACATGTCCGATTGTAGGAAATTGTATTGAGGCATTTCAAATTCAGGCATATTTGTTAATCCTTTATTTAAGTAAGCCCATGTGCTATTTTTGTTTTCAGAATTATTAGAGTTATTTGGACTAACTATTAAATCTTTTTTATTGTCATTGTTAATGTCTAAATAAAAAGCTGCAGGGAAAGAAGACATTATGGCTGCTTCTGAATTTATGTTATTTTGAGGAAATAAAGAATCAACAATTATTATTGATGCACTATCTTGATCTCCTCCGTTTATAAGTAAATTAAGATTATTGAAAGCAACATCACCTAAAACTAATTCTTTGTCATTGTCATTGTCAATGTCTAACGTCATTAAAGAGGAACCAACATGAGCTTTGTGCTCGGTCATTAGGAATGTGTTACAGCTGTATAGTGTGTAGCTGTTAAAACCTTCATATACATCTCCCCAACACTCATCAACTCTTTCAAATATTAGACTATCACAGTGTCCATACATTTCAATAGATAGATTTTTATGATATTCTATGTACCCACCCAATATATTGAAAGTTAGAACATCTAAATCTCCGTCACCGTCTATATCGTCTATAGCTGGGATATCTACATCACTTACAAATAAGTTTAGTGAATTAGAGCCGTATAAAGTTTCTACTACATCTTCTTCTAAAGCAAAACTCAAGGAATTTATAGAGTTGTTTTTGTAGACAGACATACTTGCTTGGTTATATGTAAAAATATCCATTAAACCATCACAATTATAATCTCTCATTAATATCCAGTGATTAATGTTAGGGAAGTGTTTTCTGTATTCAGGTTGATATTTGTAATTTACAGAATCAGTTATTCCTAAGTTTATAAAAGGATATAGTTTTCCATTGTTTCTGTCAAAAACAATTATGTCTTGTGTGTTGTTTTGATTTAGATCAACGTTTGAAATTTGACTTGTATTTAGACCTCCACATAATCCATTCATTAAAATATTGTTATTTTCGTAAAATGTTATATTTAAATTCTCAGTCCATTGAGAGTAAGAGTAAAAATTTATAAAAAAAAATAGAATAATTATTAATAGTCGCATTTCTAAAAAATATCTATATTTATTGCAATAAATATATTGAAATTTTATCTTTGCCGACCAAATAAATAAAATTTTATGCAAAATCGAAGTTCCGTTTTATTTTTCCTTGTTTTGTTTTCTTTAATTTGTCTATATCAGATATCCTTCACTTGGGTTGTTGATAAAGTAGAAAAAGATGCTGTTACTTATTCTTCTGGAGATTTTGAAAAGGAAAAATTTTATTTAGATTCTATTGGTTCTCAGGAGGTTTATAATTTGGGTTTTGCTAAATACAACTATAAAGAATGCAAGGAAAGAGAAATAAATCTAGGATTAGATTTGAGAGGGGGAATGAATGTTACTTTAGAAGTAAGTGTTGTTGATATATTAAGAGCTTTATCTAATAATTCTGTAGATAAAACATTCAATGATGCTATCAATTTAGCTATTGATAAACAAAAATCAAGTCCACAAGACTTTATTGTTTTATTTAAAGAATCATTTGAAAGTTTTGGAGAAGGTAAAAGGTTGGCATCTGTTTTTTATACTGAGGAGCTTTCTGATAAAATAAACCCTAATTCAACAAATGAAGAAGTTATTGAAATTATACAAAACGAAGTTAAAGATGCTGTAGATAGAACTTTTAATATATTGAGGAGTCGTATTGATAGATTTGGTGTAACTCAGCCAAATATTCAAAAACTAGAATATTCTGGTAGGATATTAATAGAGCTTCCTGGAGTTAAAGATCCTGCAAGAGTAAAAAAATTATTACAAGGTACAGCTGAGTTGGCTTTTTGGGAAACTTATGAGTATGTGGAAGTTTTACCTTATTTAGAAAAAGCAAATATTTACTTAAGAGACAAAATAGAATCAGAATCTGTTGTTGTTGATGAAGAAGTAGAAGATTCAGATATTCCAAATAACGATATAAATACAGGAGAATCAAAGTCTTTAAAAGACGAACTTTTTAGCAGTAATAGTAATGAGGATACTTTGTCAGGAGAGCAGGCAGATACATCTTCAGGTTCTTTAGAGGATTTTCAGAAAAATTATCCACTTTATTCTATATTATATCCAAATATAGATGCCAACAATAACCCTGTAGATGGACCTGTTGTTGGTGTTGCTAATGTAAAGGATACAGCTCAAATTAATGATTACTTTAAGAAAGATTCGGAATTATATAATATTTTTCCTAAGAATTTAAAATTTGCTTGGACTGTGAAAACTGTTGATCAGGAGGGTAACTTTGTGCAGTTGTTAGCTTTAAAAACTACATTATTTGATCCTGTAACTAAAAATTCTATTCCTGTTTTAGGTGGAGAAGTTATATCTGATGCTCGCCAAGATTTTGATCCGGTAAGTAATAGACCTGTTGTTAGTATGATAATGAATTCTGAAGGATCAAGGGATTGGGCTAAAATTACAAAAGAAAATATAACTAGGTCAGTCGCTATTTTATTGGATGGATTTGTTTATTCTTTTCCTACTGTACAGTCACAAATCACAGGAGGTAGTTCTCAGATATCAGGTAATTTTACGATTAATGAAGCAACTGATTTGGCTAATGTTTTGAAGTCAGGTAAGTTGCCAGCTAGATCAAAAATAGTTGAAGAGGCTATAGTAGGTCCTTCTTTAGGAGAGGAAGCTATACAGGCTGGTTTTAAGTCATTTGTTATAGCATTGTCAATAGTTTTGGTTTACATGATTCTTTATTATAGTCTAGGAGGTTTCGTTTCTAATATTGCTTTACTAGCTAATATGTTTTTTATAATAGGAGTTTTGGCTTCTTTAAATGCAGTTTTAACTCTACCAGGGATAGCGGGTATAGTTTTAACTATAGGGATAGCTGTCGACGCTAATGTTCTTATATATGAAAGGATAAGAGAGGAGTTATTGTCAGGTAAAGGAGTTAGGCTAGCAATTGCAGATGGTTATAATAATGCATATAGCGCCATAATAGATGCTAATGTTACCACATTATTAACAGGTATTATTCTTTATAGTTTTGGAAGTGGTCCTGTGAAAGGTTTTGCTACTACTTTAGTTATAGGTATTTTGACTTCTTTATTTTCTGCGATATTCATAACTAGGTTAGTTTTTGAGGCTAGGATGAGGAAAAAGAAAAATATTTCTTTTTATAATTCAGTCACAAAAGGAGCTTTTAAAAACACAAAAATTAACTTTATATCTAAAAGAAAGATAGGTTATATTGTTTCATGTACTGTTATATTAATAGGTATTTTTTCTATGTCTAGTAGAGGATTAAATCAAGGTGTTGATTTTCAAGGAGGAAGGACATATGTTGTTAGATTTGACGAAAAAGTGAGTAACGAAGATATTAGATCAAATTTAACAAATGTTTTTGTGACAGAAGAAGGTGTAAATTTATCTCCTGAAGTAAAGACTTTTGGCGATAATGATCAGGTCAAGATAACAACTAATTATTTGATCTATTCTCAAGACGAGAATGCTGACAAACTAGTTCAAGACGCTTTAGAGAAAGGCTTGACAGAGTATTTGTTGGCAAGTAACATCAATTCATTTGATATTATGAGTTCCCAAAAAGTAGGTCCTACAATAGCTCCAAAGATAAAGGCTTCTGCTATTCAGGCAATTTTATTGTCTTTAATTATAATATTTATTTATATTTTAATAAGATTTAGGAATTGGGAATATAGTTTAGGAGCGGTTGTTGCTGTTTTTCATGACATATTATTTGTTTTAGGATTATTTTCTATATTTTACGGAAAACTCCCTTTCTCTTTAGAGATCAATCAAGCTTTTATTGCTGCTCTGTTAACTATAATAGGTTATTCTTTAAATGATACTGTTGTTGTTTTTGATAGAATTAGGGAATATTTCAATAATTCTACATCTTCTAAATATGATAAAGAATTAGTTAATTCAGCTTTAAATAGCACTCTAAGTAGAACAGTGAACACATCTTTGACTACATTTTTTGTTTTATTTATTATATTTTCTTTAGGGGGAGAGGTTATAAGAGGTTTTATGTTTGCTTTACTTATAGGTGTTGTTGTGGGGACTTATTCTTCTTTATTTATAGCTACACCAGTAATGTACGATGCTATCAACAGAAAGCATAAGAAATGAATATAATTCTTTTAGTGCCAAGTTTTCAGGAAATAATTTTTATAATAATAATTGTTATTATTCTTTTTGGCTCTAAGGATTTGCCAGGTATAGTGAAAACCTTCGCTAGGTCAATCAGGCAAATTAAAGATGTGTCTAATAATGTTAAGAAGGAGATTCATAAATCTATTGATGATATAGAATAATTTTCATTAGTTGTATTTATTAATAAACTGTTAATAAAATTTTTATTTTTTATTTTTAACAAAAATCATATTATTTATATTTGAACTTTATAAAATTCAAAAATATAATATATGAATAAATCTAAACTAGAATATATTTGGTTGGATGGTTACTATCCTACTCAGAATATGAGAAGTAAAACTAAATTAATTGATAATTTTAGTGGAAAATTGAGTGATTGTCCTATGTGGTCTTTTGATGGCAGTTCTACAAAACAAGCTGAAGGTAAAAGTTCTGATTGTTTATTAAAGCCTGTTGCTATATTTCCTGATCCAACAAGGTTAAATGGTTATCTTGTAATGACTGAAGTTTTGAATTCAGATGGAAGTCCTCACGAATCAAACGCTAGATCAACAATTGATGATGATGATAATGACTTTTGGTTTGGATTTGAACAAGAATATTTCATTATGGATGTTGATACTCAATTGCCACTTGGATTCCCTTTAGGTGGGTATCCTGGACCTCAAGGTTTGTATTATTGTTCTGTGGGCGGTAAAAATACTCATGGGAGACATTTTGTAGAAGAACATGCGGATCTTTGTTTAAAAGCAGGGATTAATTTTGAAGGAATTAATCAAGAAGTAGCTTGCGGTCAGTGGGAATTTCAATTATTTGCCAAAGGAGCAAAAAAAGCTGGCGATGAATTATGGATTGCTAGATATTTATTAGATAGGTTAACTGAAGAGTATGGTTATTATATAGAGTATCATCCCAAACCAATTAAAGGAGACTGGAATGGGTCCGGTATGCATTGTAATTTTTCAAATTCTATTTTAAGAAATTGTGGTTCAAAAGAGATTTATGAAGATATATGTGAATCTTTTAGGTCTGTAACAAAAGAACATATAGATGTTTATGGTGAGTTTAATGATCAGAGGTTAACTGGTAAACATGAAACAGCTTCAATAAATGATTTTAGTTATGGGGTTTCAGATAGAGGAGCTTCCATAAGAATACCAATAATAACTGTTGAAAATAATTGGAAAGGTTGGTTAGAGGATAGACGTCCAGCTTCTAATGCAGATCCTTACAAAATTGCTTCAAGGATAATAAAGACAATGAAGTCTAAAAAAGTTGAAGTTTAAATTTACTTTATGTTTTATTGAAAAAATTCTCTTTTGAGAGATGATTTTTTTATTTTAGCTGTAAAATATATTTTTATGTATTATAAGTTTATCTTTTTGTTGTTTCTTTCTTTATTTTTTTATGATTTAAATAGTCAAAATTTATTTAATCAGGATGTACTTGTTTTTGATAGAGAAACTAAATTAGAAAAAGCTAATATCAGTTTTGAGACAGAAAAGTATGGAGAAGCTTACTCTTTGTTTAAAGAATTATATAGAAAAGAAAAAAATAAAGATCTTAAAATAGAGTTTTATTTTTCACAAGCAGAATGCTTAAGATTAACAAACACGTATAATAATTTAAGAAGAGCTGAGCAGATGTATGATAATCTTATAAGAAAAAAGTTTACAGAACAAGAAAAAGGATATATAGTTTATTATAATTTGGGCTTAGTATTACAGATGCAAGGAAAATACGAAGAAGCTATAGATGCTTTTAGTAAGTTTAAACAGCTTTCCCCAAATCATGATTTAATAAATAATAAATTAAAATCTTGCCAGTATGCTGTATCTCAAAAAGGGAATACTACCAGATATGAACTAGAGAGGTTTAATATGGCTAGCAGCAAAGATTTTGATTTTGCTCCATCATATAGTGGTAATGATTATTCCACTTTGTACTTTACTTCAAACAGGAAAAATGATGAAGTTAAAGGTAATGACGCTGGTTCTTCTATAGGCCCTGTTAGCAGTTTGACTTACGATATATGGTCTATAAAATATCAAAAAGAACGTTGGAGTAAACCAACTTTATTTAAAGGCCCTATTAATTCACCTGATCACGAAGCAGCCGCAACAACAACAGTTGATGGTAAAACAATATATTTTACAAGATGTTCAATGCCAAATGAATATGATCCAGGTGAAAATAAAAAACCTTATTGCCGAATATTTTTCACTCAATTAAAAGATGAAGGTTGGACTTCTCCTGTTTTACTTCCTTTGCCTTATGATAGTATTTCTAATTTTGGTCACCCAGTAGTTTCAAAAGACGGTAAAAAGATTTTCTTTTCATCTGACATGAAAGGGACTTATGGTAAAAATGATATTTGGTTTATACAAAAAATAGCCCGAGATGAATGGAGTTATCCAGTTAATTTGGGTCCTAATATTAATACCGCCGGAAATGAAATTTATCCTTTTTTACATTTAAATGGCAAAACATTATATTTTTCTTCTGATGGTAGAATTGGTTTTGGAGGATATGATATTTTTAAATCAGAATGGGATAGAGATGGTAATTTAATTAGTGTTCATAACATGAAGTCTCCAATAAACTCTGCAATGAATGATTATTCTTTAATTTTAGAACAAAATTCAGAAAAAGGATATTTGTCTACTGATAGGTCAGAGACTCAAAATGGGGATATTTATTTTGTAAAATTAACTCCAATTATTTTAACTGTGTCAGGTGTAGTCACTGAAGAAGGTTCAGGTACTATAATATCTAATGCTATGGTAAAAATATTAGGAACAAATAATTCTATAGATTCAATTTATACAGATAATTCAGGTAGATATGAATTTAAAGGTGATTTTTTGTCACCAGGTAATTCTTATTCTGTTTCAGTAAAAAAGAAAGATTATGAGAGCGTTAATGCTGAATTCTCAACAATAGACATAAACGATTCTAAAGATATACAATTAGATTTTGAAATTGTAAATGTTATGCAAGATGTTAAAGATTTAAATGAACCTAATAGTAATATAGCCTTTTTTGATTATAATTCTTACCAACTAAGAGAAGATGCTTTAAAAGAGTTAGATAGTTGGGCTGATTATATATTAAAATACGAAGGATTAGTATTTCAAATTAATGCTTATGCTGATTTCAGAGGAAAGGATCCATACAATATACAATTATCTTTAAATAGAGCTCTGTCTTGTAAAAAATATCTGGTTGAAGAAAAAGGTATTGATGCTGATAGGATTTTGATCTATGCTAAAGGGGAGCAAGAACCTTACGTGATGGATTATAATGATGGTAAATTCAAAAAAGGAGATGTTTTGTCTCAAGAATATATAAGTAAATTAAGGAAAAAAAGCTTAATAGAAAAAGCTCATCAGTATAATCGTAGGTCAAAAATAATTTGGTTGGAAGATAAAAGATTTGATAAATTAAGAGGAGGTGTTATTGACTATTAACTTTCTATTTAAATGACTTCATCTAGATATGATTTGAGAGGGGTTTCGGCCTCAAAAGAAGATGTTCACAAGGCAATAAAGAACCTTGATAAAGGTTTGTTTGATAATTCTTTTTGTAAAATATTACCTGATATATTAACAGGTGATTCTGATTATTGTTTAGCCATGCATGCTGACACAGCTGGAACAAAAACATCTTTATGTTACGCTTATTGGAAAGAGACAGGTAAAATGAGTGTTTGGCAAGATATTGTTCAAGACGCAATAGTCATGAATATAGATGATTTGGCTTGTTCAGGTATTTGTGATAATATTATTATATCAAACACAATTGGACGTAATAAACATTTAATACCAGGTGATGTTATAGAGAATATCATTTCAGGTATTAATGTTTTTATATCTAAAATGAAACAAAACAATGTCAATATAACTTTAGCTGGAGGTGAGACAGCAGACGTTGGAGATATAGTTAGAACTATTGATATAGGGGTTACTGCTTTTGCAAGAATGCCAAGAAATAAAATAATAAAAAACGACATTATGCAGGATGACTTAATAGTAGGTCTTTCTTCTTCTGGTCAATCAACTTATGAAAATATTTATAATAGTGGTATAGGTTCAAATGGTTTGACTTCCGCGCGTCATGATATGTTTTCAAATTATTTATACAATAAATATCCAGAGACTTTTGACCCAGGTACTCCTAAAGATTTAGTTTATTGTGGTACTAAAAAATTATCAGATTTAGATAAAGATACAGGTATGTCTTATGGTCAATTATTACTGTCTCCAACTAGAACATTTTTGCCTGTTATAAAAAGTATTTTGGAAAAATATTTTGATAGTATTAATGGTATTATACATTGTACAGGTGGTGGACAGACAAAAGTTTTAAACTTTGTTAATAATATTCATGTTGTAAAAGATAATTTATTTAAAACACCAAAAATATTTCAAATTATTCAAGAAAACT
>MDSW01141595.1_pt1 | contig 17965 bp, 18 predicted proteins | sample 811171 | NCBI WGS metagenome assembly MDSW01 (sample SAMN05326641, study PRJNA326480) | marine metagenome | isolation source: seawater | place: Atlantic Ocean: North West | collected 2012
GCAAAGATTGCTCAAAAGAATGGAATTGAAACTTTGATAGAATTTTTTGGATATGAAACGGCAGAAAATGTAAAAAAATCTTTTAAAAAAGCAGATTTAATTATTGGGAACAATGTTTATGCTCACGTGCCAGACATTAATGACTTTACTAAAGGTATAAAGAGTCTTCTTAACGATGAGGGAACTTTGACATTAGAATTTCCAAGCTTGCTTTCACTTATTAGTGAAAACCAATTTGACACCATTTATCATGAACATTTCTCATATTTATCATTAACAAGCGTTCAAAATATATTTAAATCTCATGGTCTAAGAGTTTGGAAGGTTGAAAACCTATCAACTCATGGAGGTAGTCTAAGAGTTTATGGTTGCCATGATGAGGCTTCAATTAAAACAGATCAATCTGTTTCTGAACAAATTGATAAAGAAATTAAAGCTGGATTACAAAAAATTGATTCTTATAAAAATTTCCAACAAGTATGTGAAAAGATTAAGATTTCATTTATTGAATTTTTATTAGAAGCAAAAAAAACAAATAAGAGAGTTATTGGTTATGGTGCAGCCGCAAAAGGAAGCACACTTTTAAATTATTCGGGTGTGAAGAATGATTTAATTGAGTATGTTTGTGATGGCGCTGAATTTAAGCAAGATAAATTTATGCCTGGCAGTCATATACCAATAAAACATCCATCTTTGTTAGAAAATGACAGTCCGGACTATATTATAATTTTTCCATGGAACATAGCTGACGAGATATCAAGTCTTTTAAAAGATAAAACTGATGAAGGTTCAAAATTAGTTACATTCATTCCTGAGCTTAATATTTGGTAAAAACAAAAACTTTAAATGAATTTATTAACAATATTATTATCGTTAAATTATATTAGAGATTTTTAAGATGAAGGTATTAGTTACTGGTGCAACTGGATTCGTTGGCAATAATCTTATTAAGAATCTTATGAAATATGAGAATATAAAAATTGTTGCAACCTCTCGAGATAGCAAAAAAGCATCAAAACTTAATTGGTTTCCTATGATCAGATACATTTCATACGATATGAATTCTAAAGATAAGATAAATCTATTTGATTATTTTGAGGAACCTGACAGGATGATTCACCTTGCATGGGAGGGCTTACCTAATTATGAGGATTCGATTCATATTAAAAATAATTTACCCAATAATTTAAGATTTATAAAAAATCTTATTTCAAATGGCTTAAAAGATATTAGTGTCACTGGAACATGTTTTGAATACGGAATGGTTGATGGATGTATGAATGAAAACATGAAGGCAAATCCTTCAAATAGCTACTCAATTGCAAAGGATAGCTTGCGAAAATCAATTGTTGAACTTAAAAATAAATTTGATTTCAATTATAAATGGATCAGACTTTTCTATATGTACGGTGAGGGACAAAATAAAAACTCTTTGATTGCACTACTGGATGAAGCTATTAAGAATGGTGAAAAAGAATTTAACATGTCTGGTGGCGAACAATTAAGAGATTATCTGCATTCCGATGAAGTGGTTAAAAATATCACAAAAATTGCATTACAAAATAAAATAGATAATCAAATAATAAATTGTTGTAGTGGCAAATCTATTTCAGTTAAAAAACTCGTTGAAAATTATCTCAATGAAAAAAATTACGAGATGAAACTTAATTTAGGCTATTATCCGTATCCAGCATATGAGCCGATGTCGTTTTGGGGAGATAATTCAAAACTTAAACAGCTTAGCTGTGAGTAGTAATTGTTTATATTTAGTGATTTGTATATAGAGTTATACATTGGATGCGTTGAAATGGGTGATAGTATAATATTCATCTTTAATATTATTATTTGAGGATCAAAAATGAGTGAAATAGAAAAATTTAAAAAACAAAGAGAAGAACTTATCAGATCAAACGGAAGTAATAATGAGCTTAAAGATTCTGCTGATGTATTTTTAACAAAATCAGCTAAGGTCAATTACTCATATAATTTTTCTTGGTTGGGTCGCCCAATAATTCAATATCCTCAAGATATGATTGCGATACAAGAGATTATATGGGAAGTAAAGCCTGACATGATAATAGAAACAGGTATAGCTCATGGTGGATCTCTCATTTTAAGCGCATCCATGCTAACACTTTTAGAAGCTTGTGGTGAAATTGAGAATGGGAAGGTTCTTGGTATTGATATAGATATTCGTGAGCATAATAAGAATGCAATAGAATCTCATCCAATGAGTAAAAAAATTTCCATGTATCAGGGTTCAAGTATCGATAAAGATATGATTGAAAAAGTATATGAGTTTGCAAAAGAAGGTAAAAAAATCATGATTTTTTTAGATAGTATGCATTCTCATGACCACGTGCTTGAAGAACTAAGGGCATATGCCTCTCTTACAAGCATTGGCAGTTATTGTGTTGTTTTTGATACATTGATTGAAGATAGACCTCAGGGATTTTATGACAGGCCTTGGGATAAGGGAGATAATCCAAAAACAGCTGTTTGGGAATATCTTAAAGAATGTGATGATTTTATAATTGATAAAGATATTGATAATAAAATTTTGATTTCAGTCGCTCCTGACGGATACTTAAAAAGAGTAAAATAATCTTAGGTACTTATAAAAATTGTCTTATCTTGAAATAGATGTTTTAAATATTAGGACTATATGAAAGGCAAAATATGAAGATAGTAGCTACTTCACCAAGTTTTTCTAGAAATAGAAATCTTCAAAATGAAATATTTAAATATTTTCCCGACGCAGTTTTAAATACAGATGGTAAAAAATTTAGCCAAGACGAGTTGATTGAATATATAAAAGATGCAAATGGTATTATTGTTGGCCTTGATAATATTGATGAATGTGTTTTGAGTAATTGCCCAAATTTAAAAATAATTTCTAAGTACGGCGTTGGATTAAATAATATTGATGTTCAAGCATGCAAACGAAGAAAAGTTGTTATTGGTTGGACTGGAGGAGTAAACAAGCTTTCTGTGGCTGAAATGGCGCTTGGGTTTATGTTGATGTTTGCAAGAAATTTATTTATGTCAACGAATGAACTTAAAAGTGGAATATGGAATAAGTCAGCAGGCTTTCAGCTTTCAGGAAAATCAATTGGAATAATAGGCATTGGGCACACTGGGAAAGAGTTAGTGAGACTCCTAAAGCCCTTTAATTGTAAAATTTTTGCAAATGATGTAATTGATCAAACTGATTATTATAAAGAAAATGCAATTACAGAAACTTCAAAAGATGAAATATTTAAAACCTGTGACTTTGTAACAATTAATACACCTCATAATGCAGATACACATAATATGGTAGATATAAACGTTCTAAAAAGTATGAAAAATTCAGCCTACATCATTAACATCGCGCGTGGTGGAATTATAAATGAAACAGATTTAAAGAAAGCTTTAAAAAATAATATTATTGCAGGAGCTGCACTTGATGCTTATGTAAAAGAGCCCCCATGTGATCAAGAATTATTGGTATTACCAAATCTTATATGCACGCCTCATATAGGTGGCAATGCAAAAGAAGCCGTTGAGGCTATGGGTATGTCTGCAATAGAACATCTCAAGGATTTTTATAAACTATGAAAGAGGTTATCGTATTTGGTGGAAGTGGATTTTTAGGAAGTTACGTTGCAGATGAGTTGACTCGAAGAGGTTTTGACGTAGTAATTGCAGACCTGCATGAGTCTAAGTATATTCAAGGCAAACAAAAATTTAAAAAAGTAGATGTATTCAATATTGAGGAAATTTCAAAAATTATTAAAACTGCATCAGTTGTCTATAATTTTTCTGCTGTAGCTGAGCTTGAAGAAGCAATAGAAAATCCAATTAGAACTTTTCAAGTCAATGTTCTAGGTAATTTAAATATACTTGAAGCATGCAAGAAAGCAGATTCAATAGAAAGATTTGTTTATGCCAGCAGTGCATATGCGTTGAGCAATGAAGGCTCATTTTATGGTATTAGCAAACAAAGCAGTGAAAAATTAACTCAGGAGTATTTCAAAAAATATGGCCTTAAATATACAGTAATAAGATATGGGTCGCTTTATGGAGAAAGGGCAAGTCATAACAATTATATTTATAATCTTTTGCGTGATGCCATTAAAAGCGGAGAATTGCTGTATAAAAAAGGAAATGATGAGGACTTAAGGGAATATATTCATGCTGCAGATGCTGCAAAACTTTCTGTTGATGTAGTTGAAGATAAACAATATGAAAATGAGCACATAATTTTAACTGGAACGGAAAGGTTAAAAAGAATTGAATTGCTGACGATGATTAATGAAATTATGCAAAACAAATTAAAAATAAAACAAGTCGCTGGTGAAAGCATCGGGCATTATAAGATAACTCCATATTCTTATGACTCTCCTGTTGCAAAAAAGTTAGTTGCAAACCCTTTTATTGATCTTGGTCAAGGTTTGTTAGAGTGCATAAAAGAGATTAATAACGATTTAAAAAATAACTCGTGATTAGTGAGAATATTAAAAAAGCAAAAACAATTTTTTGGGATTTTGATGGGGTTATTAAAGACTCAGTATCTGTAAAATCTGACGCCTTTGAAGAACTATTTTTACCCTTTGGTTCTGATGTTGCAAAAAAAATTAGAATGCATCATGAGGATAATGGAGGCATGTCTCGATATGATAAGCTACCAATTTACTTAAATTTAGCAGGTGAAAAGTATTCAAAAGATTTAATAATTAAATACGAGAAACAATTTTCAAAATTGGTAATGAATCGTGTTATAAATTCGCAATGGGTTGAGGGCGCTCTAGAATACATTAAAACAAATTATAAGGCTCAAAAATTCTTTTTGATAACAGCTACTCCTCAAAAAGAAATACAAGAGATATTAAAAAAGTTGGAAATATCAAAATATTTCAAAAAAGTTATAGGATCTCCAACAAATAAAAAAGACGCTCTTAAAATAATACTTAGTAATGAAAATATTAACTTGGATGGTTCAATAATGATTGGAGATTCGCGCAGTGATTATGAAGCCGCAAAAGAGAATGATGTCTTTTTTGTGTTTCGCAAAACAGAATTAAATAAAAAATTACAAAAGAAGTTAAAATGCCAAATGATTGAAAATTTTATAGATGGATAGGTTAAAGAAAATAAAATTAATAAGAGAAACCCTCAAGAAAGGTGGACATAGCATTGGAAGTTGGATTCAAATTCCTAATACGTCAATTGCAGAAATTATCGGCAATGCAGGATATGACTGGGTTGCAGTAGACATGGAACATGGTTCAATTTCAGTTAGCCAATTACCAGATTTGTTCCGTGCTTTGGAGCTAGGAAATACACTGCCATTAGTAAGGATTGCTCAAGGTGAATCAAAAGAATGCAAGCAGGCGCTAGATGCTGGAGCTGGTGGTTTGATAATTCCAATGATAGAAAGTGCTATCCAATTAAAAAATGCTATCAATTATTCAAAATGGCCACCGTCTGGAAAACGAGGAGTAGGATTTTCAAGAGCAAACCTTTTTGGTAAAAATTTTGATAAATATGTTGAAGAAGCTCAGCAACCAATTATCATTGCCATGATTGAGAACATGAATGCAGTTAATGAGTTAGACAATATCCTAAAAGTAGAAGGACTTGATGCTATTTTAATTGGTCCATATGATTTGTCAGCCTCACTGAATTTAACTGCTAAATTTAATGAACAAAAGTTTTTGGACGTAATGCAAACAATTAAAGCAAAAGCAGACAAAAGAAACATTCCTTGTGGTATTCATGTTGTTGAGCCCGATAAGACTGAATTGATTAAAAAAATTGATGACGGATATAGATTTATTCCATATTCTATTGATTCTGTGGTTTTTGAGAAACACATTATTAACCCATTAAAAATAAATAAATAATGAAAATATTGGCATTAATACCTGCAAGAATGGGAAGTAGCCGCTTTCCAGGAAAGCCCTTAGCAAAAATCTTAGATAAACCAATGATCGAACATGTATATAAGAACGTTGAAAAGTGTGAATTGCTCACTAAAACTGTTGTAGCCACATGTGATGAAGAAATATTTGATTTCATTAAATCTATAAATGGGCAAGTAGTTATGACCTCAGATAAACATGAAAGAGCATCAGATCGTTGCGCAGAAGCATTAGCCTTCTTAGAGCAAGATGACAATGTGCTTTATGACATTGTTGTGATGGTTCAAGGAGATGAGCCAATGACACATCCAGATATGATTACTGAGGCACTTACTCCAATGTTAGAAAATCCAGAAATTGTTGTTACTAATTTAATGGGAGATATTACAAGTGATGATGAGTTTGATGACAGAAACTGTATCAAGGTGGTATGTGACCTTGAAAATAATGCATTATGCTTTTCCAGAGAGCCGATTCCAACAAGAAGATTTGGAAATGTTCCAATGAAAAAACAAGTATGTGTTATACCATTCACACGTGAATTTTTATTGCAATACACAAAACTTTCTCCAACGCCTTTAGAAATTGCAGAATCTGTCGATATGATGAGGGTTTTAGAACATGGTGAGAAAGTCAAAATGGTGCCCACTAAACATCATACGTATCCTGTTGACACCGAAACTGACTTAGCTCGTGTAGAGGAGTTAATGCAAACAATTAACTAATGACGAATAAAATATTTAAAAATAATGTTAGTGTCACAGTATTAGTTACATCAGCCTCTCAAAGGGAGATTGCATTACAGACAGTTAATTATTACTCTCAGATTTGCTCTGAGGTAATTTTTATAGATGAACAAAAACCATACTTATCTGAAACGGAAGTAAATAGATTAACTCTTAAAGGTATTAGATACATTCCTTATGAGTTTGATTCTCAAAAAAGTTTATATAATTCACCCTATCAAAAACGATTAGTTGGCGCCAATGTATCAAAAAATAAATATTTGGTGCATTCAAATCATGATGAAAGATATACAACTCTTGGGTTATTAGAATGTGTGAAGGAGTTAGAAAATAATAAAGAGCTGTCCTTTTGTATTGGTCAAGCGATAGCAATAAGAAAAAATAACTCAAAGATACATTTCACAAGATCTTATAAAAACTTAAGTGCCTATGAGAATATTAATAATATAAATCAAAGACTATATTATCATGCTGAGACCTACGCACCTTTAGCTCATTATTCTGTTTGGAGAAAACAATCCTACATTGATGTTACAAAAAAAACTATTGAGATTCACGAGTCTCTTCATTCTAGTACTATTTTGGAAGAACTTATTTTTGAACTTGCAGCAGACATAGAAGGCAATTCTAAAGCAATACCAGAATTGTTTTGGATAAGGAATAGAATTAATCCTCCAACTAATACCCTGACTGAAAGAGGGGAACATGTTTTTAAGATTATTCAAAATAAGCTAGAAATATTATTTAGTGATATAGATGACCTTAAAATTGAGATTTTGATGAATAGTTTTAGACGACACTTTACTTTTGTACGACCAAGCTATTTCGAGAGACTTATTATTTTTTTTAAAAGAAATTTACGTAAGATATTTAAGAAAAAACAGATTATTAACATTAACAGCTTGCTAGTAGATAACAAAATATCATATGACAAAGATGATTTATCTTTTGTGATTGAATCGATGACCCAATAAATAAATATATTTTCAAATTGAAAATACAATTAAATAACCAACTATGAAAAAAATAATATATTTTTTAATTGATCTCTTTCTTCTTGTTGCTGCAGTATTTTATTCAGTATTTAAATTTAAAAAAGTTAGTGGCACTTGCTGGGAATACAATGATTATAAAAAAACAATTCTTCTTGGAAATGGCCCATCTTTGAAAGATGATATTGATAAGGTTATTGAAGAATCCAAGGAATCTGAGGTTTATGTTCTTAATTATTTTGCAGTTACTAATTATTTTTTGAAAATAAAGCCTGAATATTATGTTTTAACTGATCGTATGTTCTGGAGCCAAAATGCAAATGAAGATATAAAGAAAGACAATGAAGATCTTTACTTTCATTTGGATAAAGTTGATTGGAGGATGAATCTTATTTGTCCTGAAAGTGGGTTTGGATGGATCAGCAATCGACTCAAAGGAAACAATAATATCAAAGTTTTGAAAGTACATTCAGTAAATATAGAATTTAAAACAGAAAAAATAAATTTATTTGCCTTAATTAAAAATTTTATTACACCACACTTTATAAATGGGCTTGTAATGGTTTTGTGGCATGCAATATATAAAAATAGTAAAGATATTGAAATTTATGGCGCAGATTTTTCACTATTTAAAGAATATTATATCGATCAAAACACTAATGATCTTTATACTTCAGCCTCACACTTTTATAAAAACACAAAAGCCCAAGATAATGCATCATTTAAGTATCCTAATGAAACAAAAAAAATGCTGCATACTAGACTTTATCAACAATGGAGCTCTTTTTACCAAATGTATCTACTTTCAAAAATCGCTAAAATGAAACAAATTAAAATCACCAATTTATCGTCAAACTCATTTTTAGATTCTTTTGAAAGGTCAAAATAAAGAATCTAACAAACAAAATTAAGAAATGCTGAAACTTAAAAAAGCTTTATTAATTATCATTGATTTAGTTAAAAAAACTCTAAATCTTGAAAAGCTGAATCATAAGGAATTAAAAGGATTTAACACATCATTAACAAAATTACGCCTTTTATCAAATACAAAAGTTTTAGTTCCTTTTAGTTTAGGAAGAACTGTAAGAGGCGTTTCTTTTGATAAAAATGTAATGTTAGATCCGGCCGGAAGGTTATGTTCTGAAATATCTAAGGGATTAAATAATGAATTATTATGCGCCAATTTAGCCAAAACATTTGATAAAGAGAAGTGCTATGCAGCTTCAGATATTGTTCATTTAACAAATAATAATATTTTAAAAGGCTATCCTGCTTGGTCAATTGTTATGCCTTGGGAAAATTTAAATATTAAAGATATGTTTGAAAATTATCCTGATATATTTTTTAAGAATAGAAGATCAAGGGGCCTGGTTTTTGAGAATAATGACAGATTATCTATAATCAAAGTGATGTATTCATCTAAGTTTGTTGAGAACAGAGTAAGTCAAATGAAAGAGCTTTTTGACAGTATAAATTCTAAGGGATTAATTAAAGATTCAAATTTACCTAAAATAAACATTCTAAAAAAACAGAATGAGTGGAGGTGGTTTATGGGTGACGGCGGTAACCATAGATCATATATTTTATCTTGTCTTGGACATGAGTTTTTTAGTGCAAGAGTGAGTAATATAATAGACAAAGATAATATTAAAAATTGGCATAATGTAAAAAATGGAACTTATTCTAAAAATGAAGCAGAGTTTATATTCGACAGCTATTTTGAAGGATCTAAGGTATTCAGGGGCATGGTATAGTGAACGTAAATCATTGTTTTTAATACAAAATAATTAAATGTTAGTTAAAATTTTTTATTTCCTCATCAAAGCTATTAATAAGGTGGCTGGACAGCCTTTTTCATTTTCAAATGATGGAGAAGACTTCGTCTTATTAAAGTACTTATCTAAAATTGAAAAAGGTACCTACATTGATATAGGCTCACACAAGCCAGTAAGAGGATCAAATACCTTTCTATTTTATTTACAAGGATGGGATGGAATATGCATAGATCCTTTGCCAAACTTAAAAAATAAATATAGATTTTTTAGAGGAAGAGATAAGTTTATTAACGCGGGAGTATTTGGTTCAAATTCTTCAAATAAGGCAGATCTTAATTTTTATTATTACAAAAGTCATTCAGATAACAGTACTTTTGACCCCGAGAGAGTAAAGCAGTTGAGTGATACATTTGGAAGAGAGCCCTCAGCCGTTATACCTGTTCCAAAGATTAGCGTCTTAGAAATAATTTCATCAAACAGTGATTTTTTTAAAAAGAATAAAAATATTCATCTTTTAAGTCTGGATATTGAGGGTTTTGAGATAGAAATTTTAGATGATTTCTTTTCAAATGACTTATATCCATGGATAGTATGTGTTGAAGAAATTGGCCAAACAGCTGAAACTCTTCATAATGGCGATATTCATAAATTAATGAAGGATAATGGTTATATTTTAGGATCTAGAACTTTCTTATCGAGTATTTACGTACTAAGAGATAAGTTAAAAAATTTGCCATCTGATTATATAAAAGAATTAAACATATGAAGGTAGTTCACCTAAATAACGCTGATAATTCCGGCGGAGCAGCTATTGCTGCTTATCGCTTACATCGTTCTTTGCTTGATAGACAACTACACTCCCGAATGTGGGTAAATTTTGCAAAATCTGAAGACTGGACAGTAAAAGGACCAAATGGAAAATTTTTCAAAGCATTTGCTCAAATGCGAAGACATTTGGTAACCCCATTATTAAATGTAATGAAAACTGATAATAATATTCTCCATTCTCCAAATATATTTCCTTCATCTTGGAGCAAAAAGATTAATAAAAGTGATGCAGACATTGCTCATCTTCATTGGGTAGGTGCTGAAATGGCATCAATAAAAGATATAGGCGGTATTAACAAACCTGTTATATGGACTTTGCATGATATGTGGGCTTTTTGTGGAGCTGAGCATGTTTCATGGGATAATAGATGGCAAGAGGGCTATACAAAAAAAAATCGTCTACATACTGAGGGTGGTTTCGATCTTAACCGTTGGACTTGGAATAGAAAGATTAAATATTGGAAAAGGCCCTTAAATATTGTTGCAGTTAGTAATTGGCTGGCTGATTGTGCAAAAAAAAGTTTATTAATGAAAGATTGGCCTGTCTCTGTTATACCAAACTGTTTAAATACACAAATCTGGAAGCCAGAGGATAAAAAATTAGCCAGGAATCTGCTAGGTTTACCAAAAGATGAATTCATAATTGCCTTTGGAACCTATGGTGCAAATTCTCAATATCATAAAGGTTTTGATCTTCTTGCAGAGGCTCTTAATCATTTAAGAGATGATAGCAATAATGTAATGTTGGCCATTTATGGTCAAACAACTCCAAAAAAACCGAAAGATTTAGGATTTAAAACTAAATTTATGGGGCATTTTAATGATGAGGTTAGCTTGCGTTTATTCTACAGCGCTATTGATGTATTAGTGGTTCCTTCGAGAGTTGAATCCTTCGGACAAACCGCGAGCGAATCAATGGCTTGTGGAAACCCAGTTGTTGCTTTTAGTACAACTGGACTTAAAGATATTGTTGATCATAAAGTAAATGGTTATCTTGCCAAACCATTTGAAACCGAAGATTTAGCTAATGGGATTAAATATATTATGAACTCATCTGAATATGTTGAGTTATGTAATAACGCAAGAGAGAAGGCAAAAAAGGAATTTGATAGCACAGTTGTGGCCAGGCAATATGAACAACTTTATAATGAAATACTATAATGTCTGAAATTCTTGCAAATAAATCTCTTTTTACTTCAAAAAATAGTCATTTTTCTTCAACAGTAATAGTTCTAATTTCGTTGATATTTGCTTTAATGATTGGTTCTGGAATGTATGGATACGGTAATGATTATTATTCCTCCTACTATAGAGCAAACTTAGATTGGGGAGGATTTACTGACAGGCTGGGATATATTTTAGCTACACTGTCTATAAATGGTATTCATGTTGGCGTCCAGATAGTTACATTTATACTTTCGTTATCAGCAGGATTTTTACTTAGAGAACATATAAAGTTTAAAGAAAGCTACTCTTTTATTTTTTTTATACTGCTATATTTAATATCAATTCATACCTGGCCAATTATTATGTCAACTAGTAATGCTATGCGACAGGGTCTTTCAATGTCATTTATTTTTCTGGCTTTTGTAGCAAGTTCTCGAAGAAGCTATTATTGGATGATTATATTCTGTTGCATCTCTATATTAACTCATAAAAGTGGTTTAGTTTTAGCTGCAATTGTAATTTTTGCACCAATTGTAAAAAATTTTCTATCCAGTTTTTCCTCTGCAAGCAGGACGTTAATACACTTCTTAATTGGGACTTTCTTACTTATTTCTGCATTTTTTTTCTTTAGCATTTTAGGCCTTGAAGAACTCAACAAACCTAGCAAGATAATCGGAGGTGATTTTAGAGGAGCTTTTGTCCTTATAGGAGTAATTTATATACTATTATCTTTTTTTTATAAAAATATATTGTCAAATTCTTTTAATATAAGTTTATATTACTTTAGTTTTATTGCTCCTTCCTTGCTATTAAACGGACTAAACTGGGAATATGAAAGGCTTGGTATGATGATGTTAATTCCATACATTTTGTCTTATGGAATTCTGTTAAATAGATTTTCCTATCAAATATACATGATACTTACTTTTGTATTGCTATTGATGTTAACTGTTTTAACAGGGATGTATGCATCTTTTAGATAAAAAGTGATATTTATATTAGTACCTACATTTGATAGGGTAAAAGAGACTAAATTTTTTTTAGAGTCTTTAAATAATAGTATTAAAAAAGAATATAAAGTAATTCTTATAGATGATCATCCAGATAAAATTACTTTTAAAAATATTCAGCAAGCTAATAACATTAAAATAGTTTCTTCCAAAAAAGAGCTTTGGTGGGTTGGAAGTATTAATTTAGGTATACAAAATCTCATAGATGAACATAACTTATCAGATGATGACATCGTAGTATTTGCAAACAATGATATTCAAATAGATAGAAATTGTTTTGACTTACTTTACAAAGAGTTAAAAAAAGATATTAAACAAATTGTTCATCCAAGGACCTTTGATCAAAATGATTTCGAGGTATCTAGTGGTGCAAAAATTATTTCATTTTTTCCTTACATTACCAGACATCCAAAACACTTTAAAACATATAAGAAAATGATTCATATGGGTACTGCAAGATTTCTAATGATGTCAGGACATGTTTTAAAAAAAGTTGGATACATAAATAAAAATCTTATTCAGTATGGTGGTGATAATGATTTTACTCTGACCGCAAACCGTTTATATGACATCAAGACTTATATTTTAAGGGATGCAATATGCAAATTAGAGGATTCTGTAACAGGAATAAAAAATCAAAATATTAAAAGTATGAGTGAGTTATTCAAAAGTTTTTCTTCAATAAAATCTCCTAACAATATTAAATATAGATATATATTATTTAAAAAGTTTTTTGGAAACTTAGGAGCTTTTTTTATCACAATGAGCATGTCATTAAACACTGTTGTAAAATTTGTTCTTAAAAAATTATATGAAAGATAAAAATACTAAAATATCTATTATCGGACTAGGCTACGTTGGTCTTCCTTTGGCTGTTGCCTTTGCCGAAAAATTTAGAGTTATTGGTTATGATACTGATCAATCACGAATTAAAGAGCTTAATAATGGTAATGATAAAACTCTTGAAGTTGGAAGCGATTTATTAAAATCTGTAGGATCAAATCTTTCTTTTACATCAGATATTCTTGAAACAAATGAATGTAACATTTATATTGTTACTGTTCCTACTCCAATAGATAATACTAATCGTCCTGATCTAAGTCCATTGGTTGAAGCCTCTCAATCAATAGCTAAAGTTTTGAAAAAAAATGATATTGTCATTTATGAATCTACTGTTTATCCAGGTGTTACAAGAAACGTTTGTGTTCCTGAATTAGAGAAGCTATCAGGCTTAATCTTTAACAAAGATTTTTATTGTGGCTATTCGCCAGAAAGAATTAATCCAGGTGATAAAGAACATACTGTAACAAAAATACTTAAAGTTACTTCGGGATCAACCCCTGAAATTGCAAGACAGGTAGATGATTTATATAAAGAAATAATTACAGCTGGCACACATTTAGCATCAAGTATTGAGGTTGCAGAAGCTTCTAAGGTTATTGAAAATACTCAAAGAGATGTAAATATAGCGTTGATCAATGAGCTAGCGCTAATATTTGATCAGATGGGTATTGATACTAATGAGGTTATTGATGCGGCTGCAACGAAATGGAATTTTATTAAGCTTACACCAGGTTTGGTAGGCGGGCATTGCATAGGCGTAGATCCTTATTATCTTAGTTTTCGAGCAGAAGAAATCGGTTATAAGCCCGATCTTATTCTTGCAGCAAGACAAATAAATAGTGGAATGGGTAAATTCATTGCAGATAAGACCATAAAAGAAATGGTTAAAGTGGGAAAAGTTATTAAGGACTCTAATATATTAATATTAGGACTTACTTTTAAGGAAGATTGTCCTGATATTAGAAATAGTAGGGTATTTGATATTATTAGAGAGCTTAATGATTCTGGTGCTTGTATTGATGTATATGATCCATGGATTGATTCTGGTGAAAACACATCAACCTATAAAACAATAAGTGATCCATTTCGATCAGATAAGAAATATGATGCTATCGTTGTTGCTGTGAGTCACAGTGAATTCAAAGCTTACACAAAAAGTGACTATGATAATCTCTCCTCTGATAAAGAAGTTGTCATTGATATAAAAAATATTGTTAAAAATCCAACCTGGCGACTTTAGGTACAATTAATCATTTACAGGGAATATAATCCTATGATGATAAAATATTCTCTTAATGAATATAATTTACTTACACCAGTACTTTAAATTCCCAAATGAATCAGGTGGAACACGTTCCTATGATTTAGCACACGGATTCTTAAAATTAGGACATAAGGTTCAAATTGTCACTTCGACCAGTGATCCTGAATTTAAAACAAAAGATCGCTGGAGTAAATTTGAAAAAGATGGTCTAGTTATCCACTATATTTTTATTCCCTATGCAAATGAAATGTCCTACTTGCATCGATCAATCGTTTTTCTTAAATTCCTTTGGTTCTCCATTCTAAAAATTCTTTCAATTAAGGGGGATTTAGTTCTTGCCACTTCAACTCCTCTTACAATTGGAATTCCTGCACTCTTTAAAAAGTGGATTCAAAAAACTCCATTTATATTTGAAACAAGAGATGTTTGGCCCGAAGCTGTTATCGCAATCGGCGCAATTAACAATACAATAATCAAGAAAGTCTTATACTTTCTTGAAGGCCTTATTTATAAAAACGCATCAGCAATTGTGCCACTTTCAGTTGATATGAAAAGATCAATAGTTACTCGTTATCCAAAATTAGGTAATAAGCCAATTGAAGTTATTGAAAATATCTCTGAAATTGATAGATTTCAAAAAGGTTACGATAAAAATATATCAGTATTATCAAAAAAAATTGGATTCAAGCCTAAATTTACTGTTTTGTATGCTGGGACCTTCGGCAAAGTAAATGGAATAAACTATGTCATTAAGTTAGCTCAAAAGCTAATTAATATTAATCCTGAAATAATATTTGTTTTAGTGGGTGATGGTAGTGAAAAAGAATTAGTTATTCAGGAAGCAAGTCATAAAAAGATTTTAAATAAAAATGTTTATATACTCGATTCAGTTTCTAAATCTGATTTATCTCAATTGTACTTTGAGTGTGATATGGGTAGTTCTTTTGTAATAAACATACAAGAGCTTTGGGCTAATTCAGCAAATAAATACTTTGACACGCTTGCCTCTGGTAAGCCAATACTTATTAATCACGAAGGATGGCAAAAGGTTGAGATAAATAGAGATAATATAGGATATGTTTTGCCAGCAGAAATAAAAGACAATGATGTAAGAAGATTCTCAAATTATTGCAAAAATACTTTGTTAATTACAAAACAAGGTGAAAACGCATTAAATATAGCAAAATCGAAATATGCTACAGATATAGCAGTAAGAAAATATAATAAGTTATTTAAAAATAAGAATGTATAAATTTTTTATAAAAAGAATCTTCGAATTTACAATTGCTTTGTTGGCTCTTTTTATGCTTTTGCCAATATTTCTAACAATTTCAATTTTAGTCTTATTAAAAATGGGTACTCCAATATTTTTCATACAATCTAGGCCGGGTTTAAATGGTAAAACTTTTAAAATGTATAAATTTAGAACGATGACAAATAAATGTGATAAGAATGGAAAACTTTTGGAGGATAAAGACAGATTATCAAACTTTGGCAGCTTTTTAAGATCTACAAGTTTGGATGAATTGCCTACACTTTGGAATGTTTTATGTGGAAATATGTCTTTAGTGGGACCAAGACCATTGCTAATTGAATATTTGCCCTTATATTCAAAGAATCAGGCTAGGAGGCATGATGTTAGACCTGGAATTACTGGTTGGGCTCAAGTGAATGGTCGTAATGCTATTAGTTGGAATGAAAAATTTGAATTAGATACTTGGTACGTAGAAAATCAATCATTTGTATTGGATATGAAAATTATTCTCTTAACACTAAAAAAAGTAATTAAGCGAGATGGAATAAGCCATAATAATCATGTCACAATGGAAAAATTTAAAGGTAATACGTAAAAATGAATAAAAGATTTTCTAAATGGGAATATCCTGAAATTAAAGATGGACAACCTACTAAATATAATTGGTTGGTTCAGAATTTAGATGGATTTGTTTTAGGAACAGATACTGATATTGGCTCGTTTTCCTACATCAATGCTTTGAATGGAGTTGTAATAGAAGATAATGTTCAGGTTGGATCACATTGTTCAATCTATTCTGTCTCAACTATTGATAATACAAATGGTAAAGTGATTCTAAAAAATAATTGTAAAATTGGAAGTCACTCAACAATACTTCCTGGGGTAACTATTGGTAAAAACTCTATCGTTGGCGCACATAGCTTAATTAATAAAGACATACCAGATAATGTAATTGCATTTGGTGTACCAGCAAAAGTTATTCGAAAATTAGACTATGATAAATAATAAATACTCGCCTTGGCCTTCATTCTCAAAGGAAGAGATCCAGTCTGTAAACGAAGTTTTGTTATCAAATAAAGTAAATTATTGGACTGGCAACGAATGTCGAAAGTTTGAGAAAGAATTCGCAACATGGTCCGACTCAAAATATGCAGTATCTTTAGCAAATGGAACTTTGGCGTTAGATATTGCTTTTAAAGCATTAGGTTTGGGAAATGGTGATGAGGTCATTGTTACTTCTCGAAGTTATATAGCATCAGTAACATCAATAATAAATTCTAATGCAACTCCTATATTTGTTGATATAGATCCAATATCTCAAAATATAACACCAGATAATATTAGAGCTGCAATCACGAAAAAAACAAAAGCAATAGTATGCGTTCATTTAGCAGGCTGGCCATGTGAAATGGATGAGATTATGGATATTGCAAAATCTCATAAGCTATTTGTTATTGAGGATTGTGCTCAAGCTCATGGAGCGAAATATAAAGGTATTTCTGTTGGATCAATAGGAGATATTGGATGTTGGAGCTTCTGTCAGGACAAAATCATGACCACTGGTGGTGAAGGAGGAATGGTTACTACTAATAAAAAGTCTCTTTGGCTGAAAATGTGGGAATATAAAGATCATGGAAAAAGTTATGAGGCAGTCTATGAAAGAGATCATCCGGAAGGTTTTAAATGGCTTCATGAATCTTTCGGAACAAATTGGCGAATGACTGAAATGCAAGGAGCAATTGGCAGAATTCAATTAAAACGTATGCAAGAATGGACAGAATTGCGAAATCGTAATGCTTCAATTTTGACTCAGGCTTTCAATCAATATGCTAAAGAGAATGGGCTCCTTAGAATACCTCAACTAAAAACTGATAATGAATGTGTTCATGCATATTACAAATATTATGTTTTTATTAAAACAGAGGCACTCAAAAATGACTGGGATAGAGACAGGATTATTTCTGAAATAAATTCTCAAGGTGTTCCTTGCATCCACGGCTCATGTTCGGAGGTTTATTTAGAAAAAGCATTCGACAAAACTAATCTACGTCCCAAAAAACGCCTTAAAGTCGCAAAAGAACTAGGTGAAACTTCTATCGTATTCTTAGTTCATCCTACTTTAAGCAAAGAAGAAATGTCTGAAATAGCTGATAAAGCTGTCTCTGTCTTTAGTAAAGCA
>MDSW01145644.1_pt1 | contig 17965 bp, 13 predicted proteins | sample 811171 | NCBI WGS metagenome assembly MDSW01 (sample SAMN05326641, study PRJNA326480) | marine metagenome | isolation source: seawater | place: Atlantic Ocean: North West | collected 2012
CGGTGGCGGCGGTGCATGCCCTGGCCTATCCCCTGGGGGGCCATTTCCACATTCCCCACGGCCTCAGCAACTCCCTGGTATTACCCCATGTGATGCGATTTAATGCCCCCAGTGCCCGCGCCCTGTATGCCGAACTGGCGCCACTGATCATGGGGGATGACTTTACCCCGGGGTCCGACGCCGAAGTGAGTGAACGCCTGATCCGTTGGCTGGAGCGATTGATTGAACGGGTGGGCCTGCCTCGCCGGTTGCGGGACTGCGAGGTGCCGGAGGATTTTCTCGGCCAGCTGGCCGCCGATGCCATGCAGCAGCAGCGGCTGCTGGTGAACAACCCGCGGGAGGTCACGGAACAGGACGCGCTGGCCATTTATCAGGCGGCCTGGTAAACCCGGGCACTACGGTTTCAGCAGGAGCAAGTCCCATGAGCGACCACCGACCCATTCGGCGTAACGACTACCGCCGGTTCTATCCGATCACCACCCGCTGGATGGACAATGACCTCTATGGTCACGTCAACAATGTCACCTACTATTCCTACTTCGACTCTGCAGTAAATCGTTACCTTATTGAAGCGGGCGGCCTGGATATCCACAATGCGCCGGTGGTAGGCTATGTAGTCAGTTCCAACTGCAGTTACCTGTCTCCCATCGCTTACCCCGATGAGATCGAGGCGGGATTGCGGGTAAACCGGCTGGGCAACAGCTCGGTGACCTACGGCGTGGGCATTTTCAAACAGGACGGGGAAACCGCCTGCGCTTACGGGGATTTTATTCACGTGTTCGTCAATCGCGCGGAGAACCAGTCAGTCCCCATTCCCGCGGGGATTCGCCACGCGCTTGAGCAACTGCTGATTCAAGACTAGGTCGTCCATTTTAGATCGTCCATTTAAGGTACTCTCATGCTGAAGAAAGAATATCCTTACTACCTGGCCAATGAGGCGGTGTACGCCAATCAGGACCTGCCGGTGTATGACAAGTACAGCGGCGAGCAGGCCACCGCCGTGCCCCTGGCCACTCCCGAGGTGCTGGATAAGGCCATTGCCGCCGCCGTGGAGGCCGCCGAACCCATGCGTAAAATGGCGGTGTTCGAGCGGCAGGCGGTACTGGAGCATTGTGTGGCACGATTCCGGGAACGCAGCGAGGAGCTGGCCTACGCCCTGTGCGTGGAGGCGGGCAAACCCATCAATGACGCCAAGGGGGAAGTGACCCGGCTGATCGATACTTTCAAGATTGCCGCCGAGGAAACCCCCCGCCTGTACGGCGAGACCATTCCCCTGGACATCAGCGCCCGGGCCAAGGCCTATAGCGGCATGACCAAGCGGGTGCCCATCGGCCCCTGCGCCTTTATCAGCCCGTTTAATTTCCCCCTTAATCTGGCGGCACACAAGGTGGCCCCGGCCATCGCCGTTGGCTGTCCCTTCGTGCTCAAGCCCGCCAGCCTCACCCCCATCGGCGCCCTGCTGATCGGGGAAATTCTGGCGGAGACGGATCTGCCCAAGGGGGCGTTTTCCATCCTGCCCTGTCGCCGGGACAGCGCCGATCTGCTCACCGAAGACGACCGGCTCAAACTGCTGAGCTTCACCGGCTCGCCGGATGTGGGCTGGAAACTGAAGGCCCGGGCCGGCAAAAAACCGGTGATTCTGGAGCTGGGTGGCAACGCCGCCTGTGTGGTGGACAAGGACTGGGATCTGGAGGACGCGGTGGCGCGCATTATCTTCGGCGCCTTTTATCAGTCCGGTCAAAGCTGTATCGGGGTACAGCGGATCTATGTGCACCGGGATATTTACGAGCCGTTCAAGGAACAACTGGTGGGCAAAACCAAGGCACTGGTCAGCGGCGACCCCAAGGATCCCAATACCTTTATCGGCCCCATGATCAGCGAAGGGGAAGCCAGTCGTCTGCACGGCTGGATCAAGGAGGCGGTGGATGCCGGCGCCACCCTGCTCTGCGGTGGTGAACTGGACGGTACCATGCTGCAGGCCACTCTGCTGGAAAACGTGGACCCCGGTCAGGCGGTGTGCGCCGAGGAAGCCTTCGGTCCGGTGGCGGTGCTGGCGCCGTTTGACGATTACGATCAGGTGCTGAAAACCGTGAACGACAGCCGCTTTGGCCTCCAGGCCGGCATTTTCACCCGCGACCTCTATCGGGCCCAGCAGGCCTGGGACGAACTGGATGTGGGCGGCGTGGTCATCGGTGATATCCCGTCCTGGCGGGTGGACCATATGCCCTACGGCGGGGTCAAGGACAGCGGCCTGGGGCGCGAGGGTATCCGCTGGGCCATGGAGGATATGACCGAGCTGCGGCTGATGGTGATCCGCAACCCGTTCTGATGTTGTCACACAGTCCGCCGGCGGCCATCGCTTCAGGTGTCCGCCGGCAACACCGGCGCCACGGCCCGCAACACCTTCTCCTGCAACAGATTGAGCTCCACCGGTTTGGAGATGTGATCGTCCATCCCGGCCGCGTGACAGGACGCCACGTGTTCGCGCATGGCGTGAGCGGTGAGGGCAATGATTGGTGTGCGATCCCAACCCTGCTCCTGCTCCCACTGGCGAATTCGCCGGCTGGCTTCCTCTCCACCCATGATCGGCATTTCGCAATCCATCAGGATCACGTCGTAATCCGCCGGCCGCTTACTGTATTCCACACAGCCCTGACGCCCGTTCTGGGCCAGCACGCAACGGGCCCCCAGCCGCTGTAACATGCTGGCGATCACCTTCTGATTCACATCGTTGTCTTCCACCACCAGCACCGAGTAACCGGACAAGGTCTCCCCCAGCCGCTCCAGCTGCCGGGCACGGCTGCCATTCTCCAATTTACCCAACGCCTGGGCCAGTAACAGCGGGAATTGAAACGCGCACACCGGTTTATGCAGCACCGGAAACGGATGCCGGGAGTATTCCTCCGCCGACAGAATCATGCACTTCATGGCCAGCAGCTGACATTCTTCCTGCAAGTGGTCGATTTCCAGATCCGTGCAGTCCGAACTGCTGTCCAGATCCAGTATCACCGCCGCCAACCCTTCCACATTGCGCTGCATGCGCTGGCGGGCGCTGGCAATCGTCCGCTCACAGTGAATACTGACCCCCCAGTGGGTCAGATGCCGCCGCATTTCCAGGCCGTAATGGGAACGGCGCCCCACCCATAGCAACTGCAACCCCTGCAGCTGTCGCAGGGCCCAGGGCACCGGGGACTCCGCCGCCGCTTCGTAGGCAATGGAAAACTCAAAGGTGGAACCCTGGCGCGGCGCACTGTCCACCCGGATATCCCCCCCCATCAGCTCCACCAGGGACTTGGAAATACTCAGCCCCAGCCCACTGCCGCCATATTCCCGGGTGATGGAGCTGTCCGCCTGCTGAAACGGCTTGAACAGAGTGGCCTGCTGCACCTGGGAGATTCCGATGCCGGTGTCCAGCACGGAAAACAGCAATTGCCCACCGTCGGCGCTGGCGGCCCCCAGCTCCACCCGCAGCTCCACCCGCCCCACCCGGGTGAACTTGAAGGCGTTGCCGATCAGGTTCAGCAGCACCTGCCGCAGACGGGACGGATCCCCCGTGATGCGATGGGGGATGGCCGGATCCACGCACACCACGAAGTCGAGCCCGTTTTTGCGGGCCGAAGGCTGAAAGATGGAGGCCACCTCCACGAACAGCTCGTAAGGGTCGAACTCCACTTTCTCCAGAGTGACCCGGCCGGCCTCAATCCGGGAATAATCCAGGATATCGTTGATCACATTGAGCAGGGCCTTGCCGGAGTAATGGATCACGTTGACGAAATTTTTCTGCTCGGTGTCCAGATGAGTGGTCTGCAGCAGTTCCGCCATACCCATAATGCCATTCATGGGGGTGCGGATTTCATGGCTCATGGTGGCGATAAAGCGGCTTTTGGCCTGATTTTCCAGGTCCGCCTGCTGCACCCGTTGCTGGGACTCCCGGGCAATGATGCGGGCGTTCTTCCACAGCCGGTAACGATAACTGTTCATCATGAAAATGAAGAAGGTCACCACCAGGGAGGCGCCAATAATGTCGTTGAGGGTGTATTGCAGGCGGGCACTGCCCATATCCACGGCTAGCGAAAACGCGGTGACAAAAAAGCCCACCAGGCCCGCCGCCAGAATAAACAGGGCATAACCCAGCCGCAGTGGCGCCATCGGCACCATGCAGAGCACCAGAATAAAACCGGCCACGTAGGAAGGGTCCACCGCGGTCAGACCGGCGATCACCCCGGCAGATGCCAGCCCGTAACTGGCCCAGAGCGTCAACAGCCACTGACTGCGCTGGCGCAGCCAGGGCAGGCTGCGGGCCAGCAGCACAATGAGACTGAGTGCCACCAGCCCCAGCCGCAGCCACAGCAGTTCAGGGGTATCCGGATGCAGTTTGCGGTCCACCGGCAGATACACCAGCCAGGTAAACGACATCACGCAACTGAACACCAACACCCAGCCGGCGTGGTAATGCAGCTCTTCATCGAACCGGGCGGGCAGCCGTTGTCGCCGGGGCCCGAAAAACAGGGCGTGCTTAAGCTTGGTTACCCATTCCATTGCGTGTTGCGTTCCTGATTGGGGTCATTGCCCGCTATATACGCGCGCTTTATTATTTTCACACTGACTATCATGCTGACTATCGGGATTGTACATGGTGGACTTCCATTCGCACACTGTCAGGGAACTGATACAACAGCTACAGACAGACCCGGAGGGTCTGAGCCAGACGGAAGCCCTGGCACGGCAGGCCCGCTACGGCCGCAACCGCCTGCCCGACGCACCCCCCCGCCCCGCCTGGCGCCGGTTTCTGGCCCAGTTTCACAACGTGCTGATCTATGTACTGCTGGTGAGTGGCTGTGTCTCCCTGGCCCTGGACCATGGCCTGGACGCGTTGGTGATTTTTGGCGTGGTGCTGGTTAATGCGGTGATCGGCTTTGTTCAGGAGGGCAAGGCAGAGGCCGCCCTGCGCGCCATTCACAGCATGGTACGCACCCAGTGCCAAGTGTGGCGGGACCAGCAGGTGGTGACCCTGGACAGCGAGGAACTGGTGCCCGGGGACGTGATCCTGTTGCAATCCGGTGACCGGGTGCCGGCGGATGTGCGCCTGTGTCAGGTGAAGGATCTGCGCTGCGATGAGGCCGCCCTCACCGGAGAATCCCAGCCGGTGAACAAGCAGGAGGCGCCGGTGGCGGCGGACGCCCCCCTGGCGGAGCGCACTAACATGGGCTTCATGGGAACCCTGGTGACCTACGGCAGTGCCATGGGGCTGGTGGTCAACACCGGGGTGAACACCGAACTGGGCCAGATCGGCGAGCTGGTAAAACACGCGGAGGTCCCCAAAACCCCGTTGACCCGCCGTCTGGAAGTCTTCGCCCGGCAACTGACGATATTAATCATGGGGCTGGCGGGGCTGATTGTGCTGTTTGGGGTGATGGCCCGGGACTATGACCTGATCACCATGTTTCAGGCGGCCGTGGGCATTGCGGTGGCAGCCATTCCCGAGGGTCTGCCAGCGGTGGTCACCATTACCCTGGCGGTGGGGGTGCAGAAAATGGCCCGGCTCAACGCCCTGGTGCGCAAGCTGCCCTCAGTGGAAGTGTTGGGCTCGGTGGCGGTGATCTGCTCCGACAAAACCGGCACCCTCACCCGCAACGAAATGACCGCCACCCGCCTGGTGCTGGCGGATCAGAGCCTGCTGGTCACCGGCACCGGTTATGGCGACGCCGGGGATATCGAAGACCAGAACGGCCACAGTCAGGTGGCGGATCGGGATCACCGGCTGGCCCAGGTGGCACGGATTGCCCGGCTCTGCAATTCCGCCAGTCTGAACCGCAAGGATGACCAGTGGCAGTTAAGCGGCGATCCCACGGAAGGGGCCCTGATCAGCCTGGCCCTGAAAACCCGCCTGGACCTGACGCAGTTAAAGCAGGCGTGGCCCCGCACTGATCTGCTGCCGTTCGAGTCCGAGCGGCGCTACATGGCCACCCTGCATCACGATCACGAGGGCCATCATCAGATCCTGGTGAAAGGGGGCCCCGACCGGCTGCTGCCATTGTGCCGCGCCCAACTGGGGGTCAGGGGGGTGGAGCCACTGGATACCGAATACTGGGAAACAGCCATTGTGACCCTGGCCAAACAGGGTTTGCGGGTCATGGCTCTGGCCTACCGGGAAGTGCCCCCCATGGCGGAGCTGACTCACCGTGACGCGGAACAGAACCTGATTCTGGTGGCCCTGGTGGGCATCACCGATCCCCCCCGCCAGGAGGCGGTGGACTCCATTCGTCAGTGCCAGGCAGCCGGCATCCGGGTGAAGATGATCACCGGGGATAACCCTCATACCGCCACCGCCATCGCTGACCAGCTGGGTCTGAACACGAAACCGGTACTCACCGGCGCGGCGCTGGACCAGTTACCGGACGCTGAGCTGCCGCAACAGATCCAGGACTGCGATGTCTATGCCCGTACCAGCCCCGCCCATAAACTGCGCATTGTTGACGCGCTGCAGCAACAAGGCCGGGTGGTGGCCATGACCGGGGACGGGGTCAATGACGCTCCGGCACTGCAAAAGGCGGATATTGGCATCGCCATGGGCAACAAGGGCACCGACGCCGCCCGCGATGCTAGTGATATTGTGCTCACTGACGACAACTTCGCCACCATCGTGGCGGCGGTGCGGGAAGGCCGCACTGTCTATGACAACATCGTCAAGGCCATCCTGTTCATTCTACCCACCAACCTGGCGGAGGCCAGCGTCATCACCGTGGCCATCCTGTTCGGACTGGTATTGCCCATCACCCCGGCCCAAATTCTGTGGGTGAATATGATCACGGCCATTACTCTGGCCCTGGCCCTCAGTTTCGAGCCCGGTGAACCCGCCACCATGGCCCGGCGGCCACGACCCTCCCGCCAGGGGCTGATCACCCGCCTGGTGCTGCGGCGGATACTGTTCGTGGGAGGGCTGGGGACTCTGCTGGTGTTCGGCCTGTTCTTCTGGTCGCTGGAGGCCGGAGCCGGTGTGGAGCAGGCCCGCACCATTGCGGTCAATACGCTGGTGTTCTACGAGATCTTTTACCTGTTCAATTGTCGTACTCAAACCCCATTGTGGCGCAGCCCGGATCCGGTGGGGGGCGCCCCGGTATGGATCGCCGTGCTGGTGGTGCTGGCCCTGCAGCTGATGTTCAATTACCTGCCCGGGCTGCGGGAGGTATTCCAGGCCCAGGCGCCCACGCTGCCCCAATGGGGGGCAATCGTACTGGGCGCCAGTCTGATTCTGGTGGTGGTGGAACTGGAGAAATGGCTCACCCGAGCTGGCGAAACGCATCGCTAGTGCGCAGACTTTCCATGAAAGCCGCCACCATCCGGGTGCCGTCGCGATGCAGGTCGAAAGCTCCGGGTTCCAGCAACCAGTTGCGCAAAATCCCCTTGGAATAGGCCATGTAGGCATTCACCACCAACGCCACATCCGTATCCGCCGGCAACAATCCCCGTTGCACGGCGTTGCTGAAGATTCGCTGAATACGCAGGCGGAACTGCTCCCGCACCCGGGTATCCCGTTCCACAATAGGCCCCAGGGAATCCACGAACTCGCACTTGTTGAAAAGTACATCGAACACCCGGTAGAAATGCTCGTCGGTAGTCACCTTGTGGTACAGGTACTCCAGATTGCCCAACAGTGCCGCCAGGGGGTCTGCCACCTCGTCTTCCGCGCTGGCGGCGGTGATTTCCTCCAGCGGCAGCCGCACCCGATCGCACATGGCGTCAAACAGGTCCGCCTTGTTTTTAAAATGCCAGTAGATGGCGCCACGGGTGACCCCGGCGGCGCTGGCAATGTCCGCCAGGGTGGTGGCGGATACCCCTTTCTCGCTGAACACCAGCTCCGCGGTATCCAACAGGGCATTGCGGGTTTCCAGGGCCGCTTCCCGGGTTTTTCTGACCATTTTTTGATAAGCATCAGCTATACTGACTTTTGATTATACATACATGAATGTATGATTGCATATTATCCTGCTGGGAAATAAGCCAGTAATACCCTGATCGGAGAACCAAATTGTTGAGGTTTATTAAGCTGTTACCCTCTGGTCCCGGCCTTTGCGGCGGGATCTGTCTGCTTGCCGTCTCCCTGCTGGCGGGCTGCAACAACACCTCCGAGGCGGAAGCCAGCGGCGCGCGCCAGCCACCGCCTCCGGAGGTCCTGGTGGAACAGGTCAAGCCCCGGGACTTGGTGATTACCAGTACCCTGCCGGGGCGGATCCAGGCCCTGCGCACCGCTGAAGTCCGCGCCCGGGTGGAAGGCATCATTCAACAGCGCCGGTTCACCGAAGGCGGTGAAGTTAAAGCCGGTGATGTGTTGTTTCAGATTGATCCGGCGGTATTGCAGGCGGACCTGGATGCCGCCAAAGCCAGCCTGGCCCGGGCCCGGGCTGACCGCCACCAGGCCAACCTGAAACAACAACGATTTGAGAATCTGCTGGAACGCAAGGCTGTGAGCCAGCAGCAGTACGACGAAGCCTTCGCCGTGGCGCAACAGGCCGAGGCCGATGTGGCGGCGGCGGTGGCAGCCGTGGCCCATGCCCGAATTGCCCTGGATTACGCCAGCGTGCGAGCGCCCATCAGCGGTCGCATCGGCCGCGCCCTGGTAACCGAGGGGGCCCTGGTGGGCAAAAACGAAGCCACCCACCTGGCCACTATCCAGCAGCTAGACCCCATTTACGTGAACTTCACCCAGTCTGCCGGGGAGTTGTTGCGCCTGCGTCAAACCCGCCAGCAGCAGGATGCCGCTGCGGAACCGGCACGACTGACGCTGCTGATGGAAGACGGCACGCCCTACCCGGAAACCGGCAAGCTTCTGTTTTCGGAAATGGTAGTGGACCCGGGCACCGGGGAAGTATTGCTGCGGGCGGAGCTGCCCAATCCGGATCGGCTGTTGCTGCCGGGCATGTTTGTGCGGGTAAGCCTGGAACAGGCGCAACTGCAACAGGCCCTGACGGTACCCCAACGGGCGCTGCTACGGGACGCCGAGGGCGACAAAGTGCTGTCGGTACAGCAGGATGGCAAAGTCGTTCCCCTGCCGGTCACCCTGGGCCGGGCCCAGGGGGATCGTTGGGTCATCCGGGAGGGATTGCAGGGGGGCGAACAGATCATTGTGGAAGGGCTGCAGAAAGCCCGGCCGGGTGCCAGGGTGCGGCCGGTCACCGCAGATACCAAGCAGCAGGGATAACCCACCATGGCGCGATTCTTTACCCACCGGCCGGTTTTCGCCTGCGTGATCGCCCTGTTGCTGCTGCTGGGGGGCGGCCTCAGCCTGCAGCAACTGCCCGTGACCCAGTACCCCAGCATTGCCCCGCCCACGGTACGGGTGAGCGCCGCTTACCCGGGCGCCTCCGCCGAAACCATGGAAGAGACAGTCACCGCCATCATCGAGCAGGAGATGAACGGTCTCGAAGGGCTGCAATCCATGTCCTCCTCCAGCAGCGCCAACGGCAGCGCCGAGGTGTTCGTGATCTTTGATCCGGAGGTGGACTTCGATGTGGCTCTGGTGGAGGTGAACAACCGGGTCAAACAGGTGGAGGCAAGACTGCCCGAGCCGGTGCGTCGTCAGGGTGTCAGCGTACAGAAAGCCACCCGCAATTTCATGATGATTCTGGCCCTGCGCTCCGCCGACGCCTCCATGGACGCCATCGACCTGGGCAACTACGCCCACACCCGGGTGGTGGATGAACTGCGGCGTCTAAAAGGTGTGGGTGAGGCCCTGGTGTTCGGCACCGAGTACGCCATGCGCATCTGGCTGGACCCCATTCGTCTGACCGCCTTCAATCTGACACCCAGGGATGTGACCGCCGCCATCGAAGCCCAGAATGTGGAAGTGGCCGCCGGGGAACTGGGCAGCCTGCCCGTACCCCGGGGCCAGATGCTCAACGCCAACGTAGTCACCGACAGCCGGCTGAGCAACGTCGCGGAATTTGAACGGATTCTGTTGAAGGTCAACGAGAACGGAGGCCGGGTACTACTGAAGGACGTGGCCCGGGTGGAGCTGGGGGGCGAACGCTATACCCCGGCCGCCTTCCTCAACGGTCAACCGGCGGCGGGTATCGCGGTGAAGCTGTCCCCCTCGGGCAATGCAGTGGAGACCGCGGAACTGATCAAGGAACGCATGGATCAGTTGTCAGAGTTTTTCCCCCCGGGTATGGAATGGGACGCCCCCTACGATACCACCGATTTTGTGCGTATCTCAATTTCCGAGGTGGTGCAAACCCTGTTTGAGGCCATGCTGCTGGTGTTCGCGGTCATGTTCGTGTTCTTACAGAACTGGCGCGCCACGTTGATTCCCGCTCTGGTGGTGCCGGTGGCCATTGTTGGCACCTTTATTGGCATGCGGTGGCTTGGGTTTTCCATCAATGTACTGACCCTGTTCGGACTGGTGCTGGCCATTGGCATTCTGGTGGACGACGCCATTGTGGTGGTGGAAAACGTGGAGCGGATCATGCGCGAGGAAGGTCTGCCCCCACGGCAGGTCACCGAAAAAGCCATGAGCCAGATTACCGGCGCCATTGTCGGTATCACCGTGGTACTGGTGGCGGTGTTTATTCCCATGGCGTTCTTCAGCGGGTCAGTGGGCGCCATTTACCGGCAGTTTTCCATGGCCCTGATTATCTCTATACTGCTGTCGGCATTTCTGGCCCTGAGCCTGACCCCGGCGCTGTGTGCTACGTTGTTGAAGCCACACACCATGACCACCCGGGGTGGTGTTTTCGGTGGTTTCAACCGGCTGTTTGAAACCGCCACCCACCGCTACCAGAACAGCGTGGGCTATCTACTGCAGCGTTCCGGCCGACTGCTGCTGGTGTATTTGATCCTGGTGGCGGGGGTCAGTTATTTTGCCATTCGTTTGCCAACGGCTTTTGTGCCGAAAGAGGATCAGGGCTATTTTGCCACCATTGTGCAATTGCCGGCCGGTGCCACCCAGCAGCGCACCGAGGCGGTACTGCGGCAAATGGAAAATTACTTCCTGCAACAGGAGCCCAACGTGGAGGACGTGGTGGCGGTAGCGGGTTTCAGCTATTTCGGCAGCAGCCAGAATACCGGTATCGCCTTTGTGCGCCTGAAGCCCTGGGATCAGCGTCAGCGCCCGGAGCAGCAACTGGATGCCATCCTGGGCCGGGCCTGGGGCGCCCTGTCCGGGATTCGCGACGCCATGGTGTTTCCTCTCAATCCCCCCGCCATCCCGGAACTGGGCACCGCCGGCGGTTTTGAATTCCAACTGCAGGATCTCAGTGGCCAGGGTCATACCAAACTGCTGGCGGCCCGCAATCAGATGCTGGGCATGGCCATGCAAAGCGATAAATTGCAAAACGTGCGTCCGGAAGGCCTGGAGGACACCCCGCAGCTGCGGGTGGAGATCGACCGGGAAAAAGCCCGGGCCCTGGGTCTGGACATCGCGCAGGTCAACCATACGTTAAGCACCGCCATGGGCTCGGAATACGTCAACGACTTTGTTAATCAGGGCCAGGTGCAGAAGGTCATCGTGCAGGGTGACGCCCCGGACCGGATGCTGCCGGAGGATATTCTGCAATGGCGGGTGCGTAACCGGGCCGGGGAGATGGTGCCCTTCAGTGCCTTTGCCACCCTGGAGTGGGACATGGGCTCCCCCAACCTGTCCCGTTACAACGGGGTGCCGGCCATGAAGCTGGGGGGCCAGGCGGCCCCCGGGGTCAGTTCCGGCGAGGCCATGGCGGAAATGGAGGCGCTGGCAGCCAGGTTACCACCGGGCTTTGGCTTCGAGTGGGCCGGGGTAAGCTACGAAGAAATCCCCTCCGAAGCCCAGGCGCCGGCCCTGTTCGCATTGTCGGTGCTGGTGATCTATTTGTGTCTGGCGGCGCTGTATGAAAGCTGGTCGGTGCCGGTGTCGGTATTGCTGGCACTGCCCCTGGGCATACTGGGTTCACTGGCGGCGGTTTACGTGCGGGGCATGCCCAACGACGTGTTTTTCAAAGTGGGGCTCATTGTTATCATCGGCCTCACCGCCAAGAATGCCATCCTGATCGTGGAATTCGCCCGCGAGCGGGAGCAGCGGGGAGTAAGCATGACCCAGGCCATTATCGAAGCCTGCCGCATGCGCCTGCGCCCGATTCTGATGACGTCCCTGACCTTCACCTTTGGGGTGCTGCCCCTGGCACTCAGTACCGGCGCCGGCAGTGCCAGCCGCCAGGCCATCGGCACCGGAGTAGTGGGCGGCATGATTGCCGCCACGGTGCTGGCCATATTCTTCGTCCCGGCCCTGTATCAACTGGTGCGCCAGCGCCTAACCTGGGGCGGAACGCAGGATTCTGTCACCGGCAGTTGAACGAAAGTGGTACCGCTTCAGGTGACCCTGGCCCTCCTCTATCGAATCCATTACCATGGCGTGATTGGATTCCAACAAGGAGGCGTTATGAACAAGCTGCTTTTAGCATTGCTGGCCGGCATCGGTCTGATGGCGAACCTGGCCCACGGCGAGACGGTGGTGTACCAGGTGGATGGCAAAGACTACGAGGGTTATTACACCAGCGCCGCGGCTGAGGCACCACTGGTATTACTGCTCCACGACTGGGACGGCCTCACCGACTATGAAATCCAGCGGGCACAAATGCTGGCGGCGGAAGGCTATAGCGTATTTGCCGCCGACCTGTTCGGCAAGGGCGTGCGCCCCACCAAGGTGGAGGATAAAAAACAGCACACCGGTGCGCTGTACAAGGACCGGGATAAATTGCGGCGCCTGATCAACGGTGCCCTGGACACCGCCCGTACCCGCGGCGCCAACGTCAGGAATGCCGTCGCCATGGGCTATTGCTTCGGTGGTGCCGCGGTACTGGAGCTGGCCCGCTCCGGGGCCGATATGAAAGGCTTTGTTACCTTCCACGGCGGGCTGGGTACCCCACAAGGCCAGGACTACAGCAACACCAAAGGCAGTGCCCTGATTTTTCACGGCAGCGCCGACAGCATGATCAGCCTGCAGGATTTCGCCAGTCTGGGTGAACGCCTGGAGCGCAACAATATCCCCCACGAACTGATCAGCTACGGCGGCGCACCCCACGCCTTTACTGTTTTCGATAGCGAGAGTTATCGGGAGCGGGCGGACAAGTTGTCCTGGCAGCGTTTCCTGCAGTACCTGGATCATACGCTGGGTCACGCCCGCTAAGCGTTGATTACAGCAGTTTACTAGAGCTGAACCACCGCGCCTTCCGCCAACAGCTGTTCCACCAGGGCTTCGCTGAATCCCGCATCCAGCAGCGTCTGCCGGGTGTGGGTGCCCGGGGGGCGCATGGGCTCCGGCGTTTCGCTGGTGGTTCGGGAAAAGCGCGGCACCGGCGCATGCTGCACCACACCATTCACTTCCAAAAAGCTGCCCCGGGCCTGATTGTGGGGGTGCTGCGGTGCCTCCTCCAGACCCAGCACCGGCGCAAAGCAGACGTCGGTGCCTTCCAGCAGTTCACACCACTGATCCCGGGTACGGGTTTTAAACACCGCCTCCAGTTTCTGTTTCAGCACCGGCCAGGTGGCCGGGTTTAACTGATGGTCGAACTCCGGATCGGTCAGCTCCAGCTTTTCCCGCAGCAACCCGTAGAACTGCGGTTCCAGGGAGCCGATGGACACATATTTGCCATCACTGGTTTCATACACCTCGTAAAAATGGGCGCCGGAATCCAGCAGGTGGGTCCCGCGGCGGTCATCGAACAGGCCGTTGGCTTTCATGCCATAGAACATGGCCATCAGCGCCGCCGAACCTTCGTGCATGGCACTGTCGATCACCTGCCCCTGGCCGGATTTCTGGGCTTCCAACAGGGCGCACACCAGACCAAACGCCAGCATCATGCCACCACCGCCAAAATCCCCCACCAGATTCAGGGGCAGCACCGGCTTGTCGCCGGCCCGGCCGGTGGCGTGCAGGGCGCCGGACAGGGATATGTAGTTGATGTCATGGCCGGCGGTTTTCGCCAGCGGACCATCCTGGCCCCAGCCGGTCATGCGCCCGTACACCAGCTTCTTGTTACGGGCCATGCAGGCTTCCGGCCCCACCCCCAGGCGCTCCGCCACGCCGGGCCGAAAGCCCTCGAAAATGGCGTCGGCTTCTTCGCACAGCTTTAATACCGTCTCCATGCCGCTGGGCTGTTTCAGATTCACCGCGATACTGCGGCGGTTGCGGAACAGGATATCGTGGCCGGCCGCCGCCGTGGGATTGCCACCGGGCCGGTCCACCCGGATCACCTCGGCACCCATGTCTGCCAGCATCATGCCGCAAAACGGCCCGGGGCCGATCCCCGCCAGCTCAATGATTCGATAGCCCTCTAGTGGCCCCATAATTCACCTTTTATTGATTTGTTGATGGGTTCAATGATTGCCGACGAAAATCGCGCGGCGTCCTGTTGGTCCAGCGGTTGAACGCGGTGGAAAACGTGCCCAGATCCCGATAACCCAGTTGGTCAGCAACCTGCGAGATATCCAGCCGGGTCTCCGCCAGCAGTTGCATGGCCCGCTGTTTCAGTTCCTCTTCCACCAGTTCCCGATAACAGGTCCCCAGTTCCTGCAGGCGCCGCTTCAGCGTCCGTGAGGACAGATGAAACCGGCGGGCGATGACTTCCTGGGAAGGCAGTGCCTGCCCCCGGGGGGAATCCCGCAGGTGACGGGCAATCTTATGCGCCAGAGTCTCCTGGCGGGAGAACAGCTGCTGATATTCCTGTTCACACTGTTGCCGGGCCAGGTCGGCGGCGGCGGGATCCGCCAGTTGCGGCACCGCCTGACACAGGTCCACAGGCATCCGCAATCGGCAGTGAACGCCGCCGTAACGTACCGGCGCCGGCAATCGCTGCCGATAATGCCTGTAGTAAGGTGGCTCGGCCCCGGCCATCTCCACCCAGGCGTCGCGCAGTGGTCGGCCCAGCAATTGTTCCGCCATCAGAGTGACGCCGATCAGAATCGCCTCGGTAATAAAGGTCCGGATCGGGGGATCCATGTCCCGGGTGGGATTCAACGCCACCCACATCCCCTGATCATCGGCGCTGAACTCCGCCTGAAAAAAGGGTGCCCGCAGGGCGATAAAGCGGGCCATGGCCTGCAAAGCGGCGCCGATATTGGGACTGGTCATGGCTACCAGACCCACGGAGCCATGCATGGTTACCTTGAGCGCCTGAGCATAGGCCATGCCCAGGCCCCGGTCGCCAGCCATGGCGGTAGCCCGTTGCGCGGCCAGATGACCCATTTTCATGGTAATGCGGCTGTCACCCCGCAACAGATCCGCCCGGGTCACGGCCATGCCGTCCAGCAAAGCCTGCTCCTCCAGGCCAAACTGCTTGATCAGGTCACACAGCAGCAACAGGTAAATACCTGGAATCCCCTGCAATGGGCCACTGACGTTATCCTGTCCCAAATTCAAAACTAATTGGCCCTCTCACCCAAGACAGACTGCAGTATTTCTACGAGAATAAAACCATAAAGTGTTAGCAGGCAGTTGTCATTCATTTTTGAATTTAGGCCAAAAGCCAAGGGAGATGCATTATGCGACGTCACCACAAGGCTCCCGGGACTATTTCCATCGTCCCCCGGCGTATGAAACTACCGTTCCGGTCGGTGTCCCGCTACTGGTTCAACCGGGAGCCGGTGCAGACCCACCTGTTGAATGCCCTGTCCCTTACCTTTCCCGATGGCGAACGCTTCTTCGTGGACTCGGTGCGGGCGTTTCGCCACGCGGCCACCGACCCCGAGTTGCAGCGGGCCATCTCCGGCTTCATCGGTCAGGAAGCCATGCATTCCCTGGAGCATGCGGAGTTCAACCGGATGCTGGAAGCCCAGGGCTACCGGCAACAGGTGGCGGACGGGCAGGCCCTGGCCCGCCGCTTTATCGCTGGCGGCCGCAAACATCTGAGCCCGGTGGAACAACTGGCGGTCACCGCGGCCCTGGAGCATATCACAGCTATCATGGCCCAGTGGCTGCTGCACAATGAAACGATTCTGGCGCAGACCGATCCGCAAGCGCGGGCACTGTGGCTCTGGCATGCCATCGAGGAAACCGAACACAAAGCGGTGGCCTTCGATCTGCTGCAGGAGGTCACCGGCGGTGACTACCTGACCCGGGTGCGGGTAATGGCACCAGCCACCTGGCTGCTGTTGGTGTATACCAGCATCTACACCCTGGCGTTCCTGCGCCAGGACCGACTGCACCAGCGCCCCCTGACCCTGGCACGGGGCCTGTGGCAGCTGGCCCGGCCCGGCGGCCTGTTAAGCTCCATGGTGCCTGCCTGGTGTCGCTACTTTAAACCGGGATTTCACCCCTGGGAGGACGACGACAGTGAGCGGATTGACCACTGGTACGCCACCCTGGAACAGACACTGGCCCTGAACCAGGCGGCATGAGGGCGTGGCGATTACGCTCAAGCCGCCGCCACACGGGTTTGCCTGACACTGAAACCGGCTCATTCAACGATCCGCTCCAGCACAAAAAAGAATGGTCTGGCGCCGCCCCCCTTTTGATCCATCAGCCCCAGCACCCGATTGTCATCAATTTTGCGAAACACGTCGTTGATGGGTTTGTGGTCGTAGACCATGGTTGCGCTGACTTTACCCCGATACTCGGTCATTCGGAGGCGGGCGCGGGAACGCCGGGTTTGCAGCAGGGGCATGGCCCAGTCAAACACCCGGCTGGTTATAGCGCTCATACTGACGGGGCTGCGCGCGGCCATGCGCAGGGGAAACCAGATGGGATTAAGGCACAACTGTTTTTCGTTGCGATGCTGGAACACCAGCGGATGTACCGTCTCAGTATTTTCAAACACTTTACCGTACCAGTGAAAGTGCTCAAGCAGACCGTCCATTCTGTGCCCGGTGGGGAAACCATGACCCGGCCAGCGCCCCAGCATAAACTCCAGATTCACCGGCTCCAGTTCATCAAATAATGCCAGTGCCTGCTCGCTGCTCACTTCACCGGATGACAACTCATCAAATTCTAACGTGCCGTTCATAGGGTAAACTTCCTGTAGCCTCCCATAGGCTGACATGAGCCCCACTGTAACAAATACCAAACGCCACCACAGTGACTTGAATTGCCGTTTAAAACTTAACTGCGGACAGTAGGTTATTGAAAGGAACTATGCCAAACATTGGCAATCTCAATTAGATCACGGCCAGGTGATTGGATATAGTTATAACCACATGAGTTGCTTCAGTCACTCAAGTTATTCAGGAGGAACCCGCTATGAGTACCATTGATATTGGCATCAAGGAAACAGACCGTGTAGCAGTGGCGGACGGCTTGAAAAACCTGCTGGCCGACACTTATACCCTTTACCTGCAGACTCACAACTTCCACTGGAATGTCACCGGCCCCATGTTCCGGGAACTGCACCTGATGTTTGAGGAGCACTATACCGAAATGGGCCAGGCTGTGGATGACATTGCGGAGCGGATTCGCACCCTGGATGTGGTAGCACCAGGCACTTATAAGGAGTTTGCCAAGCTTTCGTCAGTGAAAGAAGTGGACAACATTCCACAAGGCCCGGAGATGGTGGACATCCTCACCCACGGCCATGAGCAGGTGGTGAAAACCTGTCGCGCGGCTTTGAAGACGGCCCAGGACGCCGACGACGAGTCCAGTGCTTCACTGATTTCGGATCGAATGCGCATCCACGAGAAAACCGCCTGGATGCTGCGCGCTCTTAACAAGTGATTTTCTTTCTGCACGATAAATTTTTGCTACACGACAAAAAACCCCGGGCTTAATCCCGGGGTTTTTTATTCTGCCTGCCAACACCAGCAGAAAACTATAACGCCTTAACTCACCACGTAACGCAGAATGTCCACCACCTGTTGCGGCGATTGCGCCCAGGCCATGGCTGCCGCGTCCACTTCCTTCAGCGGATGAATAATGGCTTCGTCGTGCAAGGTGATATAAGGCTTGCCCAAGGCCGCGCAAAAACCGGCATCGAAGGCCGCGTTCCATTGCTTGTATTTATCACCA
>MDSW01092770.1_pt1 | contig 17962 bp, 12 predicted proteins | sample 811171 | NCBI WGS metagenome assembly MDSW01 (sample SAMN05326641, study PRJNA326480) | marine metagenome | isolation source: seawater | place: Atlantic Ocean: North West | collected 2012
ATAAGATGTATCTTGTCCAACCCGACCTCTCAAATTTTGATGAAGAAGAAGGAGAGACTCCCACTCTACCTCCAATTGATCAATGGGAAAGAAAAAAGGTTGATGACATCGTACCTAAGGAACTTATTGATTCAATTCTTATCGGGATGCCCCTCCCCGTCGTATTCACCATCAGAAGCCAAAATGAGCAAGGCTTCTTCCCTGGTAGTGAAGAAGAACGGATTGAGATTTTATCAATGGCTATCGATGCCAAGGTAGCCTGGATCGATTTGGAACTGAATATACCTGAAAAACAAAGAAAAGAACTTGTAGACAAGGCCAATGAAAACGGTGTAAAAATTATTGCAAGTGAACATAACCATGATGGCATGCCATCTGACCAAGATATCATTCAATTAGTTGAAGAAAATCAATCAAAGGGGAATATTGTCAAGTTTTGTGGGCAGTGCACTAATCATCATGATGCGCTCCAAGTCGTAAATGCTGCATGGGAGTTGAAAAATAAAGAACTCAGTTACAGCATCATGGGATTGAGTAGCGGAGGCGATTGGGCTCGATTACATGCTCCTTTGTTTAATCAGAACATGGTATTCGCAACCATGCAAAATGAATTCCGTTTATCGGATAAAGGATTGATTAATGTTCGTGATTTAAGAGAAGCATGGACGCTTCTCGAATACTGATCATTCCTCTTGATCAGGCTTCTCCATATTTGGAATCATTGATTTTTCTGTTTTGATTTGTTCCAAGCCAGCAGCCATATATTTTCGATTAAGAAATAATGGCGTCAAAGTAATGACAAATAAAAACAACATACAAGTTATTGAAACAGTCCAATTTGGTAATATGGTGCCTCTCTCTTGTACGATAACCGTTACATCAGCAACTGTTGTAATATGAGACAACTCAGCATCTCGCGAATGGCTATTATCCCATGCATCCACAACAATATAAAATTGGTCATGATTCACTTCGCCCCATAATGTATTCCACACTTCAGGCGAATCTAAAGTTACGGAAAATGAAACATCAGTCATGTTCTCATATTGATGAGCATCTCGATATGTATCCCACCCCATGGGGTTGAAGCTCCTCCATTCAGGAGGTATCTCTTCTAAAGTGTCAAAAGCACGGAAGTAATCAAAGAAATGTTTATTCCTGTATTCTTCCTTATATCGTTCAAACTCAGTGCCTGTCATCAGGTAAATATCCGCCTCAGCATCAGTGTAATTTCCATTCTCAGTAAGTCCTTGAACAGAAACACAAATCGTGGTTTTATATTCATGTGATAGATTTACAATAAACGCACCAGCGCTATCATTACCAACCAGCATCGTTGCTTGTAGATTTTCTTTTAGGGGCTCAAGAACCCAAGCATCGTTATACATCATCCAAGACTCTTCAGGCCCTGTCGGTCTTTGGCTGATTTCAGTAGCTGAAATTTTCTCTCGATCGTCATCATCACCGTCATGGTCTCTTGAACTGGTTTTAGGTTCACCATCACCAGAGGCCTCCCAATCATACCACCAATCGGGCGCACTAGAAGGAGTGAGCGCATACCGACTTACTGTTTCATTCCAGCGTACTATAGGGATATCTCCTTGGCAATCTCCAGAATCTGCACTTGCATTTGGCGACAGTGACATCTGATTTATTGAAATCATGGTCATAAAAACGATAGAAATTACAACAAGACGTTGATTCAAAAATCTCACTCTCCGCTTAACTTACTCATCGAGCCGAAAGGAATTATTTCCTTCTAAGTGGCCGCACGTATCCACTTTCATTACTTCGCCTCTCATCTTTTGAAAGAATTTTGGGTATTGGTGGAGCTATGTGTTGGTCCATACCCATGACTCCATTTTTGACCTCAACGCGCTCTACTTTATACACTTCTGCGGCCTCTTCAGCATCCTCTTCCTCCTCTGTGGGAGTGCGCATAACCATCCAACCCAAGATTAAGACTGCAATGATGAGTGCTAGAATCATCAGTGTATCACTACCGGCGCCACTAGAAATCCAAGAACTCCATTGTTCAGCAGAAAATTCTGAAAAGGATTTTTCTTTCTCTGTTTCTGGGACTATGACAAGAGAAAACGTCTCACTGACACAGACATTCATGCCATCGCATACCTGTAATTTAGCAAGATAGGTACCTGCCTCATCAAAAGTAATAGGAATTTTCACTCCATCTGGACCAGATGGAATGACCCAGTCATCATCTGAAATACCGTTACCATCCTCATCGACCAATATGTCAAAGTCCCACCTAACGGAGAGCATGCTTGAAACTTTTACTTGTTTATCATAGATCGAACCATCATCAATGTCTTGGTCTATCCAGTAAACATGGTTGGAATCTAACTCTTGGTCTGAAATATTTGCGCCGATTAAAACACCTTCACCTATGTAAATTATTTCAGGGAGGTCTATAGAATCTATTACAGGAGGATTATTTACCTCGATTTCAAAAGCAAATCTTGTTACATCTCCCGTTTCATATGCATCTCTTACCACCAACGTAACAGTGTATACTCCAGGTAGCTCATAGTGATGCCAAGGCATGGGGTCATGTACCTCTGGCGAAGCATCGCCGAAATTCCAAGTGTAGGACACAATGCCATTCCAATCCTGATTTTCTCTGTCGATTGGAATATACTTATTTTCGAATGTAGCATCTCCATCCCTTGTCCCATAGGTATCAAAAAATAATCTGTTTCCAACTGCGGTGAAGGTTCGATTATTTTCGTTGAATGTATGAGTCCATTCGTCATACACTGTTAAATTTGAAACCGGAGTTGTTGACATTACAACAGTTCCGTTCAGCGATGCTTCTATTACTCTGAGTTTGATAATTGGTGTGGGATTAATCACAGTAATTGAAACATTGTTCTCTACACTCACTTCTCCTAGTTCATCACTTACAATCAATCTCACCCACTGCTTGCCCGGTTCAGAAAAATTGTAGTTCAACAATGATTTATTACTGGCATATCCATCCGAAAACAACCAATTGAATTCAAGGATACTCGAGTCAATTGTGCTGCCATCAGGATCGAAACTTTTACCTCCATTGAAGGTGTAAATTTGCCCCATTTCTCCAGACTGATACCTAAAGTCAATTTCTTGAGAGGTAGAACCATCAAGAACCTGAACTTCAAAATTTGCTAATGGCTTTTGGTTTACCACCACAATTTCAATGATTAAGAAATTTGAATCCCCATCATCATCTACGACGGTGAGATTAATGCTTTTCGCACCACTCGTAGACCATGAAGGAGCAGGATTCCTTGATGTGCTCGAAAGTTCAACAAACAAATCGTTTCGATCTACATCTTGACCATCCAAGTTGACCGGTTCAAAAAATTGCCAATCCCAACTGACAATTTCGCCATCTAAATCCTCAAAATAATCGGGTAAGTTCAGTGGAGTGTAAGTATATGTGTAAAGTACTCCTTTGTTCAAAGGAGATGGTGGACGGTTTTGAACATGTACCATCAGATCCTGATAGCCGTAGTTTATACCATCGAAAACTGTTAGATTAAGTAAATACGTGGTCAAATTTGTAGGACCATCGCTCCACATGTTTGAAATTGAATACAATCCAATGCCTTGAGTGATGTTTCCATCACCCCAATCCCATGTGAATTCTAAGTTATCGATTTCGACATTATCTGAGGTTAAGGATGCATCAAATAACACGTTTTGACCTGTGAGGATGTAGATTTCCGTGTCATAAATGACCCGGTTTACCCTGATGATTGGATTTGGACTAAGTTCATCGGTTATGTTGATTGAAAAATATTGAGGATTTGACCATGAACCTCCAGCGTCTCTAACTATTAGCGAAGCATTGTATATGCCCACTTCAAAATAGGACTTTTGTGGAATTTTTAACGAGGAAGTATTTCCATCCCCAAAATCCCAGAGATAACCTTCAGGGGTGGCGGCATAAGGCAAGGTATTATTTTGAGAAGATAGGCCCCAATAGTCAATTCCCGAACCAGTGAATTGAATGTCATACCACGTAAGAGTATTATTTGTAGACAACGTTCCATTCGCTGATGGAATTAGATTCGAGAGAGAGCCCACATCCGCAGTTACAGTTGAATTTTCAATTATTTCTCCAAGACTGTTTTTTAGGTACAATTGAATGGAATAAATGTCATCCTTTGGAGCTGTAAACCAAATAGAATTTGAGGAATCAATACCTCCTCCTGCTGTTACAACCATCGATTTTGAATCAACAAGCACATCTGCATCGTCAAAGACCTCTATTTCTACATCAAGAACCTCAGCGAAAGCGTTTGAATTCACGTTGTAACCAACCATTACAGTGTCTGACATTGAATTGTTATCTCGGTCGTAATAGAAATATTCTGAATCTAAACTCAAGGTTGCTGGTTCGACAATTCTCGATGCCTCAAGCATTACATCAGCAATAGGATATTCCCCACCTGCCCGAATCCTATCACCTATGTTAACGTCGATGTTTATTGTCGATTCAAACAAAATTTCTAATTGACCACTTACTGAGTTAAGTGAAGAAATGGTTCCGATTTTGCGAGGAGGAGTTGAATCTAGAAAAACAAAATCTCCTTCCTTAACTTCGTAAGGAGTTAACGAATTCACGCGCAGAGTATCAGTTGAACCAGCAACGAACTCTCCATTAGCAGAAGGGTTGGCTGTATTTTCTTGAATAAGGTGGTCCGTTGATGCACCTGCCCAATCTCCAGCACCACATGCGCCATAATTACAATCACTAAACAGTGGGTCATCTAACCATGTGATTACATGTACCTCCTCGACATCTCCTCCAAAATCTTGAACTACTGAGGTTCCAGTTAATCCCGAAGAGCTTATTTGAAAATCATTAACGGTATATCGTCCATCAGCAAGAGATTTAGATACTGTGATTCCTTTGAACCCCTCTACTTCTCCAGTCAAACGAAGGGAAAGGGGTACTGGTGAAGTACCACTGGACTCTATCTTGAAGACACGGAGCCCCCAACCTTCAGTCTCGTACCAGTCCGATGACCATGCATTGCTGCTCCAATCTGAATTAGATTCAGAAACTTGTACGCGGCAAAAAGCATTCCCTGAACAAACTGGTGTTAAATCCAGATTGGAAAGGCCATATTTCTTCTGATCTGGTATACTGGTATCTACATCCAATGTGGCCGCAATAGTGAAATTTTTCCAAACATCTTCAAATGTAGTCCCCAGAACTCCGTTTGGGATTCCAGATATGGGATTCTGTGCTAGATTTTCAACACTTAATCCACCTCTGTCTTGATCGGCAACTAAGTTTCTAATCGCATTACCCCCACCAAGGTGATCTGCCAAATAGAGCATGAAAATGAAACCACTCCCATAATCTGCTGTATCTTCAGATTGGTCCCACCAACGAAGTGAGTCCGAAGCTCTCTGTGTCCAAGCATTGACGTGACCATACAAAGTGGAACTCCCTCCAAAGCACAGGTAAGCGGCCATATCTGCAGCCCCTTCATCAATCCAGTTGTATTCCCCAGCATCGAGTGCATTGTGAAGTAAATGTTCAAATTCATGAGCTAAAATGACCTTAGACCAAGATAAGGGAGCATCATCTATGTCGATAAAAAACGATTCCCCCTGGAACCCTGGTTGAAAATATCCTCCAATTCCAAACGCACCGTCAATAGGATAAATGACGACTTCCACTTGGCAATTGCCATCGGTATCCGGAGGAGCAATACCCCGCCCATCGTTGTAATTTTTGCCAAAGTAATTCATCATCGTTGGATAAATGACTAAATCCCACTGTGTAGCCCAATCGTTCAAAACTGAAGCAGCAAGTGATTCTCCATCTTCAACAAGAAAAGCGACTGTTGATGTTGCTTTTTCTACATTAAATTGCTTTGGTGAGCCGACGTTAATGGTCTCGACATCTCCTTCTTGCCAGGGTGTGCAAGATCTTGCAGAAGATTTTGCATATTTGGCTTGATTTGATGGGCTTCCCGCATCAATCCATGATTGGACCATGTGAGCAGTCCCCGAATAAATCTGATCCTGAGTCTCTGGAATGACATATGGATGAGCGAGTGATAAATCGGCATCTCTAGGATCTCCGTACACACGGTCCATCTGATGGGTAGATGTTTCGATTTCTGCCGATGCAAGTTGGAGCACGGGAAGGATGAAAAATAAGGTCACTAGAAAAAATGAAGTTTGAGTTTTACCACGGTTCATTACAGAGTCCCCCTGAGTTAAATCCGGTATGAGTCACTGAGGTATTTAAGAGTCCGTTATTTCGGCATCAATGATGAGGTTTAATTTGAGACACCACATTTCTGCAATCATCATTGTGATTTGTGTGATGCCTGCAGGAAATAGTATGTTGATTTCTCATGAATCTGAAATCCAAGATTCATTGATTTGCGAAACCATAGATTTTTTGAGTTTCAACGGAAGTTTAGCAAATCAAAGTGTCCATGAACAAGTAGACATGGGCCCGAGAACTCCAGGTAGTAATGGCAGTCACTCTCTCAGAATGTACTTACTTGACCACTTAAGAGGATGGGATTTGACTTTCCAAAATCATCAGTACAAAGAACTTAATATCACCAACGTCGAAGCAGTTTACAATTCGGGAATGGGAAACATTGTCGTGTTAATGGCTCATTACGATACGAGACAGTTGGCTGATTCCGTGTTATCAAACAATGAATCTCCCCCTGATGGCGCCAATGACGGAGCATCTGGAGTCGCAGCATTACTTGAACTCGGAAGAATTATTCCCGAACTCGGGCTAAATCATGAAATTCGATTGGTATTCACAGATGCTGAAGACCAAGGAAATCTGGATGAATCGAAGAATGTCACATCAATACCTTGGGCTACAGGTTCACAAAGATGGGTTGAAAATTTAAGCCAAACTGAAATTGATGGCATTTCTTCACTTATCGTGCTAGACATGATCGGTGATAAAGATCTTGATTTTGGAAAGACAATACCGGCTAATAACACTCTTTGGGACATCACACAACGACTCGCAAAACTCATGGGACTTGTTGAATCTGAGACCGATTGTGATGGAGAACTTGGCGAGCCTGTGTTCGATATATCTGATGTAAATTACATAACAGATGATCACGTACCACCTCATAATGTAGGGATTCCAGTAATGGATATCATCGATATCAGATACGGAAGCGAAGAGGTGCTATCTGGGCATTGGCACACCGAAAATGATACTATCGACAAAGTGAGTGCTGAAAGTCTTGAAAAAGTTGGCAAACTCGTTGAATTGGGCCTTAGGCTCGGCATGTGGAGTGGAAGTAATTCAACATCAAACGATTCAAACTCTAATTCTAGCTTATCGTCGAATGATCCTATTTCTGATACATCAATTGAAAATGAAGAAAACACATATCGCCTGATGATTGGGTTATTTGTTTTCCTCTTCATTCTCATCTCAAGTCTTGCTGGGGCTTGGGTTATATTCGCGGAGAAACAAGGTGAAGTGTGAAATCCGCGCACGCATTGGACCTAGGTGAGGGGCGACATGTCTGAGGACAAAAAAAGGCGAATTGATGCCCTTCGTTCCAGAGTACGTTCAAAGCTTGCTGCATCAAAGAAAACCTCACGGAAATTACCAGAGCCGAGCGAAGAAGAAGAGATGGTTGTCAAGGTTGAGCCACAAAAATTATTGGAAACCAATCTCCTCTTTGAAGAAGATGATAGTCTGAGAATCCGTCGTCTTGCCTCCACTTTGATACTCATTGGGTCTATTATGGGAATGATTACTGGAGGTCTGATTTTACAAGGTAATCCAAACGACTTGCTGACATCATCTGTGTTTAACACTGCGGACTCAATTACACTTATTGGTTCAGTGTTAGATGAAAACGGGACGGATTTAGAAAACGTTACCATAGAATTGATTGACCCAGAATCTGGAATAATTATTCAAGAGACTGTCACCGATCGATATGGGATGTTCTCTTTTCAAAACGTCATAGTAAAAAATTCTCTCATTAAAGCATCAAAAACAGGTCATATCACTGTCGAGCGCAGTTTCATACCTCACGAAGTGGGTTCAGATCCAATTACCTTGAACACTGGAGAAGGAGTGAGAGAAGAGGTTCAAGATCAAGAAAACACTGGCTGGACGTTAGAAAATGCTGTTTCTCTCTCAATTGTTATTGGTTTTGTCACCATCGTAGCATCATTAATCGGCATTCACGCTTCTGTAGAAGCCCGAAGAGGTTCTAAATATCGCCGCACCCAATACCTTGCAGGTTTCGCTATGTTCGGTAGAGGATTAATCATATTTGGACCGATATTGATCCTTGCAGGGATGGGGCTATTGATGATAGCAAAAGAACATTTTGAAGACCAACAGGTGGATTAATGTATCTTATTTCGGTTGAAGGCGGTGATGGTTCTGGCAAAGGAGAAGCTGTGAGAATCCTTTCCGAAATAGCAAATGAGTTTCCGTTTCCCAATATCGCAGTCACACATGAGCCAAGAAGGCACTCCGAATTGGGTAAATTAGCCTTACAATCTGTGAAAGAGGGAAAAACAACACCCTTGAACGAAGCGGGATTATTTGCCGCTGATCGGCTCGACCATTCCCATACTTGGATCAAACCTAGATTACAAAAAGGAACTCTCGTAATTTCTGATAGAAACATACATTCATCCCTTGTGTACCAAGGTTATGTCGGCAAACTGGGGATAGAAAGGGTCGCTAAAATGAATGCGGCTGCATTGATTCCAGATCTGGTTTTTTGGATTGACTGCGACCCAAAAAAAGCAATGAAGAGAATTGAAACAGGAACTCTAAGAATGTCAAGTTCTGGAAAACAAGAATATTTTGAAACGACTGACATACAAAAGTTAGTAAGACAAGGGTTTTCAAAACTTTTCACTAAAAAGTTGAATGTTCCAAAACCATTTCACAAGTCCACTGTCGTAGGGCCAATACTCAATGAAGGTGGATTGGATGAATTAGAGCGTCAATTAAGGAATGAAATGAGGGGATTTTTTAACCGAAAACCAGCACCACTCAATTGTACCGTAGATGAAGTAGACATCCACTTACTAAAGTCGCTGGCAGGAGGAGTTTCAGCACAAAAGAGATTACCAGGTGGTCCACCAACAAATAGTTCACTCCTCGAAAATTGGCTTAAGGGAAAGACGCCGTCCGAATGGATGAGACTTGCAGAGGAGTGGTGGCCGGTAGACAGAGCAAAAACAGCAGATGTACCTCAGGTAGCCACCTCAAGGGCAGCATGGTCAGTAATTGGGACGTTATCGGTAATGGATACAACAGATGTCCCAACCCTTCATCGGAGGTTAGGACCCGCTCGAATGATTACTAAGAGGCACACACAGCGCATGGTTAGGTGGTTAGAAGAAGAAAGGTGGATTCACAAGCAACAAAACCATGTTCCATTCAGAGAAGCACAACTATTCAAGTTAAGAAATGAAAGATTAGGATATGGTAGGCTATGTCTTGCTTTATGGCCGCTAAGAAGTGAGTTCTCCACATGGAGGAGGCTGAATCCGGATGGGGACTGGAACAATGCTTTGCAAGAAATATCAGACAAGACAAAATCAGACAAACCTTCTGTTAATTTTTTGGATAAATTGTCATCTGTATATCAACGTCTCGATATGCTTACGTCTGGACATGATGGCTGCCCTATACCATCTAATTTTGAGGAATTAGCACTTTGGTGGGCAACGCCACCACCTCAAAATCACTCATCATGATCTTGGGCATGCGCAAATCTTGCCCCTCCTGGTAACCGCACTAAACTTGCATCTCCTGTGAATGCCTTTGGCCTTGCTGAGAATGAAGAACATAAATACAGTCCAATGATGAAACCAAAAGGTAAGCCTGTTACTAATCGCATAGTACTTGTTGACTCATATGATGTGAGTAATTGAAGAAAGCCGTCAACCACCAAGGGTACAATCGAGAAAAATGATAGGAGAAGGACACTTTGCCATCGCTTATTTTTTTGATATATTTTTGTGAGAGATGCATCTGGGAATATGGATAACATCGTATCTTTAATTGTCCATCGATTAAATCCCCTCAAATAAAACAATAACGAACCAATGACCAATCCAAAAAATATACCTATATCTCTAACGCATACTGGCATTTGATTTCCGTTTATTTCCCATGAACGTTCAAATTTTTGATGGCAATTAAAGTCTCCAAATGCATAAACAAAAGCAGCATAAGGATTGATTTCTGACCAAGAAAATAAACCATATTCTGATTGGTTATGTCCTATTTTGGCATCATCAGCATGATTTAAGTTACCCCAACTTTGACTTGTGACATAATCAAACGCATTGGCTCTACCAGAAAGCGGAGGGATGGTATTTTTCTCAACTGTGAGCGGAGCCACAAAGAAAGATGAGAGAAAAAAGAAAAAAATACCGAGAATGATGACTCCCACCTTCTTCTCTTTTTTACGGTCGAGCAATCCGTTAATCTCCATAAGTTATCGTAGAAACAATTGTCATATACGTTTTGTCATCGCAGCACATGGAGAGAGTGGGTTGGAAACGAAGCTTTTCAGCATCTCTCGTCCTTGGAGTATACATGGGTTTCATGATTTCCATACTTTTTTTCTGGATGGCAAATCAATCATTAAAATCTGCAGGCACAGCATGGGTTTACACGATAATTATCGGTACAATCGTACTTACTCCAATTCTTGCTAGAAGAGAAAGAAGAGTTTTAGCAAACCCAATGGATTTTTTAGCACTCATCCAAGATAGCATGAAACAATTTGATGAAGGCGTCAATCGATGGAGAGCGCTTTCTCATGTCAGAAATGCTGGAACATCAATTTCAATCAAGTTACGAAATTGTCAAAATCCTATGAAACTCGTTGAACATGGGTTACAATTTACAGATCAATGTCAGATTAAATTCAATACCCGAGATACAAATGAAGCGGCACTCAGAGCACATATTCTCAAATATTTGCATAATAGCATCAATACATCGAGAATTGTCAAAAAAAGTCATTCGATCACTGTTCGATTGCCTCATGAAATGGATAAAAAAGGTGTCATTATGCAAGCCATCATTTTTCTACCCATGTTATCTATTCTCGGTGCGTTTGCTTTTGATGAATTTGCACCAGGAAATATCTACGTTAGAATTGGGGGAATCATTGCTGGATTGTTCTTGGGCATAATGATAATCACAAATCGTGGAAGATAATTTCTATGCACAGCCTTACAAATGAGTACCTTTTTTCACCAATATGGACGAGATGGCGGAACTTGTGGCTCGTCTGCGCTCAGCAGGGGTTGAAATCACCGCTGAAATTGAAGATGTGATGCTTGAAACCCCAATCGGTGAATTTGTAGATCAAGGGATCAAAGCCTTTTATCACGACCGACCCGTCGTTTTTTTGAAGACCAAAGAAGGTGGCAGCAAGACAATTTCAGCACCTCATATGATTGTTACATTACTACACCAGATGGAACTTGGACCCCAACGGAATGTAGTAATCATCGGAGCCAAGGGTGGATATCTAGCCAGCCTTGTTTCAAAATTAATCGGCCAAGAAGGACAGGTATTAGTTTTCGATCCATCAAAAGATGTGATCGACTATGTAGAAAAAAGGACCGAAGCAATCACAAACATATCGTGCCATCTCATGAAGGATTTCTTCCGTGAACCTATTTCATTTGGATTTCCCCTACATAGAGTCCTAATCACTGGTCAAATCCCATTTATTCCAGATTGGATTCAATCAAAAATTGAAGAGGGAGGTTTCATCACAGCCCCGATTGGAGATGAATTTGAGCAAAACCTTACAAAATTTGAAAAGCAAAGTGGCGAATTATTAGAGACCTCTCTTGGCCCTGTAATGTTTGGACCTGTCAATATCAAAGATTCGGAGCCAGAACCTATTTCTGCAACAGAAATGGCTGATGTTCTTAACTCCTTGATTCGACCTCTCATTGAATATGAATTACTTGACAAATCTCAAATTGAATCAATACAACGCCTTGTCGAAGATTTGATGGGAACAAAAGATAACATGAATTATGCCTATTCAGACGATGATCATCCTATGCGAGAACTGATTCAAGAGAATGAAGAAGTGTTTCATGAATTATGGTCAAAACTTGAATTTGTATTCGAGTCACACCTCTCTTCTCCTGGTGCTCCTGATGCTGTTTCTTACAGACAACACGAAGATTTCATTCCTTGAGGGATTTCATGGAATCTAAAAGTAAGTTGAAACGAGACCTGTTGAGTAAAGATATCCGCATAAAACGTAAAGCAGTAAGACAATTATTTGAACTCGAAGAGCCTTGGGTTCTTGAATTATTCAAAAAACTACTATCTGACAATGACATATGGTTCCAATCAAAAGCATTGAATGCTTACAAAAGGTATGCTGCTAACAAGGAGCATCTCCACGATCTTATCCAAACCAAGAATCAATCTTGTCAGCGGGTTGCTGCAGAATTATTACAAAAAATACCTGACGAATCTGCGGCTGAAATTTTAATAAAATCTAAAGATTCTCAAACTAAAAAAAATGCTGCAAAATGCTTAGTCCGCAAAGAAAAGTGGCGGCAATCCTTTCTGGAAGATGAATCACCAATCATTCGTGCAGTAGGTATTGAGCATGCTGAAAATGATGAAATATTAATTGAAACCCTTGATGACGAACATCCCCTCCCAGTGCTAAGTTCGATAAGTAAAATCAAGCTTAAAAATCTCAAAATCAAAGAACCTGAGATCAAGAGACTTCTAGAAAGAGATCATGAACGAATTACTGCCTCTATAAGTGACATAATCCTCGATTCTTTTCCTCATTTATTCCAACAATTAATCCAAAAATCCAATGAAAAAATTTTATCTGATATTGCAATAAAGATTCATGGAAATAAAGAATTTTATTTGAAAGTTAAGGAACATGCTCCACATTTGTTGCCACGAGTTCTCAGAAATCAAAATGAGATGAACGCTCTTGAATTCCGATTAAACTGTATCTTTGATGAAAATCTGGATCCCCTGATTCGAGCAAAATTAATCGAACAATTTCCACAAAAAAACCATCAATATTCAGCAAATCTTGAAGTTTTATCAACTCATGAAGACGATTTAATTCGCATAACAACAAATAACTTACTTGATTCATTTGAAACTACTTCGGGGTGAGGCTTTGAGTTCAGGAATCACTTTTTTAGCAGATGCTACTTCCCCATCATCGAGATATCTAAACATAGAAATCATCATTGCAGCCCCATTCACTGCGAAGAAACTGGTTATGAGGTTTCCAAGATGGGTTCCAGGTTCCTATTTTATGAGAGAACCTTTACAGTACGTAGACTCAATCAAGGTCACAGATGATAAAAAAACATCACTTCCTTGGAATAGAATCGACGTGGATGGATTGGAGATTCAAGTTGGAAAAGATTGCCAACAAATTTCGATTCAGTACAAAGTGTTGTGTTTTGAGATGACGGTTCGCTCAAATCATATGGATGAGTCTCACCTTCATTTGATGCCACCATTCACATGGTGGTTACCCGAAGCGGGAATTGATTTACGAAGAATGGAAGAGACACATACTGTGAAATTATCCGTTCCAAAAGACTGGAGTATCTCTACTCAAATTCCTGGGAAAAATGGAGAATATTTCGCGGATGGAAGAGATGAATTATTGGATGGTATTATGGAAGCAAATCCGAACGATGAATTATCTTGGGTTGTAAATGGTTGCAACCATCGAATGAAATGGTGGGATGCGGGAGGATTCAAGATTGAAAAAGATAGATTAAATCTACTCATCGAAGATTTGACAAAAATTATCGAGGAACATCATGCATTATTTGGAATTCCTGAATGGAAGGATTACCTTACTGTTTTTCATTTTACAGAAAATAATCGAGGAGGACTTGAGCACTTACGGAGCCAAACCTCTATGATGCCAAGAAAATGCCTTCAACAAGGTTATGAAGAAGATTATAACCAATTGCTGAGTTTATTTAGCCATGAATATTTACACCAATGGAATGTGAAAAGGCTCAAACCGAAAAAATTCATTCCCTATGACTTACAAAAAGAAGTACATACCGATTTATTATGGTGGTTCGAAGGTGGAACTTCTTGGCTTGGTGACATGATTTGTTTACGCAGTGGTGCTTGGGATTTTGAAGTTTGGTGCAAGGACTGGAAAAAGAAACTGGAAAGGCATTTCAGTGGAAACGGTATGCATAAAGAATCTCTTTGCGCCTCATCTCATGATGCATGGATTCACCTCTATCGTCCAAATCCATATGCAAGAGAATCTCGGATAAGTTATTACCTTGAGGGTGAATTGGTTTTGTTCTGCCTGGATGCTGAGTTAAGGTCTCGATCAAAAGGATTACACGGGGTTGATGACCTGATGGTTGAACTCTACAGGGAGCACGGAATCATAGGTCATAGAGATGGGATAGATTACAAGGATATTCGAGAAAAATTGACCTCTATGAAAGGGGGACGATTACTCGGAAAGTGGCTCGATCGTGCAGTTCAAGAACAGATACCTCCGGATCTTAACCGCGCTATGTCATTATTTGGCCTGAAACTCCACTCAAGTGAGGAAAAAAAGGTGGGTTGGTATGGTCTTAGAACTGTAAAAAAAGAAGGAAGAATCATGGTTAATTCATTCGAAGATGGTTCTCCAGCTAGAGCAGAACTTATGCCGCAAGACGAGATTATTGCAATAGATGGCGCACGGATTGTAGAAACTAAACAACTACAAGCCTATGCTAAGAATAACAATGGACGAAAAACTGAATTCATCATTGCGAGGCAAGGCGTAATTCAATCAAAGAGCATTCAAGTGTTAGAAAAACCACAAAACCCAACTGTTGTCAGCAATGATGGGAACAAACTATGGAAAGTAGCTATTGCTTCCAAAAAACTAACTTAAATTCTCTATAGAATAAAATATTGGAGGTAAATCTCCAAAAAATACATGTTTGCTTGTTTTTGGAGGAAATAAATCGTTACTGAGTCCCATCTGAATGACTTCTTCCTTCGTAATCGACTCAGGTTTAGCATTAGGCCATGTCATAACTTGAATCCTCTCATCAACCAAATAGTCTATCAGAATTGCAGGTAAATATTTCAATCCCAACTTCTCTCCAATCCTAAATCTATGATGTCCATCAAGAATGACTTTTGAGTTAGCATCAACCAATAAGGGCTTATTATAGCCCCCCCATTTGATGGTCATTTGGTGAAGTTTTTGCTGATTTTTAGTCTTAGTTTCTTCATGAGGAAGTAATTCATGAATTGGAACCAACTTCACATCATCAGTCTCCCAAGTCATGTTTCGTGCTCCGACCTTTCTGAGATAACTCTTTGCCACTTTTGCATGTGGAAGTTCTATGTCTGACCCTTTTTATGGCCGTGAGGCCGATCTAAAGGGAATAAGTACCCCCAATTTAATTGACATAAGCGATAGCCTCATGTTTGTATTGAATCAAATTGCTAAACACGGCGCAGGAGTTTGGATTGTAGGAGGGGCTGTAAGAGATGCACTTGCATCGGTATCAACCGGAGATATCGACCTTGCAGTAGATATACCTCCTGATAAGATTCTGTCAATATTTGAATCTGCAATTCCGACTGGCATCGATTATGGAACCGTTACAATCCGAGTTGGTGATTCATTTTTCGAATGTACGACAACAAGAACTGAATCTGATTACAGTGATGGCAGGAGACCAAAAATTGTCGAATGGGGTCAATCCCTAGCCGAAGACCTTTCAAGACGTGATTTTACAATGAATGCGATGGCTTGGGACCCATTTAGAGAACTCTTGTACGACCCATATGGCGGTAGAAAAGATCTCGAGGCTGGAATTATCAATACGGTTGGAAATGCAGAATCAAGAATACTAGAAGACGCTTTACGAATTTTGAGAGCTTATCGTTTGATGAGCCATCACACCAAATTCATCCGCAAATTCGGTACCAAACTTACAAACGCCATCAAAGAAAATAGAACAGCATTATCTCGTATTTCATCTGAAAGAATATGGCAGGAATTTTCACAAATACTCCGCAGTGAATTTGTTAATGCTAGTTTGACTAAGATGAAAGAAGATCAAATATTGAATACCTTAATTCCTGAAATCACTGAAATACCCCCTTCTATTGATTCAACTCAGCCAGTCATTTCGGTTAGGCTTGCATTGTTGTTTAGACAAAATCATGTCAAGGATTTGGAAAGGTTTCTCAATCAGATGAAGGTATCTAATACAATCAAAGAAAATAGTACGATGCTTCACAAAAAAGCAAAACAACTTCCTCTGGAAAAAGATTTGAGAGTGTATGCAGAAATAATCGGTGACTTAAGAGAAAGTCATCTTTCCTTATTGGAGTATGAATTTGGAGAAGATGTTGCAGGAGATTTGCGTGAAAAATTAAAACACATCCCTCAGAATACACCTCCTCTCGCCTCAGGCAACTGGATTATGCAGGCCACTGGGCTTCCACCTGGGAAAAAATTAGGACGGCTAAAGAATTGGCTTCATCGAATTCAACTTGAGCGAAATCTAACACATATTGACGATATTGAGGGCCTGTTATGCACAATTCCATGGACCAGTCCGAATTTTGAAAATTGGCCGACATTATCCTGGCCTTGAACATCAATCTATTCAAGTTTCAACGTCTCGCAATGACAATGTCCGACGAGGAGGAAGTGGTTCAAGAAGAACAAATTAACTTTCTAAAATTAGGTACAAATGGAATTTTTGTTTCTATGTTTATCTTTTTCTTTGGTGAAGAATTAGCCGGCTTAGGATTTGCATGTTGCATTTCTAGTATCGTTTTACTTATTGCCGGTGCGTCCCAATCTGCCAATAAAGCAGTTAATCGATATTCCACATCCATGCTTCAGTCAGTTGAGCAAAAAGATGCTTCGAATGAACTTCCTATCAACATGTTAGAAAATGGATTAGAAAACACAACATTGAATCCTGAACAATTCCTTACGCCAGAAATTCTCGGCCATTTTGAAAACAAAGGCACCATCGAAAATTTATCCACCGAAGATCTTCGATTGGTCGCACAAGCATCTGGGATAAGCAAGGTCGAAGCGGAAGATTCGAATCGAGAAACCATCATGTCTCAACTGCAAAACTCAGAAACTGCTAGAAAAACACTTGATGCTTCGCTGATTGCTTTAGGAGTTGGTGGAGCTATCGGTGCTGCCGGAATCCTCAACCTAACCCGAAAGGAATTAGCAAAAAAGGCACTAGATGAAGTTAAGTTGAGAATTGAAAGTTCTGATGATTTCATTCAATGGATTCAATCTGCTGGACTCGATATTGACCAAACTCTTGATTTATTGGATCCAGATAATTCAAACACAATTACTCCAATTGAACTCGCGGGCTTCGTGCATCGCTATTCAGGTATCGTCATGCCTTCTTGGATGGCACAACAAATAACCAAGTCACTGTCTCCTACAGGTAAAGACGAAATCCCAATCGAAGTGATGAGATCATTACTCGAAGACGCAGGTATCGAAAATACTGCAGAAGAGAAAAACATCGATGATTCAGAAAAAAATGACTCTGATGTCATTAAAGTTGGAGATAAGTTGGAAGCAGTTGTAAAAGATAACCCTGGAATTGTCGCAGTGGCTACTGTGACTGCAATAAACGGTCAGGAAATAAGTATCCATTTCGATGGTTGGAATAAAGATCATGATTATTCAGTATCTCTTGATAGTGGTATGGTGATGCCATGTGGAACTCAAACATCTATTGGGAAAGAACTTCATCCACCTTATCAGTATGAAGGTGAATTTGATTGGGATGATTATCTAAATTCAACTGGCTCTCGTGCCGCCCCTGCTGCTGCTTTTGAATTACAAGAGAAAACTGAAGATGACTTTGAAGAGCGATTGTTTAACGA
>MDSW01113318.1_pt1 | contig 17961 bp, 1 predicted proteins | sample 811171 | NCBI WGS metagenome assembly MDSW01 (sample SAMN05326641, study PRJNA326480) | marine metagenome | isolation source: seawater | place: Atlantic Ocean: North West | collected 2012
AGGGGGAGGCGGCGGCGGGGGCGGCGGGGGCGGGAGGCGGCGGGGGCGGCCCGGGCGCGCGCGGACGCGTCGGGCCGGAATCGACCGCGGGGGCGGCGGCGTTCGTCGCGCTGGCGCTCGCGGCGACGGTGAGGTCGCGGAGGGCCGCGAGGAAGTTGGCCGCGCGAAGGGCGCACGGGGGGGCGAGGGTGGACGGGGTGTAGGCGTGAGAGGAGAGGAAGCGTTTGTTTCCGCTCGCGCGCTCGGCGATCTGCGAAATCGCCCGAGTAGGGGTTACGACCCGTGGGCTCGCATTGGAGATTTTTTCATATGCGAACGCAGTCTCGAAAAATGGAAATTCGGGAGGCCCACATCCAGCGCGTAACCACAAAAACGTACGGCGCGCAGTGCGCCAGGAGTCGCAGACCCGTCGGTTCGCGCGATGGACTCGGCGCGCGACGGCACTGGGATCGGGGGTGTTTGCGCGGCGTGCCCCGCCGCGCGAGGCAAGATCGCCCGGCGCGGCGCACGGACGGAGGACCTCCCGACCGCGCACCGAGGCCGGCTTTCGTTCGCGTCGCGCGGGAGGAGCCGGTGGACACCGCGCCCGCGTCGACTCCGGAGGAAGCGCGGTCGAGCCCGGCGAGCGAACGCGCGCGGGCGAATTTCGACGACGCGCGCGCGAGTGCCGAGAGCGTCCCGACGAGAAAGATGGTGTTGGGCGGGATGCTCCGCTCGGTGGCGGGGTGGAAGGCGGACAAGTACCAGGTGCGTTTATCTGGCCCGCGATCGCGACGGGTCCGCGAGGCGCGCGGCGAGGCGCGCGTGGCCTCGGCCCCTCGGGACGACGACGCTGACCACCCCCGATCCGCACCCTCCCTCCCACCCTCCCGGACCTCGCCAGTTCGACGTGCAAGTGCACAACTCGTACAACCTCCTCCCCGGCACGAAGGCGCTCCAGGTCGTGTGGAAGCGCGGAAACAAGACCGCCGCCACGAAGGTGCGCGCGGGCGCGATACGATCCCCCCCCCGGACGCGCACCGTTCGCGGGCGCGCTCGGCCCCGCCCCGGCTCCCGAAGCCGCCCCGACCTTCCCTCCGTCGCGGTAACCGGCCTGAAACGATATCACGACGCGCGTCCCGGGTCGCGCGACGTACCCCCTCCCGCTCCGTTCCCCGTCGACTCACGGTACCCCTCTCCCCACCTTCACCCCGTTCACGCGATACGACCAGGCGGTCAAGGCGCAGCGCGGCGAGGCGCTCTGGGACGAGGAGCTCTCCCTGGTGTGCACGATGTTCGTCAATCCCAAGACGGGCACGTACGAGCCCAAGCCCGCGGTGTTTGTGCTCAGGGAGATCCTCGACGCGCCGCTGAAGGAGCGCGCGTACGCGGAGGCCACCGTGGACCTCCTCGATTTCGTCATGCAGCCCAACCAGACGATCAAGCGGACGGTTCCCCTGGTTCAGGGGAAGAAGACGCTCCCGAGCCACCTCACGTTCAGCGTCAAGGCGACCCCCCTCCGCGAGGGCGTCGCGCTGAGCGAGGTGAGCTCGGGCGTCTCCATCGCCGATCTCGCCGACGTCGAGGAGACCTTCGGCGACCTCGCGGTCCGCGAGAGCGCCACCGTCCAGCAGACGCACCAGAGCCGTCAACAGACCACCGAACACGTCACGACGCGCGAGGTGGTGACGACGACGACGGAGGTGACGCAGGGGTACTATGACGAGGACGGGACGTTCCGAGAGGAGACGCGCACGCGCGAACAAATCGTGAAGGAGGCGTTCGACGAGTCCATGACGGCGGAACAGCGCGACGCGTACGAGAAGATGGTCCGCGAGCGCAACGCCGCGGCCACGCTCGAGCGCGGCGTGCGAGCGCTTCAGGACTCGCTCCGCCCCCCGGAGGAGATCGAGGAGGAGGACTTCACCGAGGCTTTACCCGCGCGCGGGAACCCGCCGCCCTCGCCGCCGCGCCGGAGCGCCCCGGTCGCGGAGACGATTCACGGGCGCCAGACCGTCGAGGCGAGGTACGCCCCTCCGGTGCTGTACGACGACGACGCGTACCAGCGCGCGGGGTACACCGTGGGACTGAACGCGGCCAGGGACCCGCTCCTGGACGTGACTTCCGGGCGCGCGTTCGACGGGCACCTCGGCGCGAGCCTCGAGCGGATGCGCCTCGTCGTCGGACGGGCGTGTAAGATTAACGTTCGCGCGGCGGATAATTACGGCAACGCGCGCTCCACCGGCGGGGACCGCGTGGAGGGCGTCTTGGACGGCCCCTCGGGGGAGACGGGCGAGGTCAAGGTGGTGGACCACGGCGACGGGACGTACGGCCTGGAGTTTCACTGCACGAGCCAGGGGGTGTGGACGCTTCGGCTCAAGTTCAACGGTCGCCTGAGCTCGCAGCGTCACGAGCTCGTCGTCTCGCACGGCCCGCTGACGGCGAAGGACCTCGAGGTCAAGCAGCCCGAGGGCCCGTACCTGTGCGGCGGGTACACGGACGTGATCGTGGAGGTGAAGCGCCCCGAGCTCGGGCGGACGATGTCCGGCGCGGAGGCGTTCAGCTTTCGCGTCATCTCCCCGAGCGCGATGTCGATGTCGGTGCCCCTCGAGCTCGAGCCGGGCGCGACGCGCGCCGTCGGCACCGTGTGCTGGCCGGAGGTGGGCGAGCACAGCATCAGCGTCACGCTCGACGGCGCGGTGCTCCCGCGGTGCCCGATGACCCTGTGCGTGCTCCCCGAGGACATCTGCCTCGCGGCGTGCCAGATCCAGGGCGCCGGGACGCACAGGGCGGTGGCGGGTGAGCGCGCGACGTTTGTCGTCGAGGCGCACGACGCGCGCGGCAACCGCCTCGTCAAGGGCGAGGCGCCGCTCTCGGTCGTCGTGCGGACGCTCGGGGACGGGCCCGGCGCGGGCGCGGTGACGCAGGGGCAGATTTTGGATTACGGCAACGGCGCGTACGAGGCGTCGTACGTGACCCGGGTCGCGGGTCCTTACGAGGTTGCGCTGGTGCTGATGAACGAGGAGCTCGTGATGAAGGGCCACTGCGAGCCCGGTCGCGCGACGGTGAGCGGGTGCGTGTTGCTCGGGGACGCCGTCCTGGACCTCGAGGTGGGCGCGCGCGGGCGCTTCTCGATCGAGCGCCGGGACGCGTACGGTAACCGCGCGCCGTCGCGCCAGGGGCAGCTCGCGCTTCGGTGCTCGGTGGACGGCCCCGGCGCGATGGACGTGCACGTCGTCGACGGCGCCGAGGGCCGCAGCGACGTCGTCGCCTCCGCCTCCGTCGCCGGGCGCTACTTCCTCACCGTCGTCGGCGGCGATAACCAGGACCCCGTCCCGGGCTCGCCGTTCGAGCTCGTCGCGTACCCGGGCGCGGCGTCCGCGGCGTCGAGCGTCACGAGCGTGTACGGCGCGCAGCTCGCGAGCCCCGAGTCGGACGTCCTCACCGCCGTCGCGGGGGACGAGGTAACCCTCGTCGTCGCGCCCCGGGACGCGTTCGGCAACCCGACGGTGTTCGGCCCGGGGTCGGGCGTTCGCGTCACCGCGAGCGGCGGCCAGGGTCAGACCGCGGTGCCGTTCGAGGATAAGGGCGGGCCCCGCGCGGAGGCGACGCTCCGCGGCGCCCTGAGCGCGGCGGGGAGTTATCTGTTGTCCGCGGAGATCGGCGACGAGCCGCTCGCCGGGTACCCGAGGATTTTGCAAATCGTCCCCGGCGCGACGGACCCTCGGCGGTGCGTGCTGTTCGGGGAGGCGCTGCAGGGCGTCGACTGCGGGAGGCAGGTGAGCCTGACGATGCACGCGGCGGACCGGTTCGGGAACCTTCGCGCGACGGGCGGTGACGTGGTGGACGTGTCTCTGCTCGCGCCCGACGGGAAGACGGTTGTGGCGGCGACGACGCAGGACCACGCGGACGGGACGTACGGCGCGAGCTTCAAGCTCGACCAGGCGGGGACGTGGGGGTTGCAGCTCATCGTCAACGGCCGGGGCGGGCGCACGGACGTGAGCGAGATCGTCGCGAAGTTCGGGCCGTGTAAGGCGCAGGACTGCGTGTTCAGCGGGTTCGGGATGGACGGGCTCGAGGGCGTGACGACGCTGAGCACGAGCTCCATCACGATTTACCCCGCGGCGTACGACGCCGCCAACAGGCACATGAGCGGGAAGGAGTCCCTCTCGGTTCGCGTGTTGACGCCCTCGGGCGGGATCTCCGCGGTCGAGCTCGCGTTCGACCGCGGGCGGTACGTCGGGTCGTACCGCTGGACCCAGCCGGGTTTACACACGGTGAGCGTGAGCCTGGACCAGGAGGCGGTGGTCGGGTCGCCGTTCACCGTGGAGGCGCTCGCCGCGCTCCCCGAGATTCGCGAGCTCGAGACGATGAGCGTCGCGGACATCGGCGGCATCTTACAGAAACTCGACCCGGGCGCGAGCGCGCGCGCCCTCTCGGCGCTCCCCGCGGAACAGGCCGCGGAGAGTCTCGCGGGGCACAGCGCGGACTCCGTCGCGAGGATGTTGAACGGGATGTTCCCGGGCGCCACCGCGCAGGTGCTGAGCTCGCTCCCGGAGGACGCCGGCGCCGACGCGCTGAGCGCGATGAGCGAGGAGAAGGCGAGGGAGGTGTTGGCGGCGATGCCGGCGGGCGAGGCGGGGAAACTCCTCGCCGCGATGTCCGCGGAGGACCTGGCGGCGAAATCGGACGTCCTGGCCAAGACCCTGATGGACATGCGCCCCGAGGAATCCGCCGCCGCGCTCGCGGAGATGATGCGCGGCGCGGGGTCCGGGACCGGGTCCGGGGGCGCGGGAGGCGCCGGCGGCGCGGGAGGCTCCGGCGGATTCGGTAAGGACGTCTCGGGCGTCGCGAAAGTGCTGGAAGGCATGCCCGCGTCGAGCGTCGCCAAGGCGATCGAGGGCCTGGCGATGGAGGAGCGCGCGAGCCTCCTCGCGGCGATGGGCGCGGACGAGGCCGCCGCGGCGATGGAACACATGGACGAGAGCGCCAAGGTTGCGATTCTCGCCGGCATGGACGACGAGGCGCTGAAAAACCTGACGTCGGGGCTCGGCGCGGCGTACGCGGAGGATAAGTCCCTCCCCGCGTCTGAGCGCCAGAGACGCCGCGAGGCGGCGGCGGCGCGAGCGGCGGCCCTCGCCCCCGCACTCGCGAAGCTGCCCCCGGCGAAGCTCGCCGCGAGCCTCGAGGACGCCGACGCGGAGCAGCTCGCGGGGGCGCTCTTCTCCCTCCTCGACGAACCCGCGAGCAAGGGCGCGGGGTGGGGGATGCCCGGATGGGGCCTCCCGGGATGGGGCGGCGGCGAGGGCGCCGGCGAGGGCGCCGAGGGCGCCGGTGAGGGCGCCGGTGAGGGCGCTTCGGGCGGCGCTTCGGGCGGCGGCGCTTCGGGCGGCGCTTCGGGCGGCGGGTCCGGGTGGGGCTTCGGCGGGTTCGGCGGGTTCGGCGGGTTCGGCGGCGGCGACTCCGCGTCCGGTTCGCGGGATAAGTCCGCCGCTTCGGCGTTACTCCGCGCGATGTCGAAGGATAAGCAGAGGGCGGCGGCGAAGCAGCTCCTGTCCGGGTGCCCCCCCGGAACCGCCGGCGCGATCCTCGCGGACTTTTCCGGCGAGGAGCTCAGCTCGATGCTCCGCGACGCCTCGGCGGACGAGCGCGCGAAGCTCCTCGCCGAGCTCGCGCGGGAGGACGCGACCAAAGCCTCCGAGCTCCTCTCCGCGATGGACGCCGAATCCGCCGGCGCGGCGCTCTCCCTCGTCGCCGCTAAAATCAACGACGGGAGCTTATCCGCCGCCGCCGCCGCCGCGGGGTCGTCGAGCGGGAACGCCGCGTCGAGCGCCTCCGGCGGCCTCACCGAGGCGCAGCAGTTTGCGCTCTTCCGCGGCGCGCCGGCGGAGGCTCTGAAGCGCGTCGACCCGCCCACCGCGCTCGGGACGCTGTGCGCCTCGTCGCTGACCCCTTCGCAGGCGGCCGAGGTTTTGGGGGCGCTGGACCCGACCTCGGCGGCGGCGGCGCTCGAGGGCATGTCCGGCGAGGAGGTGCGGCAGGTGCTGGAGGCGAGCGCGATGCAGAGCGTGGTGGACGGGAAGCCCGTGAGCGACACCCCGCTCGTCGCGGCGATGGTGCCGTACATGTCGTCGCTCGACGCCGCCGGCGCGGCGGCGATGATCGAGGCGCTTCCCTCGGACATGGCGGTGGGCGTGATGATGAACACGCCCGAGGATCGCGCGCGGGACGTTCTGGCGCACACGAAGAACGCGCGCCTGAAGGAACGGGTCGCGAACCGCGCCAACGTCAACGTGGAGGCGTGCGACGTGAAGTTTCCGAAGCGCCCCGAGAACGCGAAAATAATCGTACCCGCGCGCGCGGGCGAGGCGTACGCGTTCGAGATTGTCGCGCGCGAGTCGGGCGGGACGAGGATCACGCACGGCGGGTCCAAGATCGCCGCGAGCGTGTTTCCTCCCGGCGGTCAGGGGATCGGCGAGCCGTGCGCGGTGACGGACCTCGGGAACGGCACGTACCAGATGACCGTCACGCCTACGGTGGCCGGGCGGTGCGTGCTTCGCCTCGAGTCCGGTTCCCGGACGCGCGATCGGGACTTGGTCGTCGAGGCGGGCGAGCCTCTGATCGCGGCGACGGCGTTCGACCGCGGCGGTTTGAACGACTGGCGCGCGGGCGAGCCCGGGCAGCTGCTCGTGAAGATGAAGGACCGGTTCGGGAACGACGTCGACGCGAAGAACGCGCTGTTCACGTTCGAGGGGCGCGCGAGCGGTCCCGGCGGCGTCACCGTCGAGCAGAAGGTTTCCAAGGAGGGCGATTTCCGCTTCCTCTTCCGCACCACCGTCGCGGGGATTTACAGGATCGCCGTGACGTGCGTGGACACGGGCGAGACGTTACCCGGGATGCCGATCGAGGCCAACACGAAGCCCGGCGCCATCTCGCACGTCGGGTGCACCGCCTCTCTGCAGACCATCACTGGCGCGACGAGGGGCCCCGGCGCCTCCGCCGCCGCGTTCGGCGTCTCGGTGGCGATGGCGGGCGAGGAGATCACCGCGCTCGTGGACGCGCGCGACCGTTTCGGCAACGCGACGACGTGGAGCGGCGAGAGCGCCGTCGTCGTCGCCCACGGCCCCGGCCACGACCCGGTGGACCGCGCGTTCGACGTCGTGGAGGTCCGGGGCGGGCGCGCCGGCTTACGCGGTTTGCTCCCCCGCGCGGGGTCGTACACCGTCTCCGTCTCCGTCGACGACATTCCGTGCGCGTGTTCTCCGCTCGCGCTGCACGTCTTCCCCGGCCCGTGCGAGACGTCGCGCGCGAGCATCCGCGGCGACGCGCTGAGCGGCGTCCTCCGCGGCGCCCCCGCGCACGTCCTCGTGCAGACGGAGGATAAGTTCGGGAACAACTGCCACGGCGGCGGGGACCAGGTGGATTTGGTTCTGCAGGGCCCCACCGGCGCGCGCGCCTCCGCGGTGGACGTCGTGGACCACGGCGACGGGACGTACGGGTGCGTGTTCGTCGCGCCCGCCGCGGGTCGGTGGATCGTGCAGGCGGTGGTCAACGGCCGCGTCGCCAAGGAGTCCACCGCCGAGGTGATCGCGACGTACGGCCCCCTGAAGGCGTCCGACTGTGTGTTGCGCCCGGGGCCCGGGATGGGCGAGCGCGCGACGTGCGGCACGTCGCGGGACGTGTATTTACAGGCGCTCGAGTACGACACGACGGGGCGCGGGATGAGCGGGCAGGAGGCTGTGGCGATGCACCTCATCACGCCCTCGGGGACGTCGCACACGCTCAGCCCGAGCTTCGCCGAGCGCGGGAGTCGGTACCGCGCGCAGGCGCGGTGGTGGGAGGTTGGGCGGCACGAGATCGTCGCCGCCGTCAACGGCGAGGCGGTGGTCGGGAGCCCGCTCGTGATCGAGGTGGACGCGCAGGAGGTGAGCCTTCCGATGTGTCGCCTGAGCGGGCCGGGGTTGAGCGGCGCCGTGGCGGGGGAGCGCGCGACGATTCTCGTCGAGGCGCGGGACGCCAGGGGGAACCGGCTGTTCCAGGGCGGCGCCGCGCTCGGGGTGGCGGTGCGGGTGGGCGGGGAGACGAGGAGGGGTAAGGTGATGGACTGCGGCGACGGGACGTACGAGGCGTCGTACGCGGTGGAGAAGGCGGGACCGTACGAGGTGAGCCTGTTCCTCGGGACCGAGGCGAGCACGCACAGGGTCGTGTGCGAGCCCGGGCGGGTGGATTATTCGCAGTGTCGCGTCGAGGGCGCGACGGACAACTCGCGGTGGCTCACCGGCGCGCCTCTGCGGCTGACGGTGACGCGGATGGACCGGTACGGGAACCGCGTGCCGAGGCGCGAGGGCCTCGCGCCGCTGCACGGGCGAGGCGTCGGGCCCGGGGAGGTGACGTGCGAATCGCTCGAGCTCGGGAACGGCGCGTGCGAGCTCAGGTTCACGGGGACCGTCGCGGGGGTGTATAACGTCGGCGTCTTCGTCGACGAGCAGCCCACCGCGACGGGGTTCCGCGTGGGGGAGGACGCGTCGGACGACGACCGAAACGGGGGTGGTTCCCCCGTTCGCGACGGCGCCAGGTCCCCCGACGAGGTGGAGCGGCAGCACGGGAACCAGTTGCCCGATTCGCTTCGCGCCGCCGCGGTGGTGTCCACGAACGCGAAGCTCGCGCCAGTGGACGCCGTGCAGGTGTCTGGGATTTTGGGCGAGACGGTGGCGTCGGCGAGAATCGGCGGGCCCGTCTTCGGCAAGACGATGTTCCCGCTTCCGAACGGGCGATTCGACCTCAAGATGGAAGCCGGCGTCGCGGACCCGACGATGTGCGACGTCGCGGTCGTCGGCGCGTCCAAGCGCGGGCAGACGTGGGTCGTCGCCGCGGGGGACGAGATTCTCGTCAAGGTGATCGCGCGGGACCGATACGGCAACCCGACGCACTGGAACGAGGGCCAGAACGTCGCCGTGGAGGCTCGCGGTCCCGAGTACGTCGCGTTTTCGGTGACGGGCGCCACCGGCGTCAAGGCGGATTACCTCGCGCGGATGATTCGCGCGGGGACGTTCGAGCTTCGCGTCCTGGTGGACTCGCTGGCGGTGTGCTGGCGCGCGGTGCAGGTCACCGCGGGGCCGACGTTCGCGCCGCGGTGTAAAATCTCGATGGAGGGCCTCGAGGGTCTCCGCACGGGGGACACGTGCCGGTTGACGCTGAAAGCCGCGGACCAGTACGGGAACCTGAGGCTGGACGGGAACGACGCGATTCAGCTCACGCTCGAGGGCCCCCAGGGCGCGTTCGCTCGCGCGGTGCAGGTGATCGACCACGCCGACGGGACGTACGCGCTCGAGTTCATCACCCCCATCGCGGGGCGGTGGAACCTCTCGGCGAGGGTCAACGGGAAGCCGTGCGTCGAGGGCGGCGTGAGCTTCACCGTCGCGTTCGGGACGCTCACCGCCGAGGAGGCGGTGGTGACGCTGGTTCCCGGCTTGGAGGAGACCAGGGGCCTGTACGAGTGCGGCACCTCGGCGGAGCTGGTCATCGCCGGCGCCGGGTTCGAGGAGAACGGGCGCCTGATGACGGGCCTCGAGGCGGTGACGGTGCGCCTGCTCCAGCCCGGCGGGACGCAGGAGGCGCTTCCGTGCGCGCTGTCCAAGGACATGACGCGCTACACCGCCCCGATTCGGTGGCTCCACCCGGGCGACCACGCCATCAGCGTGTTGCTCGACGGCGTGCAGGTGGCCGGGACGCCGCTTCGGGCGCGCGCCGAGGGCATCGAGGTGGGTTTGTCGATGTGCGTCTTGACCGGGGAGGGCGCGGAGCGGTGCGTCGCGGGCGAGCGCGCCAATTTCAAGCTCGTCGCCAAGGATTACGGCGGGAATCCGATTCACCGCGGCGGCGCGCCGCTGATGTGCGAGGCGCGGGTTCCGGGCGAGGACCCGATCGCGGGGGAGGTGTTCGACTTCGGCGACGGGTCGTACGAGTTTTCGTACGTCGCCGAGAAGGCGGGGCCGATGGAGGTGGCGATCATCTTGGCGCGCTCGAGCCCCACCGTGCGGGTGCTCCCCGTGACGTGCGCCCCGGGGCCGATGGCGCCGAGCGAGTGTCGCGTGGACGCCGGGAAGCTCCTGTTGCACTGGCCCGCGGGCGAGGCGGGGACGGTTCGCGTCGCGCGCCGCGACCGGTTCGGCAACCCCACCAAAGACGCCGGGCGGCTGAACCGCCTCGCCGCGGAGGTGGTGGGCCCCGGCGAGTGCGACTGCGAGGCGATTGAGCTCGGCGACGGGACGTGCGAGCTCCGCCTCCGCGCCAACGCGGCGGGGTCGTACGACGTCTCGGTGGTCGCCGTCGCGTTCCCGAACGCCGACGGCTCGAGCGCCGAGACGGTCGGGCACTTCACCGCCGAGGTTTCGGCGGGGCCGACGTTCCCCTCCGCGTGCGTCGCCAGGATGGCGCTCCTCACCTCCGACGGCGACGGCGGGTACGTCGAGGAGTCCCTCGGCGAACCCGACTCGGACGTCACCCTCCCCGCGACGGTGATGGCGGGGGACCGCGTGCTGGTGTACGCGCTCCCCCGTGACGCGGGCGGGAACAAGACGCGATGGACCGGGGGCGAGCGCATCGCCGTCTCCGCGCGCGGGCCCGCGGAGATTCCGTTCGAACCCCTCGACACCGTCGGCGCGTTCGCCGCCACGCTCACCGCCGCGGGGGCGTATTCCGTCGCCGCGCTCGTCGGAGACTGCGCCGCCGCGGGGTGGCCGAGGCTGTTGCAGGTGGTGGCGGGGCCGTGCGACCCGGATAAGGTGATCGTCTCGGGCGACGCCCTCGGCGCGTGCGCGACGGGGTCGCCGATCCAGCTCCAGCTCCAGGCCGCGGACCGGTTCGGAAACCCGCGAGGCATCGGCGGCGACATGATCGACGTCGTCCTGAAGCCGAGGGCGACGAATACGACGCTCTCTCGCGAGGAGGACGCGGGCGGCGGCGAGGATGCGTCGTCGTCCCGCGCCGCCCCTCCGGCGGCGGCGCGCGCGTCTTTTCCGGTGGAGGCGGACGTGCACGATAACGGCGACGGGACGTACGTGGCGACGGCGACGCTGGACGAGGCGGCGCCGCACGACGTGACGCTCGAGGTGAACGGCCTCCGCGAAACCTCCAGCCGGTACTTCCTCGCGCCTTCTCTCGCGCCGCTCAGGGCGGCGGATTGCGTCGTGCGCGGCGTCACCGGGGACGGCGCGGGTCTGTGCGAGACGACGACGCTGTACGTCCAGCCCGCGAACCCCGCGCGCGCGATGAGCGGGCGGGAGGCGGCGACGGTGACGGTGCACACGCCGAGCGGGCTCGCGTGTAACGTCCCGGTGCGGTTCCAACAGGCGAACCGGAGGTTCGCCAGCGACGTGTACTGGGTCGAGGCGGGGGCGCACAGCGTCTCCGTGACGCTCTCGGGGCAACCGCTGCAGGGGTGCCCGTTCCTGGTCCACGTGAGGGACCCCGAGGACGAGGACATGGGCGCGCTCGCGGAGGGGCGCGAGGCGGCGTCCGAGGAGGAGGGGTCCGACCTCGCGCGGGGGAAGAAGAAGAAGCGGCGGCGCAGGCGGAGGCGGCGGCGGAAGGCGACGGAGACGTCGACGACGCGCGAGGTGACCAAGACCACGACGCACACGACGACCAAGACGACGACGCGCGTGAACGCGGACGGCGTCGAGGAGCAGTTCGAGGAGGTGGAGGAGTGGGCGGAGGAGACGTTCTTCAACGAGGAGACGGGCGAGGAGGAGACGCGCGTCGTCAAGGTGGACCCCGCTCGTTCCGGGTCCGAGTACACGGGCTCCGACGCGTTGGGGTCCGCGTACGAGACGGAGACGGACGACTCGGACGCCGAGCCCGAGCGGTTTGTGTTCGGCGGCGGCGGCCTGAAGCCCTCGAAGGCGGCGAGCGAGCGCGCCGCGAAGAGCCTCGCCGGCATGGCGCCCAAGGTGGCGGCGCAGGCGCTCGTCGACATGCGCCCCGCCGCGGCGGGCGCCGTCCTCGCCGAGATGGACCCTCAGACCGCCGGCGGGGTGATCGACGCGATGGAGCCCGCCGTCGCCGCCGCCGCCGTGTGCTCGATGGAGGCGGAGGAGGCGATCGAGGTGCTCAGGCACAGCCCCAAGGAAACCCGCGTCGCGGTGATGGAGGCGATGACCCCGGAGGCGCTCGGCGCGTACCTCAGCGCGATGACCGCCGAGGGGGCGTCGGACGTCTTGAGAGAGCTGAGCCTCGAGTGGTGCAACGCCGGCGTGAACCACATGGTCCCCCGAAAAGCCGCGGCGGCGCTCCTCGAGCTCCCCGAGGAGCGCCTCGTCGAGGCCCTCTCCGGAATCACCCCGAAGCAGGCCGCGGCGATCCTGGAGGCGCTGTGCGAGACGGAGGAGGGCGCCAAGGCGGCGGTCGCGGCCGTGACGACGCTCTGCGGACGCTTCCCGGATCGGTGCGCGAAGATCATCGGCGCCTGGGTCGACGTCGCCGCCGCGGGGACGGCGAAGGGCATCCCGGGAAGCGGCGGAGCCGTCGCGCACATGTTCGGGAAGCTCGCGCCGGGCGTCCAGGGCAAGCTCCTGACGAAACTGACCGCGAAGCAGGCGGCGTACCTCGCCTCGAACCTCGGCCCGGAGCGCGCGGCGAGCGCCTTCGCCGCCGCCGTCGCCGAAAACGGAGGCGGCGCCGCCGGCGCCGCCTTCGCCGCCGCCGCCGCGGAGGAACTCGACGCGATGGGATGGGCGGAGGAGAACGACGCGTCCATCGCCGCGGGCGAGAACGAACGCGCCGACGCCGAGAAGCGCTCGTCGGGCGCCCTGAGCGACCTTCTCGCCGGCATGCGGGACGCGGACCCGGAGGCGGCGTCGGCGACGACGGGCGCGCTCGACCCCGCGGTCGCCGCCGACGCGCTCGGGAACCTGCCGCCGCAGATCGCCGCCGACCTCGCGAGCGGCGTCGCCGACCCCACGGCGGCGGCGGCGCTGCTCGAGGAGATGCCCGCGGAGAAGCGCGCCGCGATGGTGGTCAAGATGGACTCGGACGCCGCCGCCGCCGCCGCGTCGGCGATGGACCCGAGCGCCGCGGGCGAAGCGTTCGAGGCGATCCAGTACGCCGCCGTCGAGGGCGGGGACGTCGCGGAGGCGCTCGCCGGGAGCGCCGCGAGGAACGGAAGTCGGAACGGAAGCCAGATGGGCGCCGGAAGCCAGATCGGCGGAAGCCGCGCCGGCTCGCGCCGCGCCTCCGGGTCGGCGCTCGGGCGCGGGTCCGGCGTCTTCGGCGAAAACGCCCTTCGGGAAACGATCGACGACGCCGCGTACGCGGAGGCGTCGGGCGAGGAGGTCGACTGGAACGCGGGCGAGCGCGGGAGGGCCAAGGGGGACTCGAGGGACGTCGTGCGTTCCGGCGGGTCGTTCCTCGGCGGGATTCTCGCTCGGGGCTCCGGTTTGCTCGCGCGCCGCGACTCCCGGGGGGGTTCCGAGCGCGGCGGCGGCGCGGGCGTCGGTTTCGGCGGGTCCGAGCGCGGCTCTTACCTCGCGCGCGGGTCCGGGTACGGCTCCGACGCCGCCTCCGAGGCGTCCGCGGCGCTCACGGCGACGGTTTCCAAGATGGACCCGTTCGCCGCCGCGCAGGCGACGTCCGCGATGGACTCTGAGCTCGCGACGGCGATGCACGGCGAGCTCCCCCCCGAGCGGGCGGCGGCGATCATCGCCTCCGGGGGTTTGGACGCGTCGCGCGCCGCCGCGATGCTCGACTCCATGTCCACCGAACAGGCGGACGCGGTGATGGCGGCGCTCCCGCCCAATGTCGCCGAGCGCGTCGCCGAGGACGTCGAGAACGCCGAGGTTCGAGCGCGCGCCGCGGCGCGGGCGGTCGTGCACTTGGAGTCCTCCGCGCTTCGCGGCGCCGGCGCGACGGCGTGCGTCGCGGGCGAGCGCGCGACGCTCGTCCTCGACAGCGCCAACCCGGGCGGCGGGAAACTCAGCCGCGGCGGCGCCGTCGTGCGCTGCGTCCTGTATCCCCTGGAGGCCATAAAGGACTCCTCGGTTTCTAAAAACAACGCTTCCGGTGAATCCAACATCCAATACGCGCGTATACGGGGCGCTTCGGTGGAGGCGGAGGTGACGGACGCGGGGACGGGTTCGTACGAGATTTCGTACCGTCTGGTTCGCGCCGGCGCGTACGACGCGGAGCTCACGACGGCGGGTCAGAGTCGTTCGTTCCGGGTGACGTGCGTCGCCGGGCCGTTACACCCCGAGTCCTGCGTCGTCGAGCGCCCCGACGCGCGGGCCAAGCCCTGGCGCGCGGGCGAGGTTCTGGAGGTGACGGTTCGTTGCCGCGACCGGTTCGGGAACGACGTGCGGCCTCCGACGTCGGCGGAGGCGGAGGCGGCGACGGCGGCGGGCGGCGCGGTCCTCGTCGTCGTCGCCGACGGCGAGGGCCCCGGGATGGTCGAGGCGGACGTGGGCCCCGTCGCCGACGCCGACGCCTCCGACCCCTCCGCGCACTGCGCGACGGTCGCGCGGTTCAAGGCGACGGAGGCTGGGTCGTACGAGCTCAGGATTTTCTCCACCGAGGCGCAGCGGCGGTGGTGGGGCGGGATGCCGCGCGACTGTCTTCCCGGGGCGCCGCTTCGGGTGACGTTGCTGAGCGCCGCCGCGGACCCGGGCCGGTGCGCGGTGGAGCTCGTCAAGCTCAAGGAGCGCCCGGGGGGCATGCTCGTCGCCATGGCCGGCCGGGACTGCGTCGTCACGATCGTCGCGAGGGACAAGTACGATAACCCGGCGACGTTCGCCGACGAACGACTCAGGGTCGACGCCGTCGGCCCCGCGGACGTGTTGTTCAAGGAAACGTCGCCCGGAAACGCCGGGGACGTTGACAACAAGGGGGATGCGCCCGGCTCCTCCTCCTCCTCCTCTCGAAAATCGCGCTCCTTCGGCGGCGCTCTGCTCAAGTCCGGGTCGTACACTCTGCGGGTCACGATCGCGGGTCGCCCCGTCGCGGGGTTCCCGCGGAACCTCCAGGTGGTTGCGGCGCAGACGGACCCGACGCAGTGTCGCGTCCGGGGCGACGCCGTCGCGGGGGTGACGGTGGGCGAGCCGACGCGGTGTTCGCTCACCGCGCACGACCGCTTCGGCAACGCGTGCCTGGAGGGCGGCGACCAGGTGATGGTCCGCTTACTCGGCCCCGCGGGGTCCGTCGACGCCGACGTCGCGGACTACGGCGACGGGACGTACGGTCTGAGTTTCACCGCGCCGAGAGCCGGGGAGTGGCGCGCGCACTGCGCCGTCAACGGCGAGGAGAACCCCGCGCCGCTCGCGCGGTTCAAAGCCGCGCAGGGCCGGTTGGGGGCGAACCAGGTGACGCTCAAGATCGGCGGCGAGGTTGGGGGCGCGAGCGGAGACAACGCCGCCGGCGTATCCGGCGGCGGCAAGGGAATCGTGGACGCCGCGGCGAGCGCGCTCGGCCTCTCCGCCGGATCGTCGTCGGGTCGCGGCGGCGCCAACACCCGCGACGCGGCGCCTCGCGTCGGGCAGGAGACGGCGGTGTACGTCCAGGCGCTGGATTACGAGGTGTCCGGCCGCGAGGTGTCCGGCCGCGAGCCTGTGTGTCTGCGCCTCGTCTCCCCCTCGGGCGTCTCCGCGAACGTGCCCCTTCGTCTGTCCAAGGACCGCGCTCGGTTCCGCGCGAACGTCCGGTGGCCCGAGGTTGGCGAACACGTGTTGATCGCGAGTCTCAACGGGGACGCGGTGGTGCACTCGCCCGCGCGCGTCGACGTCGTCGCGGCGGACGTGCACTTGCCCGCGTGTAAGGTCTCCGGCGCGGGGGCGTCCAAGTGCGTCGCCGGCGAGCGCACGCGATTCACCGTCGAGGCGCGGGACTCGCGCGGGAACCGGCTCATGACCGGCGGCGCCTCGCTCACGCTTCAGGTGCAGGCGCCGGGGCAGGAGCCGATGCGGGGCAGCGTCTTGGATCAGGGCGACGGGACGTACGCCGCGAGCTACGCCGTCGACCAGGCGGGGCCGTACCTCCTCGTCCTCGCTTCTTCCTCGAGCCGCTTCGCGCTGGAGGGCCACTGCGAGCCCGGGCCGACGGACGTGGCGCGGTGCCGCGTCGACCGCCAGGACATGGCGAACCTGACCGCGGGCGCGAAGGGCACGATGCGCGTCGTCCGCGCGGATCGGTTCGGGAACGTCATCCCCGCGGGCCCCGAGTTGCTTCCGTTTCGCGTCGAGGTGTCGGGCGTCGGCCCCGCGGAGGTGGAGACGGTGGAGGCCGGGGACGGGTCGTGCGAGGTTCGGTTCGAGGCGCGCGTCGCGGGGAGATACACGCTTCACGTGTGGAGCGGGTACAAGCGCGACGCCGTCGCCGGCTCGCCGTTCGACGTGGTGGTGTTACCCGGCCAGGCGGCGAGCAGTTCGTGCGTGGCGCACCTCGAGGGGGCGGAGGCGAGAGGCCACGGCCCCGGCGTCGTCGCCGCCGTCGCCGGCGAGCCGCTGACGGTGCGCATGCACGCGCGCGACCGGTTCGGGAACCCCGCGGCGTGGAAGCGGTGGCAGACGCTCGGCGTCGCCGCCTCGGGGCCGCAGGAGGTGGTGTTCCGGGAATCGCCCGCGGAGGCGGGGCGCGGGACCTTCGTCGCAACGCTGCACCGCGCGGGGGCGTACGTCGTGTGGTGCACGGTGGGCGGGCAGGCGGTGGTCGGGTGGCCGAGGGTGATCCAGGTGGTGCCCGGGAACGTGGACTCGGACAAGTCGGTGTGGCGCGCGGAGGCGGAGACGATGGCGCTCGCGAGCGAACTCGCGGGGAACGCGATGAGCGCGACTTCGGACCGGCGCCAGCTCGCGCGCGTCGGCGAGGTCGGACACCTCAGGGCGGAGGCGGCGGCGCTCAAGGCGAGGTTGGCCAAGTACGAGGAGGCGGCGGCGGTGGTGATGGAAGCCGCCGAGGCGAGCGGGGTGACGCTCAAGCAGCACGCCAGGGCAGCCGCGTACAACAACAGGCAACAACAGAGGGGGGGCGGAAGCGGGTCCAGGCGGAGGGACGACGAAAACGGAAACGGAGGGGCGAGGCTCGAGGATGTCATCGAGGAGGAGAGGCTGTGAGGAAGAAAAGCCAAGAAGAGTCGACGCGAAGACGACGACGAAGACGTCGCGTCGCGTCGAGCGCGGCGGCGGCTTCGGCGTCGCCAAGCCGCCGGCGCGATGTGCATACGGGCGCCGCGCGCGCGACTGGTGATTCGAACCGTCGCCGCGCGCGCGTCGTGTACTACCATCCGCGCGAATCGTGCGTGGAGATGCAGAAGGCACCCGGTCCGGAAGGAACGGTGAAGGCCGAACGACTAGAGGGAGGAGAAACGTGTTTATAAAGAAAGCAGACGTTTCCCGAAAAACGTGCCCGATGATGTGAGACGCGATTTCGCGACGAAAAGAAACGCCCGCCCACCTCCCACGTCGCTTCGTTTCTTCGTTTCTCCGGAACCTCTGCACCGCGCGATTGTGAAAAACAAAAAATCTGCAGTGCACGTGCGCCCTCCTCGCGCGCGCTCCCGCGGCACACTCTCGCGCGCGACGCGGTGCCCCGCTCTCGGGCGACGGCGGCGACGACGGTGGGGTGACGCTCACGCGCGCGCGCACGACGCCGCCGGGACTCGAACGTCGCGTCGGCGATACTTCACGGCTCGAGGCGGTGATCCGCGAGGAGGAACCGTCACGGGACGAGCCGATGGCCCGCACGGCCGCGACGCACGCGCAGGTCGCCGCGCCTCGTCCGCCGAAGGACGACGCGGGCTTCCACCGCGTGCTCGACACGTTCCTCCGCGCGGACGCGGGGGATCAGGTGCGGCTTGGCGCGTCGGCGCTCGAGCGCCGCGAGGCGCGTTCGGCGCGCGCCGGTTCTGTTCAATCGATTCCCGTCGTTCGCCGCCCGAACGCGCCGCGCTATCGCGCCGCCCCCCCCCCCCCCCCCCCCCCCCCGCCCCCCCCCCCCCCC